>Ga0075425_100000160_pt1 | contig 58649 bp, 56 predicted proteins | sample SoiMethybrSBSTD4_FD_75300 | JGI IMG/M metagenome (GOLD analysis project Ga0075425, IMG submission 75300) | Bulk soil microbial communities from a Populus tree surrounding site in Tennessee, USA - Soil MetaG P. TD hybrid SBSTD4 | ecosystem: Environmental > Terrestrial > Soil > Tree plantation... | reverse complement strand
ATCCGCGCGCTTTACGGCGACCTCACCGGCCGCACCGTGGTGGCCCCGCAGGACCGCACCGACTAGCTGAAGTGGATGCGTGCCCCGCGCGGCACGCCGCCGCGCGGGGCACGGACGTGCTCTACTCCGCCGGTGCGATCGGGTGGTTCGAGCGGATCACGTCGGTCGGGTCGTACCAGCGCTTCAGCTCCGCCAGACGGCGGTGCACGGTGGGCGTGTACACCTTCGCCGGATCCGTCGACCGCTCGTGGAAGTTGATGTAGCTGGTGTCCGATCGGTGCTGCTCGAGGGCGGCGATCACGGTGCCGACCGCGGCCATCACCGCCTGCTTGGCCGGCGGTACCGGCGCGATGCCGACGGCGAACATCGCGTATGCGGCGTCGAAGTGGCCGACCGCGCCCTGGCCCGGTGTGGGCCGGCCGATCGCCCCGCCCAGCTGGCGCAGCTCCACGGACAGCAGGGCATCGAGCGCACCCGACATGCCCAGGCCCGCGATCTCGTCGATCGTGCCGGCCTCGAGGTCGCTCAGCAACATGCCGTCGCCGGCACCGGGCACCGGGTGATCCGGATCCATGTGCAGCGCCGACAGCGCCGACGTGGGGATGGTGGCGACCGTATCCATCTCGGGCCCGAGCTCGCGCAGCGGCGCCAGCAGCTCGGCGCCCTCCCGCTCGTCGCCGAGGTGGATGGCCTCGACCACCACGAACTTGCGTCCGCGCAGGGGCTCCGGGATCTCCGGGATCGGCGGCAGCATCAGCAGCCGGCCGACGGTCGTCATCGACTCCGGCAGCGAGGGCGCGAGGTCGTGCCACGCGTGCAGCACCTCGGTGGCCCGCTCGATCGGCCAGAACATGACGCCGGCGTAGACCTCCGGCACCGGGTAGAGGCTGAACTCGATCGCGGTCACGATGCCGAAGCTGCCGCCGCCGCCGCGCAGCGCCCAGAACAGCGCCGGATCGTTGTCCGCGTCGGTGCGGATGACCTGTCCGTCGGCGGTCACGACCTCGATCGCGGTGACGCTGTTCGCGGCCACCCCGTAGGTGCGGCTGAGCCAGCTGAGCCCGCCGCCGAGCGTGTAGCCGACCACGCCCACGTCGGGAGACGATCCGGCCAGGGCGGCCAGACCGTGCTCGTGGGCAGGGGCGGTCACGTCCATCCACAGCGCGCCGGCCTGGGCGCGAGCGATGCGCGTTTCCGGGTCGATCTCGACGCCGCGCATCTCGTGCGTCTTGATCAGGATCACGCCGTCCAGCCGGCTCGTGAGCGCCGCGGCGCCATGGCCGGTGCCCTGAGCGGTGACGCCGTACCCGTTGTCGAAGGCGAAGCGAACCGTCTCCGCGATGTCCTCGGCGGAGGCGGCCACCACGACCGCGGCCGGGTGCTGGTCGGCCGTCAGGTTCCACGCGGCGCGCGCCTCGTCCCACGACTTATGGCCGGGCTCCACGACCCGGCCGGCGAGCCGGTCGCGAAGTGCTGCAAAGTCCTCTACACGAAGGGTGCTCATTTGTCGTACTCCTGTCGTCAGGCCGGCCCGGGCGCGGCCGGGACCGGGTCTCGTTCGTCTGTGCGCCAATCATCCGGCACCCGCGGAGCGTTGCCGGTGTGGTTAACCCCCCGAGTGCGCGGGGCTGCCACCCGGCCGCGCGATACTGCGCCGATGGACGTCAGGCACTTCGCAGACGCGCAGGCGGCGCTCGGCGTGGTCGCCGAGCCGCTGGGCGCGGCCGGCGCCGAGGGTGAGCTGTCGCTGGGCCTGCTGCGCCGCCTGGTGGACACCCCCGACGCGTTCGGCAGCGAGGTGACCATGATCGCCGGTGAGCAGGACGGGCGCCCGGTCGTGTTCGTGCTGATGACCGGCGATCACCCGGCCCAGGTGGCGGGGTTCGCAGATCCGGGTGAGATCGCGTTCGGCGATCTGGTGGCGGCCATGCTCGACGCCGGCCGTCGTGCGCCGGGGGTGAGCGGCGCCAGGCATGTCAGCGAGCCTTTCGCCCAGGCCTGGAGCGACGTGGCCGGCGCGCAGGTGGCGGTACGCCGGGATCTGCACGCCTTCGAGCTGCGGGTCGTGCGACCGCCGGCCGCGCCGCCGGGATCGTTCCGGAAAGCGAGCGCCGGTGACGCGGATCAGCTCGAGCGCTGGACGCTCGCCTTCGCCGAGGACATCGGCGAGACGATCTCTCCGCAAGAGGCGTCCGAGACGGTCGCGCGCATGCTGCCGCATGGCGATCTGGCGATATGGGAGCGCGACGGCGAGGTGGTCTCGATGGCGGCGGTCGTGCGGCGGACGCCCTGGTCGTCCTCGGTCGCGTACGTCTACACCCCGCCGCCGCTGCGCCGCCGTGGCTACGCCAGCGCCGTCGTGGCCGAGCTGTCGCAGCGCGAGCTGGACGCCGGGCAGTCGTGGTGCTCGCTGTTCACCGACGCGGCCAACCCCACCAGCAACCACATCTACACGGAGATCGGGTACGAGCCGCGGTGCGACTTCCGCTACCTGACCCTGACGTGGTGACGGGGAGACGCTACTCGGCGTAGTAGGCGCGGGCGATCTCGGCCGCCAGGGCGGCGTTGTCCTCGATCAGCCGCCGGTTTGCGGCCAGGCTGCGGCCCTCGGTCAGCTCGTGCACGCGTCCCAGCACGAACGGCGTCACGTCCGCGCCGCGAATGCCCGCGGCCTCCGCCTCGGCCAGCGACTGGTCGACGGCCGGCTCGATCTCCTCGGCCGACAGCGCGGCCTCCTCCGCCACCGGGTTGGCCACGATCACCCCGGCCGCGCGGGCGAACCCCCAGTGCGTGGCGGCCAGCGCTGCCACTGTGGCCGGGTCGTCGACGCGGTCGGGCAGGTGATGGGGGCTATCGCGTCGGTAGAACAGCGGGAAGCGGTCGGTGCCGTATCCGATCACCGGGATCCCGCGCGTCTCCAGCTCCTCCAGCGTGGCCGACACGTCCAGCAGCGACTTGACCCCGGAGCAGACCACGCACACCGCCGCGAAGGCGATCTCGTAGGTGTCGGCCGAGACGTCGCGCGTCTGCTGCCAGCCGCGGTGCACGCCGCCCAGGCCGCCGGTGGCCATGAAGTGGATGCCTGCGATGCGGCAGACGGCCAGCGCCCCGGCCACGGTGGTCGCGCCCAGACCGCCGGACACCACGGCAGACGCCAGATCGCGCGGCCCCACCTTGCGCGCCGTCCTCGTCACCGAGAGGCGCTCCAGCTCCTCCTCGTCGAGCCCCACCCGCACCGCCCCGTCCACGACCGCGATCGTGGCCGGGATCACGCCGGCCTCGCGGACGCGGTCCTCGCAGCGCAGCGCGACCTCCAGCCCGTCGGGGTGCGGCAAGCCGTGGGCCACCAGCGACGTCTCCAACGCGACCACCGGCTGTGATCGGATCAGCGCCCGCTCGACCTCCGGCGCCAGCCGCAGCAGCCCGGTGAAGCCGCGGGTCACGGCAACGGCCCGTCGAGGCCGGCGCAGTGATCGGCGAGCAGGCGGCCGTCGTCCAGTGCATCGTCCTCGTCGGCCCCGGCCGCGAGGGCTGACAGGAACCCGGCCGCGAATGCGTCGGCCACGCCCATCGGATCGATCGCCGGCAGTGACCCGTCGTCACTGATCACGGCGAGGTCGCCGAGGCCGTCGATGCCGCCGATGGCCTCGGCCTGGGCCGCGGTGGCAAGCACCACCTCGGGCTGCAGCTGCAGGATCCGCTCGCGCACCAGCGGCGAGACGATGTCGGCGCTGGCCAGGTCGACCGAGAGGCTGGCGCCGGCTTCGCGCGCGATCTCGCAGGCGTGCTGGACGGCACCGGCCGAGGGCTGGTCGACCAGCGCGTAGCCGCTCACGTGCAGCACGTCGGCGTCGTCGAACCACTCGGGCTGGATCAGCTCGTGCGCCAGCTTCGCGCAGACACCGCGGTCGGTGAGCGCTGTCCGCCGCGCGCCGGGCGTGCGCACCACGGTGGCAACGCCGGTGTGGCCCTCGACGCCAGGCCCCTCCAGCTCGACCCCGCGGTCGGACAGCTCCGCCTCCACCAGGTCGCCCAGGCGGTCGTAGGAGCGGGCCGACACCGCTCGCCCGCGGGCTTCGGCCGCCACCACCCAACATGCGCAGACCGCGGCCCGGCCACCCACGATCAGCCGCGTCTCGACCGACTCCGAAGACTCCGCCAGCAGACCCTCGGGCGGGGTGATCAGCGACAGGGCCAGCACGTCTCCGAGCGTCACGATCAGGGGCTCCGGCATGGGCGCGATGCTACACTCGGCCTCGTGTCAGCCGCCGCAGGGACCGACCTCACGACCGGCCCGCGGATGTGCGCGAATCACCCCAAGGTGGAGACCTACGTCTCCTGCTCCAACTGCGGCAAGCCGATCTGCCCCGACTGCATGGTGCAGGCACCGGTCGGCATCAAGTGCCGCGACTGCGCCCGGCTGCCGCGCTCCGCGCGGGTGATCCTGAAGCCGAGCACGGCGGCCCGGGCGATCGGGGCCGCGTTCGGCGTGGGTACCGCGTTCGGCGTGGGGCTGGCGTTCGTCGGCGGCTACGGGCTGGGATTCGTGACCTTCATCATCGCCTACATCGTGGGCCTTGCCTGCGGCCGTGCCGTGCTGGCCGCGTCCGGCCGCTACCGCGCCCCCGCCACCGCCTGGATCGCCGCTGCCGGGGCGGCCTGGGCCTACGTCGTGCCTGCGGTGGTGATCGCCGTGTCGGCCGGCGGTGCCGCCTCGACCGGGGTGCAGGCGATCGGCCTGCTGATCGCGGGCTTCATCGCGCACCGCGAGGTGATCGGATGAGCGACGGCTGGCGCCGGCGGCCGCGGCTGCGTTCGTTCGTGTTCGGCAGCGTGGTGGGCGGGCTGGTGGCGGTGGCGGCGCCGCGGCTGCGGCGCGGCCTCGACCAGCGCGAGGGGCCGCAGCCGGTTGCCGGCCTGGAGGCGTTCGAGGGCGCACCCTGCTGGCAGCACGACCGGCGCCGATCCGGCGCCGGTCAGCCGACTGACGAGTAGTCTGCCGCGATGCCCTCCGCCGTCGTCACCGGCGGAGCCGGGTTCATCGGCTCCACGCTCACCCGTCTGCTGATTGAGCGCGGCTACTCGGTGCGCGTGTACGACGACCTCTCGAGCGGCTCCCGTGAGCACCTCGAGGGGCTGGACGTCGAGCTGGTGCTGGGCGACGTCCGCGACCTCGAGTCGATGCAGCGCGCCTGCGACGGGATCGATGCGTTGTTCCACCTGGCCGCGGGAGCGGGGGTCGTCGATTCAATCGAGAACCCGATCGAGAACTTCGACCTGAACGCGCGGGGAACGCTGCTGGCGCTGTGGGCGGCCAAGCGGGCCGGCGTCGGCCGCTTCGTGTTCTCGTCCAGCAATGCGCCGCTCGGCGACAACGCGTACCCCGCCTCCGAGAACAAGCCGGTGGCGCCGCTGTCGCCGTACGGCGCCGGCAAGGCCACCGGCGAGGCCTACTGTTCGGCCTTCTTCGGCGCCTACGGATTCGAGGCGGTGGCGGTGCGGTTCTCGAACGCGTACGGCCCGCGCTCGGCACGCAAGTCGAACGTGATCCCGCTGTTCATCCGCAAGATCATGGCGGGAGAGCCGCTCACGATCTATGGCGACGGCACCCAGACCCGCGACTTCGTATTCGTGACCGATCTCGCCAACGGCCTGATCCGGGCGGCCGAGACGCCGGGCGCAGGCGGGGAGATCTTCCAGCTTGCAAGCGGCGTCGAGACCAGCCTCAACGACCTGGTGGCGATGCTGGCGGAGGTGTCGGGCCGCTCGCCGCAGCTGCAGCACGAACCGCCCCGGGCCGGCGAGATCCAGCGCAACTACTCGCTGGTGGACAAGGCCCGCGACCGGCTCGGGTATGCCCCGCAGGTACCGCTGGCCGAGGGGCTGGGACGCACCTGGCAGTGGTTCAAGGAAGGCTGACCAGCGCTAGCGTCAGGCAGACGCGACGTCGACCGGTATCTGATCGGCCTTGCGCACCATGTTCTCGGCCATCTTGATCGACGCGGCGTCGATCAGCTTGCCGTCCAGCGAGACCGCGCCCTTGCCCTCCGCCGCCGCCTGCTGCATCGCGTCGATGATCCGGCGGGCCCGGTCGATCTCCTCCGGTGACGGGGTGAACACCTCGTTCGCGAGCGCGATCTGGGACGGGTGGATCGCCCACTTGCCCTCGCAGCCGAGCTGGGCTGCGCTGCGCGCGGCCGCCGTGTAGCCCTCGGGGTCCTGGTAGTCGCCGAACGGCCCGTCGATCGGCCGCAGCCCGTAGGCGCGGCAGGCGACGACCATCCGTGACAGCGCGAAGTGCCACTGGTCGCCCCAGTGCCGCTCGCGCGCGCCGGACTCGCCGGCGTGCGTCAGCGTCACGTAGTCGGGGTTGGATCCGCCGATGTTGGTGGTGCGCGCCTGCGTGGAGGCCGCGTAGTCGGCGACGCCGAACACCATCGCCTCCAGGCGCTCAGGGCAGGTCTGCGCGATCGCCTCGACGTTGGCCATGCCCAGCGCCGTCTCGATCAGGATGTGCAGGTTGATCGGCTCCAGGCCAAAGGCCGACTCGATCTGGTCGAGCATGGTGGCCACGAACAGGACGTCGGCCGGTGTGCCCACCTTCGGAATCAGGATCGTGTCCAGCTGCGAGCCGGCCCGCTCAACCACCTCGACGATGTCGCGGTAGCACCAGTGCGTGTCCAGCCCGTTGATCCGCACCGACACGCTGCAGGCCGACCAGTCCTGTCCGGTCAGCGCGGCGATCACGTTCTCGCGGGCCTGCTCCTTGTCGTCCGGCGCGACGGCGTCCTCGAGGTCGAGGAACACGACGTCGGCACCCAGCCCCGGTGCCTTCTCCATCGCGCGCGCGTTGCTGCCGGGGACGGCCAGTTCGCTGCGGTGCAACCGATCGCGAACCGCCATCAGGCGCGACTCGCCGAGACGCCCGCGCGCGGTGCTTCGAGCACCGCATCGAACGCCTCGAGCAGCCGGTCGGCGGTCTCGGTGTGCGCGTTGGTGCCCATCATGCCGATCCGCCAGATGTCCGGCGCGTCCGGCCCCAGGCCGCCGCCCACCTCGATGTTGTGCTCGCGCAGCAGCCGCATCTGCACGTTCTTGCCGTCGACGCCATCGGGCACGCACACGGCCGACAGCTGTGCCAGCTGCACCTCCGGCTCCGCCAGCAGCCGGTAGCCTCGGTCGGCCAGTCCGGCCTGCAGGTGCGCTCCGGCCTCCGCGTGCCGCGCCCAACGCGCCTCCAGCCCCTCCTCCAGCGCCAGCCGCAGCCCCTCGTAGAGCGCGTAGTACTGGGTGTTGGGCGTGGTGTGGTGGTAGACCGCCGGCCGCCCGACCCAGTAGCGGGCCAGCTGCTCGAAGTCGAAGCTGAAGGGCACCGGCTGGGTGCGTGCCCGGATCCGCTCCATCGCCCGCTCCGACAGCGACACCGGCGAGATGCCGGGCGGCGCGCCCAGGCACTTCTGGCTGCACGAGTAGCAGTAGTCGATGCGCCAGCGCTCGGCCTCGAGCGGCATGCCGCCCAGCGACGTCACGCAGTCGGCCAGGAGCAGCGCGTCCGACTCGCGCATCGCCTCGCCCAGCTGCTCGAGCGGGTGCGCCACGCCGGTCGAGGTCTCCGCGTGCACGACCGCGACCAGCTTGGTCTCGGGATGGTCGGCCAGCGACTCGACGATCTGATCGTTGGGCACGGCCTGCCCGAACGGCGCGCGCAACTCGATCACGTTCAGGCGGTGTCGCTGGGCGATGTCGATCATGCGGTTGCCGAAGAAGCCGCAGGTCGCCACGATCACGGTCTCGCCCGGCTCGGCCAGCGACGCCAGACCGGCCTCCATGCCGGACGTGCCGCTTGCGGAGAGCGCGATCGTGAATCCGTCGCTGCGGCGGTAGGCCGCCTTCAGGAGCTCGATCAGGTCCTCCAGGATCTTGTGGAAGTCGGGGTCGAGATGGCCCAGCATCGGCCGCTGCATTGCCTCGAGCACGCGCGGGTCGATGTTGGACGGGCCCGGACCGCACAGCAGGCGCTCGGGCGGATTGAGTGGTGCAGGCAGGTCGCTCATCGCACGATTCTCCACCACCTTCGCTCGATCCGCCAGTGAAGAGAGTGCTACGACGCTGAAGCGAATGGCTAAGCGTCGTCAGCCGGCGTAGGCCCGGGCGGCCTCGACCAGGTCTTCGAACGGACGCAGGAATCGCTCGTCGTGGCGCCACATCAGCTCGTTGTGCCACTGCATGCCGGCCGCCCAGCCGCGGCCGTCGACGCGCTCGATCGTCTCGATCACGCCGTCCTCGCCGCGGGCGGTGGCGCGCATGATGCCGCCGGTGGTGGCCACGCACTGGTGGTGGAACGAGTTGACGCGCGGCTCGCCGCCGGCCAGCCAGCGCTCCACCGCCGAGCCCGGCTCCGTCTGCACGGCGTGCCAGTGCTCGCCGGGCGGCTCCAGCGCCAGGTCGCGCCAGCTGCGCCGGTGCTGGATGGCGCCGTCGTGCATGGTCTCGACGTCCTGGGTGAGCGTGCCGCCGTCGGCCACTGCCATCACCTGGATGCCGCGGCAGATGCCCATCACCGGCATCCCGCGCGCGTAGGCGCGGCGGACCAGCTCCAGCTCGAAGGCGTCCTCGACCTGGTCGCCGGGCTTGGTCAGCTCGTGGGCATCGTGGCCGTAGTGTCTGGGGTGCACGTCGGCGCCGCCGCACAGCTGCAGGCCGTCCACCATGTCCAGCAGCTGGTCGATGGCATCGGCCGGCGTTGCCCGCGGCAGCACCACCGGCACTGCCCCGAACTGCTGCAGCGGCGCCCGCAGCGACGGTTCCACCTCGAGCAGCATCGGGTCCTGCAGCTCGATCGTGTAGCCGATCACCGGTCGCCCGGCTTCGCCGTTCAGCGCAGCCATGCGCGTACGAGCGCGTTCGCGAAGCCCATGCCGTAGCGGAAGTGGGCAGGCTTCTTGCTGACCCCGGAGATGCGCTGGGTGATCGTCACCGGCACCTCCATCGAGCGCAGCCCCTTCTTCGACGCCTCCACAATGAACTCCGAGTTGTGGAACTGGTCCTGGCGAAACTCGAGGCCGCGCAGCGCCTCGGTGCGCACCGCCCGGTAGCCGCAGGCCGGGTCGGTGACCTTGCTCCAGGTCAAGAGCGAGAGCAGCTGGGCGAACAGCTTGACGCCCAGCTCGCGGGCGGCGTGGTTGGGGTCGGCTTCGCCCAGCACCCGCGAGCCGCCCACCACGTCGGCCTCGCCGGCGACGATCGGGCCCACCAGCCGCGACAGCTCGGACGGCTGGTGCTGTCCGTCTGCGTCCATTGTGACGACGATCTCGGCGCCGGTCACCAGCGCCAGCCGGTACCCGGTGCGAAGCGCCGCGCCCTGGCCGCGGTTCATGGGCAGCCGGATCGCGGCCGCGCCGGCCGCCCGCGCGGCCTCGGTGGTGCGGTCGGCCGACCCGTCGTCGATCACGATCGCGTGCAGCGGCAGGTCGCAGACCCGCTCCGGCAGCGCGCCCAGCACGTGGTGGATGTTCTCGGACTCGTTGTAGGCCGGAATCACCACGGCGATGCCGCCGGAGAAGGCCTCGGGATGGCCGAACTGCTCGAACTGCTCCAGCGCCAGGTTCTCGATCAGCCGCGTCAGGTCGCGGCGCGACCGCTCCTGGCGGCCCGACAGCGAGAACGCGAACAGGTAGAGGATGCCGACCGCGAGCACGGTTGCGCCCAGCACCTGTCGGCCGCCGCCGCGCTTGAAGCTGAACTCGTCGAAGCCCCACCCGATCAGGTCAGGCAGCGCCGACAGCACCAGCAGCGGCAGCACGAACACGACGAACCGCACCAGCAGGTCGCCGTTTCCGATCTTGCCCTGCCGGTAGCTGCGAATCGTCAGAGCGGCGAACACCACCGCGACGATCAGACCCGCCGTGCGAAGCGGCGTCAGCGGCACGAGGGGCCTACTTCACCCGCTCGGGCAGCGGCGCCTTCCACAGCGTGCTGGGGTCGATCCCCTCAGCGATCACGCGGTGCTTGTAGCGCTGGATCGTATGCAGCACCGACTCGATCAGCGTCTCGGACAGAAGCGTCGGCTTCAGGCCCAGCGACGGCAGCTTCGTGTGCACCGGGTTGTAATAGTGCTCCTCCAGCTCGACGCGCGGGTTGGCCACGTTCTCGACCGTCACCTCGACGCCGATCTCGCCGCCGGCGTGCCGCACTTTCTCGGCCAGCCCGGCCACCGTGAACGACTCGGTGAACTGGTTGTAGACGCGGAACTCGCCCGGGTCCGCCGGGTTGTCGGCGGTCAGCTCGACGCACTGGATCGTGTCCACGATGTTCAGGGTGCCGCGCGTCTGCCCGCCCTTGCCGTAGACCGTCAGCGGGTGGCCGATCATGGCCTGCACGCAGAACCGGTTGAGCGCCGTGCCGAAGGCCTGGTCGTAGTCGAAGCGGGTGACCAGCCGCTCGTCCAGCTTCGTCTCCGGCGTCTCGATGCCGTAGACGACGCCCTGGTTGAGGTCGGTGGCGCGGATGCCCCAGATCCGGCAGGCGAAATGGATGTTGTGGCTGTCGTGCACCTTGGACAGGTGGTAGAACGAGCCGGGCACCTTCGGGAACGGCAGGATGTCCCTGCGTCCCTTGTGCTCGATCTCGATGTAGCCCTCTTCGATGTCGATGTTGGGCGTGCCATACTCGCCCATCGTGCCCAGCTTGACGAGGTGCGCATCGGGCGTGTACTCGCGCATCGCCCACAGCAGCTTGAGCGTGCCGACCACGTTGGCCTGCTGGGTGATCACCGCGTGGTCGACGCTCTGCATCGACCAGGGTGCGCTGGGCTGCTCGCCGTAGTGGATGATCGTGTCGGGCATGAAGTCGCGCACCGTGTCCGCGATGAAGGTGCCCTCGGAGATGTCGCCGATGTGGGATTCGATGCGCTTGCCCGACACCTCGTGCCAGGCGGAGATGCGGTCGTCCAGCGACGCGATCGGGGTCAGCGAATCGGTGCCGGCCTGCTCGTGCCAGCGCCGCCGGGCGAAGTTGTCGACCACCGCCACATCGTGGCCCTTGCCCGAAAAGCGCATCGCCGTCGGCCATCCCAGATAGCCGTCGCCGCCCAAAATCAGTACACGCATCCGCTGCTCTCCCAGGGTCGATATCGCTGCATGACTACGTCCACAGCCGTAACGGCGGGATTCTCCCACACGCCGTCATAGCGCGGGGGAGGTTAGCGGCCTAGCCGGATGCTCGTGGCCGGTAGACCTGGACGTCGAACGAGCGGTGGAGGCCTCCGACCCGGCAGCTGGTGACCTTGACCAGCGAGCTGCCCGGCGCCGCCCCCGGCAGCACCACCCAGTCGATGCCCGCCGGCACGCGGCCCCGGGCGATCTCGCGGGTCTCGGCGGCGCGCTCGCCCTGCCCCTCGATGGTCGAGAACACGTCGCGGTAGCGAAGCTGCGCGGGTGGCACCCAGTGCAGCAGCCAGGCACCGGTGCTGCGGAACACGGAGCTGTTCACCACCAGGGTCGCCTGTGCCGGCATGCTCGCCACCGCGACCACGTCGCCGGCGCCCATCGGCGCCCCGCCCCGGCAGTGCAGGCCGCGCGGCTCGGCGCTCCTGAAGGCACCCGCCAGCCCGATCGAGGTCAGCACCGTCGAGGCGCCGGCGGCGGCAACCAGCGCTGTCGCCAGGGCGATCGCGGCCCTGCGCGACATTCGCGCCAGCACCGCGTCTGCCGCCCACCCGGCCGGCATGGCCAGCCCCAACACGAAGAACGGCAGGTACCGCTGCAGCTTGACGACGGGTGCAACGCCGGCCAGGCTGTGGCCGGGCAACAGGCCTGCGAGTAGGCACAGGATCGCCGGAACCGCCACCAGCGGCACCAGCGCGCCCAGGTCGATGTCGGGAGGGCGGGTACGAAGCATCCAGACCACGCCCAGCAGTCCGATCGGCAGTACCACGCCCATCGCCACCAGCGCCTGCGACGCGGTCACGCTGGGCAGCGGCTGGTGAGGTGAGAATCCCCCCAGCCGCAGGTAGTTGAGCGCGACCCGGCCCAGCCAGGGTGCGACCACGACCGCCGCCACCGCCACGGCGGCGGCGGCGTGCCGGACCGGGATCCGGCGCCGCACCGCAACCGGGCCGCAGACCAGCGCCGTCACGATGGCGCCGACCGGCCCGATCAGCAGCAGGCAGCCGGCGAGCGCCCCGGCGGCCGCGGTGTCGCGCATGCGCCGCCCGGCGACGGCGCGCAGCGCGAACCAGACGGTCAGCGGGAACAGCGCCAGCGCGAGGTCGCGGGGCAGGATGGCCGGCATGTTGGCGAGCGCCGGGGTCACCGCCGGGCCGACCAGGAAGTCGCCGTGCACCAGCCCGTAGCGGCTGGACGAGACGACCGCGACAGGCTCGTGCACCCAGATCCAGCCGACGCCGGCCGCCAGCGACGCGAACCCTACCGACCAGGTCGCGGGGCGTTCACGCAGGCCCAGCTCGCGCGCCAGCAGCCACGTGCCCAGCGCCAGCGACCCGACGGCGAACACCTGCAGCGCCCAGTACACCTCGACCATCCCGCCCGGCAGCAGCTCCAGCCACGCCGCCAGCGCGTGATACAGCCACGGGTAGCTGTTGGGCACGTGGGCGTACACGCCGCTGGGCTCGGGCAGGCCGCCCACCAGCTGCCTGATCCATCCCTCGTGAAACTGCATGTCGGAGATGGGCGCCACCGCCGACGGCCCCCAGACCAGCGGGACAACCGACACGGCGAGTGCGACGGCCGCCACCAGCACCACCGGTTTGCGGACGTCCGGGGTGGTGCGCCATGCCCGCGTGCGAGCTGCGACCGCCACCGTGCCGACCACGACGATCACCGCCATCAGCGTGCGATGGCCCAGCCAGGAGACGCCCAGCAGCGGCTGCCACAGGGTCGACCACGCCACGGCCAGCATCGCCACCACACCCCAGGCCAGCCGTTCGGCGGGCGGCCGGGCAGGCGCCAGCGCGCAGCCCGCGATCCATACCACCAGCATCCCCACGGCGGCGCCCGCCAGCCCCAGAACGGTGTGGGACGCCCCTGTCGACAGCGGCGCGATCACCGGGGGCTGAGGGGTATGGCGCTCGGCACCGCGCGCTCATTCTCCCACAGCCGTCAGACCCCGTCGTCGATAGACTCCCGCGCCGATGTCCTCCCGTCTCGAACCGGCCGCGCTGCTCGTGCCACCGGCCGTTCTGGTGGCGGCCCGGCTGGCGGGCATCGATGCGCTGGCGGTGTGGTCCGCATTCGCCGTCTGCGTGATGCTGCCGGGGTGGGGCGCCGTGCGGCTGCTGCGGGTCGAGCGTGGGTTGGGCCTGTCCGGCGCGGCCGTGGTCTCGACCTCGCTGGGACTCGCAATCTGGATCGCGCCGCTGGCGGCGGCCTTCGCCGTGCACCTGCCGCTGACCGCGCCGCTGGTGGCGGTGCTGATCGCCGGCGTGGTGCTGTGCGGCGTGGCCGTGACCAGGCCGCTGCTGTTCGACCGGGTGTCGGTCTGGGAGGCGCTGGCCGGCGCGCTCGCCGCCGGCCTGTTTGCGTTCGTCTCCTGGCGGATCTCGACCGGGGTGATCTCGGATGCCCTGTTCCACGTCGGCCGCATGCGCAAGCTCGAGGACATCGGCTCGCTGTCCCTGACGGCGATCTCGTCCTACAAGGACGGCGCTCCCCACGCCGGCTATGCCTTCCCGCTGCTGCACGCGGCGTTCGCCGGCGTCGCCGACCTGGCCGGCGTCGACGTCGTCACGGCGTTCATCTACCTGCAGCCGTTGTGTGCGCTGCTGACGATGCTGGGCGCCTTCGCGATCGCTCGCTCCCTGACCGGCTGGCGCACGGCCGGCTACCTGGCGGCGGCCGTGCTGGCCTGGGATCTGGTGACGCTCATCAACGGCCTCATCCAGCAGGTCAACCAGCCGCCGATCTTCACCTTCTTCGTGCTGACGCCGGCCGCCCTGCTGCTGTTCGTGGGGGCCATGCGCGGATCCCGCTCGGCTGCGTGGTCGGCGATGGCAGCGGTGACCGTGATCGCGCTGGTGCATCCCACCTACGCGGTGCCCTGTCTTGCGATCGCGGCCGGCATTGCGCTCGGCTCATGGCGGGCGCACATGCGGATGCCGCCGGTGGCGCTGGAGGCGCTGGCCGCGTCGTTTCTGGCCAGCGCCGCGGTGGCGGCCTGGATCTGGTGGGTGGCGATTCGCGGCGGTGAGCGGCGCGCGATCATCACCCACTCCGACGAGTTCCTGCACCACGGCGCCCGTGCCATCCTGATGTACCCCTGGGCGCCCGTGTTCGGGCGCGGCTACGTGTTGGTGGCGATCATGTGCCTGGTCCTGCTGGTGCGCTTCCGCGACCTGCTGCCGGCGGCCGGCGCGATGCTCGCGCCGCTGACATTGCTGCTGCTGCCCGGGTTGAGCACCGCCGTGCTGGCGGCCACCGGCATGGGCCAGTTCCATCGCTTCTGGCAGGTGCTGCCGTGGCCGCTGATCCTGGCCGCGGGCGCGTGCGTCGCCGCGGGCTTACTGGGAGTCCGGCGCGGCCTGGCGGTGGCGCTGGTGCTGGCGGTGGTGCTGGATCAGGCGCGCGTGCACGGGTCGGTCTGGCGCCTGCCCACCAGCGTCATCGTGGTGGCGGCGCTGCTCGCGGTGGTGGTGGCGCTGTGGCTGCGGCCGCGGCGGATGGTCGAGAGCGGGCCGTGGTGGCTGGCCTCGCTGCTGGCCGCGGCGGTGATGGTGGGGCCGGTCGTGCACGGGGTGTCGCGGGTGGCGGACGAGGCCCGCGACGGCCCGCACCGCGCGCCCAGAGCCGACCTCGCAACCGTGCTGACGCCGGACGTGTGGCGCTACTTCCGCTTGCAGCCCGGACCGCCGCCGGTGGTGCTGGGCGAGGAGCACCGCGTGTTCGAGCTGCTCGCCTACGCCGACGTGTACGCGGCCGCCCTGCCCGAGGCGCGCTCCAGGGCCGAGCCGAAGGAGAACACCCAGTCCCGCCGTCTGCTGGAGCAGACCTTCTTCGACCCCGATACCAGCAGCGCGCGGCGAACGCAGATCCTGAAGCAGCTGGACGTCGACTACGTGCTGCTCGATACCAAGGGGCAGGCCACCGTGGCACCCCAGATCCTGGCCCAGCCGGGGCTGACCGTGGCCTACCGCGGGCCCAGGTTCGTGATCCTGCGCGTCGACCGGTAGAGCACCGTCCGTTCGCGGGCCGGCAGCCCCACGGGCAGGAGCGCCAGGTAGGCGGCCCCGGCCGCCAGGCCGGTCGCGACCAGGCCGAGGTACCAGGCGCTCTGGGAGGTGGCGGAGTGCACGATCAACGCCGCTGCCAGGCACGCGGCCGTGGGCAGGGCCAGGCGCAGGTAGTCGAGCGTGTATGGCTGGATGTGCACCAGGTGCTTGACCTGGCCAAGCCGCAGCAGGTTGACGCTGCCCAGCGTCACCGCCGAGGCGGCCGCCGCGCCCTCGATGCCGTAGGCCGCTGACAGCGGCGCGGCCAGCCCCACCATCACCAGCACCGCCACCGCGTTGTCCGCCAGGTCGAGGCCGGTGCGGCCGACCATGATCAGCACGAAGGCGACCCCGCCGGTGGCGACGTTCACGAGCTGCCCGGCCAGCAGGATCCGAAGCGCCGTCTCGCCGCCCTCGTAGCGGGGGCCGAAGGCCGCCAGCACGTCGGCGGCCGCCACCCACAGGATGATCACGGTCGGTATCGTGGCTGCCAGTGCCCAGCGGGTGGCGCTCTTGAACAGCGAGTCGAGGCGCTGGTGCTGGCCGCGCGCGTAGAGGTCGGCGGCGAACGGCGAGAACAGCAGGTTGACGGAGGTCAGGAACAGCAGCAGCACCTGCGATATCCGCCCGACGGCGGCGTAGGTGCCGACCTGCGCGCTCGACACGTAGTACTCGACCACCCACAGATCCGCCCAGAACAGCGTCTGGGCGAGCAGCGCGGACGGGGCGCGGGGGAGCCCGAAGCGGACGGCGGCGCGGAACTCCTCGCGGGTCGCGGGCTCGTCGCCGAAGCCGGCGCTCGCCCGGCGCCAGAACCACCAGGCGCCAACCGTGGCCAGCGCCCAGGAGGCGCCGTAGCACCAGCAGGCGGCGTTGGTGCCACCGCCGGCCGCGAAGGCCAGGATGGCCAGCACGATCCAGGCCAGCGGCTGGCCGATCCAGAACACCCAAAGGGTCGGTGTCATCGCCTTCAGCCCGCGCGTGGCTCCCAGGTAGACGGCGGTGGCAGCCGCGAACGGGATCGACCCGGCGGCCACCGCGACCTGGCTGTTGCCGGCCCACAGCGCACACGCGGCGATCACGGCGGTCGCGGCCACGCTGACGCCGACGGCCAGCAGCGTGCAGCGGTCGATCAGGCTGCGCAGCGTGGCCGAGCGGTCGCTGCCGCGGCCGATGGCCACGTCGCGCACCGCCGACAGATCCATGCCGAAGCGGCTGCCCGCGGCGGCCACGAACGCGACCTGCACCGCGACGGTCACCAGGCCCAGCCCGGACCGGCCCAGGTGGCGTCCCATCAGGATCTGCACGCCGAAGGCGGCGGCCACGCCCGCCACCAGCCCGGCGATGTTCACGGCGGTGCCCGACAGCAGGGTGCGCTCGTCGCTCATGTCGGCATAGTGTTTCTCACGGGCCGGCGATCTCCCCCGTTCCACACCTGGAAAGGATGGTGTGCCATGGGTGCCGTGATCGTGATCTCGTTGTTCGTGCTGTTCCTGGTGGCCGCGGTGCGAGACGGCGTCGACTCCCGGGGGTGGCGGCCGCAGGGGTGGTGGCCGGGCAGCCCCCGCTGAGGGTGGGTCGCCGGGTCAGTCGAGATAGCCGAGACCGCGGAGTCGCTCCTCGACCTCACGCTCCTCGTCGTCCGAGAACACGCCCACCGCCTGCTGCTCGGGCGCGTCGGCGCCGGCCGCGACCTCGACGCCCAGCGCGCCGGTGATCCAGCCGGCGAAATCGGCCAGGGAAATCTCGTCGCCCGGGCCGGCGGCGATGCCGGGACCGGCGGCGACGTAGACGCCCTCAGGCCGGTGGTCGCCCGACAGCCAGTCGGCCGGCTCGACGATCTGGCGCGCGTGCGTGAGGCTGTAGAGCGGGGCCGGCTCCAGCAGCAGGTCAGGCGCGCGGTCCAGGTACGTGCCGTGCAGCACCTCCTCCTTGCGCACCACCCGCGCGATCGGGTGGCGGCCGGTGGCGGGGTCGACGAAGCCGAGCAGCGCGTCCGCGACCTCGGTGCGCACGCGCTCGTAGTCGTGCGCGGGAACGGTGCCCTGTGGTTCGCGCCCGGCCAGCGCGATCGAGACGCCTTCGCCGGTCGAGGTGACGCTCGTGTAGGCGGTCGTGTGCGCCCAGTCGATGGGCGTGGTGGGCACCTTCACCTTGCCGTGCAGGCCCAGCCGGTCGTAGGCGACGCGCGCCAGCGAGCGGATCCGGCCCCAGGCCAGCAGCGAGACCAGCGCCGAGCCGCGGCCCATGCGTAGCGCGCCCAGACTCTCCAGCACGCGGTTCATGTTGAGGGCGCGCGTGACCGGCTGGTGGCCGTGGTCGGACATCAGCAGCACGAGATCGTCGGCGTCTGTGCGCTCGACCAGCGTCCCCAGCTCGCGGTCGAGCAGGCGGTAGACGTCGATCACCCGCTCGGCCACCGGCGTCTGGGAGGCGGTGGCGTAATCGGGATGGCCGGGGTGCACGTACTCGAGCAGGCAGTGCTGGATGCGGTCGGGCGACACGAAGACCATGCAGGCCGCATCCCAGGGTTGCTCGTCCAGCAGGCGGCGCATTGCATCGGCGCGGCGGCGGGTGACGTCCTCCACGTCAGCCAGCAGCTCCAGCGGCTTGCCCCGGAAGGTCGTCCAGGAACCGCCGTTGATCGGCCACCCCAGGTCGGGCCCGGCCTCGGGCGGATGGCTGTAGGGGGCGCCCTGCGGGATCACACCGCCGGCGATGGCGACGCCCTTGATCTCGGGCGCGGGGTAGGTGAGCGGCACGTTCACGATCAGGCTGGTGCGGCCGGCATCGGTCAGCTGCGACGGCCAGGTCGGCGCCAGGATCGAACGCGAGGAGACCGGCAACCGGCGGGTGGCGCCGGGTCGGTACTCGAGGATGTCGAAGACGCCGTGGCCGGCAGGGTCGCGTCCGGTCAGGAAGGTCGGCCAAGCCGCCCAGGAGTGAGACGGCAGGCACGAGCGGGAGACGCCCTTGCGGCCGCGGTCGATCAGCGCCGCCAGGTTGGGCAGCTCGCCCGCCGCGAGCAGCGGATCGAGGATCTCCCAGTCGGCGCCGTCCCAGCCGACGATCAGGACGCGGTTTGCCACGCCCGCACCTTAGTGCGAGCGAGTCTGCGCCGACTTCAGTGGTGGTGGTGCATACTCTTACCGAGAACGTGTATACTCTTGCACATGTCCGTGCTGGCACCACCCGCCCTCGCCACCGCCGCCGTCTTCGGCTCCACCGGCCTCGCCGGTCGCGAGCTGATGCGGCTGCTGGCGTCGCATCCTCGGATGAGGGCGGTTGCCTGCGCGGCCGACACGCGCGCACCGGCCAAGTGCGATCTCGTCCTCCTGGCGCTGCCCCATGGCGTCTCGGGTGAGGTCGGTCGGGACCTGGCCGGTGCGCGCCTGCCGGTCATCGATCTCTCCGCCGACGTGCGCGGGGAGTGGCAGTACGGGTTGCCCGAGCTGTACCGTGAGGCCATCGCCGGCGCCCGGCAGGTGGCGAACCCCGGCTGCTACGCCACCGCTGCCATCCTCGCACTGGCGCCGATCGTGGCCGCCGGACTGGTCGAACGGGACCTGGTGGTGGACGGCAAGTCGGGCGTGTCCGGCGCCGGAAAGACGCCGACCGAGCGAAACAGCTTCTGGGCCGCGGCCGAGGGCATCGCCCCGTACCAGCCGGTCGGCCACCACCACCAACTCGAGATCGAGGCCCAGCTCTGCGAAGTCGGCGGCGGCCCTGTGTCGGTCACGTTCACGCCGCACCTCGCGCCCTTCACGCGCGGCCTGCTGGTGACCGCCTACGCGCGGCTGCGACCGGGCGCGGGCCAGGCCGAGGTGGAGGCGGCGCTGCTCGGCGCCTACCAGGGCGAGCCGTTCGTGCAGCTGGTGGACGGCGTGCGCACGCAGGCGCTGCGCGGCAGCAACCTCTGTCAGCTGCAGGCCTGGGTCGACCCGCAGCGGGGCCGCGTGATCGTGGCCGCCGCCATCGACAACCTGGTCAAGGGCGCGGCCGGCCAGGCCGTTCAGAACGCCAACCTGATGCTGGGCCTTGACGAGACCACGGGCCTGCCGGGGGAGCCGGCGTGGCTGTAGGTGCCTGCTACCCGGCCGGGTTCGCGGCCGGCGTCGCCGCCTGCGGCATGAAGCGCAGCGGCAAGTCGGACCTGACCCTGCTGGTCTCCGATCGCCCCGCCACCGCCGCGGGCGTGTTCACCACCAACCGCGTGGTGGCGGCGCCGGTCACGGTCAGCCGAGCTCAGATCCAGGGCGGCCTGGCGCGGGCGATCGTGACCAACTCCGGCTCGGCCAACGCCTGCACCGGCACCGCCGGCCGCGACAACGCCTGGACGATGGTGACCGAGGCGAGTGCCGCGCTGGGCGTCCCTGCCTCGCAGGTGCTGGTCGCGTCCACCGGCGTGATCGGCACCCAGCTTCCGATCGACGAGGTGGTGGCGGGCATCCACAGCGCGGCCGGCTCGCTGGCGGGGACCAACGGCCGACGGTCGGCCAACGCGATCCGCACCACCGACCGCTACCCGAAGCTCGCGCAGTCCCAGGTCGAGCTGGCCGGCGGGCCGGTGCGCATCGGCGGCATGGCCAAGGGCGCCGGCATGATCCGGCCGAACATGGCCACCACGCTGGCCCAGATGACGCTGGACGCCGAGCTGCCGCAGGCCGCCCTGCGCCGGATCCTGCGAAACGCCGTGGCCGGGTCCTTCAACGCCATCTCGGTGGACGGGTGCACCAGCACCAACGACTGCGTGTTCATGCTCGCCAACGGCGCGTCGGGTGTGTCCGTGGACGGACCGCGGCAGCTGCGGCTGCTGAGCGGCGCCGTCTCCGAGCTGATGCTCGACCTGGCCAAGCAGGTGGTGCGCGACGGCGAGGGATCGACCCGCGTCTGCGTCTACACCGTGAACGGCGCGCTGAGCGCGCCGGAGGCCCGCGCGGCTGCCCGCGGCGTGGCGGAGAACACGCTGGTCAAGTGCGCGCTGCACGGCGGCGACCCCAACTGGGGCCGGATCCTGGCCGCGCTGGGCGCCGCCGGCGTGCACCTCGATCCCGACCGCATCTCGGTGGCGGTGGGCGGTGTGCCGATCGTGGCCGCCGGCGGCGGCATCGACGGAACGATGGCCAGGGCCCGGCACCAGTTGTCCAAGGATGAGGTAGAGGTCGAGATATCACTGGGTCTGGGCGAAGGGTGCGCCACGGTGATCGCCTCCGACCTGTCGCCCGACTACGTCCAGTTCAACAGCGCGAGCACGACATGATCGCGGTCGTCAAGGTCGGGGGCGCCGCGCCCGGCGCGGCCGCGCAGGTGGCGGCGCTGGCACGGGCCGGCCGCCAGGTGGCCGTCGTGCACGGCGCCGGCCCCCAGATCACCGCGGGCTGCATCGCGGCCGGGCTGGAGCCGCGCTTCGTGGGCGGCCAGCGCGTGACCGACGATGCGGTGATGCGCGTGGTCGAGGCCGCCGTCGCCAAGGGCAACGCGGCGCTGTGCGGCGAGCTTCAGGCGGAGGGTCTCGCCTGCCGGCCGATGCGGGACGCGTTGACGGCGGAGCCGTGGGGTGACAGCAGGCTGGGCCTGGTCGGCCGCATCACCTCGGTCGAGCAGATCGGCGTCCGTGCACTGCTTGCAGGCGGGATCGTGCCGGTGATCGCGCCCACCGCCTCCGGACTCAATGTCAACGCGGACAACGCGGCCGCTGCCGTGGCCGGCGCGCTCGGTGCATCCGAGCTGATTTTCCTGTCGGACGTGCCCGGGCTGTTGGGGCCGGGCGGCGAGGTGATCCGCCGCGTGACCGCCGCCTCCGCCGCGCAGCTGGTGGCGTCCGGGAGCATCACCGGGGGCATGATCCCCAAGCTGGACGCGGGGCTGGCGGCGCTGACCGACGGCGTCCGGCGCGTCCGGATCGGAGCTGAGACGATGGTGACGGCATGAACGAACGACAGCAGGCGATCACCGAGCTGCTCGACGAGCACGAGGTCTCGACGCAGCTGCAGCTGCAGCGGCTGCTGGCACGGCGCGGCCACGACGTCACCCAGGCGACGGTATCGCGCGACCTCGACCGGCTGGGGGTGGTGCGGGTGCGCCGCCACGGCCGGCTGGTCTACGCGCTGTCCGAGGACTCCGACGCCGCGCCCGCCGACCCGATCGGGCAGGTGGTGCTGGCGCTGGGCCTGGTGCGCGGCATGGAGGCGTCCGGCCATATGGCGGTGCTGAAGACCGGCCCCGCCAACGCACATCCCGTCGCCTTCGCCTTCGACAACGCGTCCTTCCCCGAGATCATCGGCACCATCGCCGGTGACGACACCCTGGCGCTGATCGCCCGCGAGCCACATACCGGGCACGACCTGATCCGCTTGATCGAGCGGCTGCAAGAGGAGACTCCGTGAAAGACACCATCGTTCTTGCCTATTCCGGCGGCCTCGACACATCGGTCGCCCTGCGCTGGCTGGCCGACGAGTACGACGCCGACGTGATCGCCCTGCTGATCGACGTCGGCCAGGGCATCGACGCCGAGGCGGTCACCGCTCGCGCGCTCGCAGCCGGCGCCGGCGACGTCGAGGTGATCGACGCGCGCGAGGAGTTCGCCACCGACTACGTGCTGCCGGTGCTGCAGGCGGGTGCGCTCTACGAAGGCCGCTACCCGCTGGTGTCGGCGCTCTCGCGGCCGCTGATCGGGCGGCACCTGGTGGCGGTTGCCCGCGCCCGCGGCGCGACGGCGGTGGCCCACGGCTGCACCGGCAAGGGCAACGACCAGGTGCGGTTCGAGACGGCGGTGGCCGCGCTCGCGCCCGACCTCGCGGTGCTGGCGCCGGTGCGGGACTGGGGCATGACCCGCGAGCAGGAGATCGCCTATGCCGAGCAGCACGGCATCGAGGTGCCGGTCAAGTCGGGCGAGGCCTTCTCGATCGACCATAACCTGTGGGGCCGCTCGATCGAGGCCGGCCCGCTCGAGGATCCCTGGGTGGAGGCGCCGGAGCCGGCGTTCGCGCTGACCATCTCGCCGGAGCGGGCGCTGCCCGCGCCGCAGGTGGTCGAGGTCGATTTCGAGCAGGGACTGCCGGTGGCCATCGACGGCGAGCGGCTCGACCTGGTGTCGCTGATCGGCCGCGCGGGAGCGGTGGCCGGCGCCCACGGGGTCGGCCGCATCGACATGATCGAGAACCGGCTGGTCGGGATCAAGAGCCGCGAGATCTACGAGGCGCCGGCGGCCGCGCTGCTGATGGCCGCATACGGCGGCGTGGAGGAGCTGGTCTGTGAGCGCGACCTCGCTCACACCAAGCAGGAGCTGGCGCTGCAGTACGCGACCCTGATCTACAACGGGCTCTGGTACTCGCCGCTGCGGGCGGCGCTGCAGGCGTTCATGCAGCACGTCACCGCGTCGGTCACCGGCACCGCCAAGGTCAAGCTCTACCGTGGCAGCTGCGCGGTAGTGGGGCGGACGGCCCAGGGGTCGCTGTACGACCACGGCCTGGCCACCTACGAGGAGGGCGACAGCTACCACCACGGGGCGGCCGCCGGCTTCATCCACGTGTGGTCACTGCCGACCAAGACCTGGGCCGCGGCCACGCAGCCCGATACAGTCGAGGTGTGACGGGGAAACCTGAACCGCTCTGGGCCGGCCGCCTGTCCGGCGGCCTGGATCCTGCCATCCTCGACTTCACCGCCTCGCTGGCGGTCGACCGCCGGCTGCTGCCATACGACCTGCGCGCCAGCGCCGTGCACGTGCGGATGCTGGCCCGCCAGGGGCTGATCGAGCCGCCTGAGGCCGACGCGATCGTGGCGGCGCTGGATTCGCTGGAGGTGGAGCCGGACGCGCGCGACGAGGATGTGCACTCGGCGATCGAGCGGCTGCTGGGCGAGCTGGGGCCGCGCGTCCACGCCGGCCGCAGCCGCAACGACCAGGTGCAGACGGCGATGCGGCTGTGGGCCAAGCAGGCCTGCGGGGATCTGATCGAGGGGGTGCGCGGGCTGGCCACCGCGATGCTCGACCGCGCCGACGCCGAGGGCGACGCCGTGCTGCCGGGCTACACCCACGGCCAGCGGGCACAGCCGGTGTGGCTTGGGCAGCACCTGGCCGCGCACGTGTGGGCGCTGACCCGCGACGGCCGGCGCCTGTCCCAGGTGCGGGAGGCGGCCGACGTGTGCCCGCTGGGCGCGGGCGCGCTGGCCGGCTCGAGCCTGCCGCTCGACCCGCAGTGGGTGGCCGCGGAGCTGGGCTTCGCCCGCTCGTTCGCGAACTCGCTGGATGCGGTGTCAGACCGCGACTACCTGACCGGGCTCTGCTACGCGGGCGCGCTTGCGATGGTGCACCTGTCGCGGATCGGCGAGGAGCTGGTGCTGTGGACGTCGGCCGAGTACGGCTTCGCCGAGCTGGACGACAGCGCCGCCACCGGCAGCTCGATGATGCCGCAGAAGAAGAACCCGGATGCAGCCGAGCTGGTGCGGGGCAAGGCCGGCACTGCGATCGGGCGCCTGACCGGGCTACTGTCCACCCTCAAGGGGCTGCCGCTGGCCTACAACCGCGACCTGCAGGAGGACAAGCTGGCCAGCTTCGACCAGGTCGACGACCTGGCCGGGTCGCTGGCGGCGCTGACCGTGTGCGTGCAGGGCCTGCGCTTCGACCGCGAGCGGATGGCGGCGGCGGCCGGAGACGGGCGCACGGTCGCGACCGATCTGGCCGAGCAACTGGTGCGCGAGGGCGTGTCCTTCCGCGAGGCGCACGCGAGGGTGGCGGGACGGGTGGCCGCAGGCGAGCGGTTCGCCGAGCCGACCGCAGAGCAGGCGGCGGCCGGTCGGCTGGCGCCGGAGGGCCTGCGCGCGCAGCTGGCCGAGGCCCGCGCGGCGGTCGCAGCGCTGTGAGCGAGCTGCTGCTGGGCGGGGTGGCGGCATCCGCGCTGGCGGACGAGTTCGGGACGCCGCTGTACGTCTACGACGAGCTCGAGCTGGCGGCCAGGTCGCGCGCCTACCTGGCCGGGCTGGAGAGCTACCCGGGAGCGTCGCGGGCGGTGTACGCGTGCAAGGCCAACGCCACGGTGGCGGTGATCGCGGCGGTGGTGGGGGAGGGGCTCGGCGCCGACGTGGCCTCGGCCGGCGAGCTGGCGGCGGCGCTGCGGGCCGGCGCCTCGCCGGAGTCGGTGATCGTCCACGGCAACAACAAGTCCGACGCCGACCTGTCGGCGGCGATCGAGGCCGGATGCGGGCTGGTGGTGGTCGACCACATGGGCGAGCTCGACCAGGTGGAGCGGCTGGCGGCGGCCGCCGGCCGCGTGCAGCCGGTGCTGGTGCGGGTCACGCCCGGCATCGACGCCGACACGCACCAAAAGATCAGGACCGGCCACCACGGCTCCAAGTTCGGGTTCGCGGCTCCGGACGCGCTGGACGCGCTCGACCGCGCGGGGTCGCTGCTGCACGTTCAGCCGGCCGGCCTGCACGTGCACCTGGGTTCGCAGATCAACCAGCTGGGGACGTACGCGGCCGCGGTCGACTGGCTGGTCGCGTTCATCGAGGAGCACGGGCTGGGCGAGCTGCCGGTGCTCGACCTGGGGGGCGGGCTGGGCATCGCGCATGCGCCGGGAGACATCGAGCTCGAGATCCAGCCGTCGCTGGAGGCGATCTGCGCGCATCTGACCGAGGCGCTGATCGCACACGGGCTGCCGATGCCCGAGTTGGTGGTGGAACCGGGCCGTTCGATCGCGGGGCCGGCCGGGACGACGCTGTACCGGGTCGGCTCGATCAAGCGCGCGGCCGACGGCACCGTGTACGCGGCGGTGGACGGCGGCATGTCCGATAATCCGCGGCCGGCGCTGTACGGCGCCCGCTACACGGCGGTCGTCTGTGACCGGCCGGACGAGCAGGGGCGAACGGTGTACACGATCGCAGGCAAGCACTGCGAGTCGGGCGACGTCCTGATCGAGCGGATCGAGCTGCCCGAGCTGCACCCGGGCGACCTGCTGGCGGTGCCGGCGACCGGCGCCTACAACGCCAGCATGGCGTCGACCTACAACCAGTTGCCGCGGCCGGCGGCGGTGATGGTGTCCGAAGGCCAGGCACGGCTGGTGCAGCGGCGCGAGACGATCGATGACCTGCTGGCGCGCGAGGTGTGAGCTGCCACCCGGGTGGAACGGGGGTGCCGGGCACCGTCGTTACACGCGTTACCGATGCGTGACGTCCCCGTGACGCCGGTGGCTGGTTTCCTGTCACGGACGTGCAACACGCGCCGTGACGGTGCCCGGCACCTCCGTTCCAGGTCATTGCAGGAATCTGGCCGTGTTGCCAGAATCCGGTTTTCCCCTATCGTGTAGGTGAGATGGCTTCAGCGAGACCACGAGCTGTATGGAGCGGGAGCATCAGCTTCGGCCTGGTGAACGCGCCCGTGCGCATGTACGCGGCGATCAGCGAGCAGAACCTGAAGTTCAATCTGATCCACGAGAAGGACGGCGGCCGCATCGGCTACCAGAAGATCTGCAAGCTCGAGGACGAGCCCGTCCCCAACGAGGAGATCGTCAAGGCCTACCAGGTCGAGGAGGATGAATTCGTCTTCCTGAACGACGAGGACTTCGAGGCGGCCGCGCCGGAGACGTACAAGACGATCACGATCCACGACTTCGTGCCGGCCGCGGAGATCGATCCGATCTACTTCGAGCGCACGTACTACCTCGGCCCCACCGAGGACTCGGCGGAGCCGGTCTACGCGCTGCTGGTGAAGGCGATGGAGCAGGCCGACCTGGTGGCGGTCGCGACCTACGTCTTTCACGAGCGCGAGAACCTCGGCTGCCTGCGCGTCCGCGAGGGCGTGCTCACCCTCGAGAAGATGTTCTTCGCCGACGAGGTGCGCCCGATCGACGGCATCGCCCCGGACCGCGCCAAGGTCGACAAGCGCCAGCTGGAGATGGCCATGCAGCTGATCGGCCAGTATCAGGGGACGTTCGACCCCGACAAGTACCACGACGAGTACCGCGAGCGGCTGATGGGCGTGATCGAGGCCAAGCGCAGCGGCGAGGGCGTCAAGCGCGCCGTCGAGAGCGAGGCACCCGCCGCGCCCGACCTGCTGGCCGCACTGCAGGCGTCGCTGGACGAGGTCAAGAAGCCGGCCAAGAAGAAGAGCCCGGCCAAGCCGGCGGCTAAGGCAGGCGCTGGCGGTGGCCGAGCAACGGCGACGCGAGGTCGCCGAGCCGGCTGACCCGCTCGATCACGGCCTCCATCGTGAACGCCGTGGGATCGAGGTCCGGCGTCAGCTCGTCCCAGGCCAGCGGCGTGGCCACCGTGGCTCCCGGCCGCGGCCGCACCGAGTAAGCGGCAGCCGTCGTCCGTCCCAGCCCGTTCTGGTTGGCGTCGACCAGCACCCCGTGCCGCTCCGACTTCTTCCACTTCGTCGTTATGAGATCCGGATGGGTGCGCGCCAGCGCCCGCGCCACCGCCGCCACGAACGCGCGCGCGCCTGGCTGGTCGGTGCGCCGCTCGATCGGCACCAGGATGTGCATGCCCTTGCCGCCGCTGGTGCGAGGGACGCCCTCCAGCTTCAGCGCCGCCAGCGCCTGGCGCACCAGCAGCGCCACCTCGACCACGGTCGAGTACGGCACGCCCTCGGCCGGGTCGAGGTCGAACATCACCAGATCCGGCCGGTCCGGCCGGTCGCGGCGGGCCAGCCAGGGATGCAGGTCGATGCAGCCCATGTTCACAACCCAGGCCAGCGTGTCCGCGTCGTTGACCAGGATGTAACGGATCCCGTCGTGGGTGTAGGTGCGCACCCACGACGGCAGGTGGCTGGGGGCGTCCTTCTGGAAGAAGCTCTTGCCCTTGATGCCGTCCGGGTAGCGCAGCATCGTGAACGGCCGGTCGTGCAGGTGCGGCACCACCACATCCGAGACGGCCTCGTAGTATGCGAACAGGTCGCCCTTGGTGATGCCTTCGTCGGGGAAGAACACCTTGTCGGGGTTCGAGAGCGTTACCCGCGAGCGTCGCCGCGGCGCGCGCTCTTCGGCCATCCCCAGGAACACCGGCGCGCGCAGCCGGCCGTCGCGCGTGCGCTCCGTGAACTGCACCTTCACGGCCAGCCGTGGCTCGATCCACGTCACCAGCCGGGCCGGGGTCTTGGGCATCTTCGGCACCGGATCGAGCGGCGGTTTTGCCACGCGCAGCGGCTCCATCCGGCGCAGCAGTTCGCCGATGCTGCGCTCGTCCAGGCCGCTGCCGACGTTGCCGACCCACGCCAGGGTATCGCCGTCGCCCTCGCCCAGCACCAACGCGCCCAGCGCCTCTCGCGACCCCTGGCCGGCCGTCCAGCCAAGCACCAGAAACTCACCGTCCTGTCGCGTCTTCACCTTCACCCAGTCCGCTGTCCGTCGTCCCGGCCGATACGGCGAGCCTAGCCGCTTGGCCACCACGCCCTCCAGGTTCTGCGCGACCACCGCCTTCAGCAGCGCCGCCCCGTCCTCGAATCCGGCCGACAGCCGAACCAGCGGGTTTCCCTCCACCAGCAGCTCGGTCAGCTGCTCGCGACGCGCTTCCAGGGGCTGGTCGATCAGCGGCCGCCGCTCCAGCTCGAGCAGGTCGAACAGGTAGTACGCGGGCGATCCCTCTCCCCGCTGCATCAGCGAGAAGCTGGGCCGGCCGTCCTCGTCCAGCATGCACAGCTCGCCGTCCACAACGCAGTCGGATGTCCGCAGCGCGTGGGGAAGCGCCCGCGCCACGGCGGCGAACCGCACGCCCATGTCGACGCCGCGGCGGCTGGTGAGCGAGGCGACCCCGCCCTCGATCCGCGCCACCACCCGGTAGCCGTCCCACTTCACCTCGTGCAGCCAGCGCCCGCGGCCGGGCAGCCGGTCGGCGGGGGTCGCCAGCATCGGCGCGTAACCGGCCGGCGTCGCCCGGGCCACCTGCTCCGGCGAGTCGCGCTTTTTGATCACGAGCCAGTTCTTCTCGTCGCCGCCCATGTGGGCCGGCACCAGCGTCCACAGTCCCTGCAGCCGCTCGCCGGCCAGTCGCACCGTGAGGCCGCCGTCGCGCTTGCGCTCGACCAGCTCGTAGCTGCCGTGGTCCCAGATCTCCATCGTGCCGGCGCCGTACTGGCCCTTGGGGATCACGCCCGAAAAGGTGGCGTACTGCATCGGGTGGTCCTCGGTGTGCACGGCCAGATAGCGCTCACCGACCTCGAGCGGCAGCCCCTTGGGCAGCGCCCAGCTGGCCAGCACGCCGTTCATCTCCAGCCGCAGGTCGTAGTGCAGGCGGCGCGCGTCGTGTCGCTGCACGACGAACACCGGCAGCCCGGCCTCGGCCGGCTGCGCCTCGCCACCGGCCGGCTCGGGCGTGCGCCCCGGCCGTCGCTTGCGGCGGTACTCGTCGAGCGACATCAGCGGTAGCGGGCGATGCCGACGTGACGGGCGCCGGCTGGCGTGTCGCCGAACCGGTACACGAGCAGCCCGCCGGGCTGCCTGCCGGGCAGCGGGAAGGCCAGCGTGCCGACCGCGCGCTCGCCCGCCTGCAGCTGCCGGCCGATCAGCGGGCGCGGCGTGTTGGCGCCGGCGGCGGCCAGGTAGGTGTGGTTGAGGGTGGTGCGCAGCCACACCTGCGTCGGCTGCACGGTCGCGACCTGGTTGCTGTTGTTGGTGATGGCAACGGTGAACACGGCAAAGATGCGGGTGCCGGGCGGCGTTACCGTGACCGGCACATGCTTCTCCCAGCGCAGGCCCATGATGCGCAGCGCCAGGTTGTCCAGCCGAAGCGTGGCGCCGGGCGCTGCCACGGTGTAGGTGATCCCGTCCGACAGCTTGACCGTGCCCGAGGCGGGCAGCACGGTGGCCGTGGGCGCCGAGGGTCCGCTGCCGGCGGAGGTGGCGCCGGAGGAGCCGCCGCTACAGGCGGTGGTCGCGAGCACGATCGCAAGCAGGGCGGTCAGCCGCATCAGCACAGCGGAGACTCTAGATCGCCTCTAGGAGCGGCGCTGCCGCAGCACCTCGAGCGGCGCCAGCGGGTCGATCCCGTCCCGCGCCAGCAGCAGCATCGAGTGGAACCAGAGGTCGGCCACCTCCGCCACCAGCTCGGGGCTGCCGGGCTCTGCCAGCAGCACCTCGACGGCCTCCTCGCCGACCTTGCGCTGGGGCGCATCCCGCGCTGATCCCAGCATGCCGGCCACATAGCTGCCCCCGGCCCGGCCGCGGCGCGACTCGATCACGTCGGCCAGCTCGGCCAGCACCGCCGGACGTGGATCGAACCGTCGCGGCCCGAAACAGGTCTCCTCGCCGGTGTGGCAGGCCGGACCGGCCGGGTGCACGCGCATGAGCAGCGTGTCACCGTCGCAGTCGGGTGTGATCGACTCCACCGCCATCGTGTTGCCCGAGGTCTCGCCCTTCTTCCAGAGCCGGTCGCGCGATCGCGAGTGGAAGTGCGCGAGGCCGGTCTCGCGGGTCGCGTCCAGCGCCTCCTGGTCGGCCCAGGCCACCATCAGCACGTCGCCGCTGCCAGCGTCCTGCACGACGCACGTCACGAGCTGCCCGGGCGCGAGCGTCAGATCCTGATCGGCAGGCCGCACGCCGCCACCTCCCGTTTCACCTGGTGGATCGGATACGTGCCGTCGTGGAAGATCGATGCCGCCAGCGCCGCCGACGCCCCCGTCTCGAGCGCCGCTGTGATGTCGGCCGGCCGACCGGCGCCGCCGGATGCGATCACCGGCACGCGCACCACCTCGCAGATCGCCCGCAGCAGCTCCAGGTCGTAGCCCCCGTGCGTGCCGTCGCTGTCGATGCTCGTCACAAGCAGCTCGCCCGCGCCCAGCCCGGCCGCCTCCCGCGCCCAGGCCACCGCGTCACGGCCGGTGGGGCGGCGGCCGCCGTCGGCGTGGGCCTCCCAGCCGCCGTTGCGGCGGGCGGCGTCGATCGCCACCACCACGCACTGGCTGCCGAACCGGTCGGCCAGCTCCGCGATCAGCGCGGGCCGGTCGAGCGGCGCGGTGTTGACGCTGATCTTGTCGGCGCCGGCCAGCAGCAGCTCGCGGCCGTCGTCCGCTCCGGACACGCCGCCGCCCACGCAGAGCGGCACGTCCACCGTCTCGGCCGCCCGCTCGACCGCGCGCAGGAGCGCCGTCCAGCTCTCCTCACCCGCGGCGATGTTCAGCCACACGATCTCGTCCGCGCCGTCCGCGGCGTAGCGCGTTGCCGCGTCCACCGGGTCGCCGCAGTCGCGCAGCGATTCGAAGTTGATGCCCTTCACCAGCCGTCCGCCGCGGACGTCCAGGCAGGGGATCACGCGCTTACGCAGCAAGCCACCGCTCCAGCATCCGGCGGCCGTCGGAGGCGCTCTTCTCGGGGTGGAACTGGACGCCGCTGAGCCGGCCCCACCGCACGACCGTCGGCACCTCGCGGCCGTCGATCGTCGTGCGGGCGGCCACCAGACGCTCGTCGCAGTCGACCGCGAACGAGTGCGCGAAGTAGCAGACCGCCGGCATGCCGTCCCCGACCACGTCGTTCCACCCCATGTGGGGCACCCGCTCGGCCCAGTCGATCGCGATCACGTTCCCGTCCAGCAGGCCCAGGCAGTCGACATCGCCCTCGTCACTGTGCCGGAACAGCAGCTGCATGCCCAGGCAGACGCCCATCAGCGGCGCCGCCGACGCGGCCAGCGCGCGGTCGAGCCCGCGGTCGCGCAGCGCCGCCATCGCGGGCGCCGCCGCGCCCACGCCGGGCAGCACCAGCCGCTCGGCACCGGCCACCACGGCGGGGTCGCCGCTCACGCCCACCGTCGCCCCCAGCCGCTCGAACGCGGCCCGCAGCGAGCGCAGGTTGCCGGCGCCGTAGTCGATCAGCGTGACCGTGGTCAGATCGCTCCCTTCGTGCTCGGCAGCGACCCGGCCCGTCCGGGATCGACTGCGACCGCCTGGCGCAGCGCCAGCGCCAGCGCCTTGAAGGCCGCCTCGACCAGGTGGTGGTCGTCGTCGCCGTGCCCGTGCAGGTGGATCGCCAGGCGGCCGGCACGTGACAGCGAGTCGAAGAAGTGCGGCACCAGGCTGGCCGGCAGCCCGCCCACGCGCAGGTCGCGCAGCGGCAGGTCGACGGCGGCGTGCCCGCGCCCGCCCAGGTCGACGGTCGCGTGGCAGAGCGCCTCGTCCAGCGGCGCCCGTGCGTCGCCGTAGCGCGCGATCCCGGCACGATCGCCGAGCGCCGAGTCGAGCGCCGTTCCCAGGGCGATCGCGATGTCCTCGACCGTGTGGTGCTCGTCCACCCACAGGTCGCCGAGGCAGCTGACCCGCAGATCGGTGAGCGAGTGGAAGGCGAGCGCCGTCAGCATGTGGTCGAGGAACCCGATGCCGGTCGCGATCTGGCTGCGGCCGCTGCCGTCCAGCGACCAATCGACGTCGACGCGGGTCTCACGGGTCGACCGCTCCACCCGCCCGGTGCGCTCGCCGGCCGCCGCCGGTGCCGGAGCCGCCAGGCCCAACGCCTCCAATACCTGATCGTTCTGGACCGGGGAGCCGATCGTGATCCGCAGGCAGGTGGGCAGCGCGTCGAACGTACGAACGACGATGCCCGCGCTCAGCAGGCGCGAGATCCACGGCTCGATCGGCTCTCCCAGGTCGGCGAACAGGAAGTTCGCGGACGACGGCGAGATCTGCCAGCCCAGGCCCGACAGCGCCGGCCGCATCCGCTCCCGCTCGGCCACCGTCTCGGCCACGTCAGCCTCCATCAGGCCGCGATCATCGGTCAGGGCCCGTACGGCCAGGGCATCCGAGTAGCTGGAGATGCTCCCGGGCGGCCGGATCGCCTCGAGCTTGCGCGCAATCGCGGGCGGCGCCAGCAGGTAGCCGACACGGGCGCCGGCCAGCGCGAACGCCTTGGACAGCGTGCGCACGACCACCACGTCGTCGCGCTCCCGCACCAGCCCTGACAGATCGGTTCCGCCGAACTCGATGTAGGCCTGGTCGATCACGACCAGGCCGCCGCCTCGGTCGGGCACGTCGCCCGGCGAGTCCTCGCCGGTGGGGTTGTGGGGCGAGCAGACCCAGGTCAGGCGTACGCCCTCGGGCCGATCGGCGAGCACGCCGCCGGCCAGCGCGGTGGCACCCTCGAACAGCCCGTAGCAGGGCTGCCGCGCGTAGGCCGTGTCGCCGCGCGACATCGCCAGGAGCGCGCACAGCACGAGTCCCTCGTCAGCGCCGGCCGTGGCCACGATCTGATCGGCCGGGAAACCCGTGTACCGAGAGATCGCCTCTCGCAGCCGCAGGTAGCTGGAGTCGGGATAGCGGTTGACCGCAACGCCCGCCAGCCAGGCCGCCGAGCCGGCGTACCACGCCGGCGGCCGCGGCTGGGTGTTCTGGTCGAGCCGGATCACCGGGGTGCCGGGCGGGATCCGCTGCTCCCAGCCCTCCTGCCAGCGGTACGGCTCGACGTCTGCCAGATCCTCCCTGATGATCACGGCACGAGGTTCTCGATCGGCAGGACGAGGATGCTGGAGGCGCCGGCGCCGCGCAGCGGTCCCAGCAATTCCACCACCTGCTGGCGGTCGACCACGGCGTGCACCGCATGCATGCCCGTGCGCGCCAGCGGCAGCACCGTCGGCGACTCCAGACCCGGCAGCAGGTCGATCACGACCTCTAGCGCGCTGTCCGGCGCGTTCAGCATCAGGTAGCGCTTGCCGCGGGCGGCGAGGACGCTCTCCATCACCGTCGCCAGCGACCGCGCGATCGCCTGCTGGCGCTCGTCGAGGCCCGGCCGGGCCAACAGCACCGCCTCCGACTCGAGCACCGTATCGACCGCGCGTAGCCCGTTCTGGCGCAGCGTCTCGCCGCTGGACACCAGATCGCAGACGGCCTCTGCCGCGTCCAGGCGTGGCGCCAGTTCGACCGAGCCGTGGATCGCGACCACCTGCACGTCGATGCCCGCATCGGCGAAGAAGCGGCGGGTCGTCGCGGGGTAGGCGGTGGCCACTCGGCAGCCGTCCAGGTCGGCCACCCGCTGCACCGGCGAGGCGTTGGCGACCGCGAGCTCGAGCCGACAGCGACCGAAGCCCAGCGGCAGCAGCTCCAGGGCATCCGTGCCCGACTCGATCAGCTGGTTGCGCCCGGCCACGGCCGTCTCCACGGCGCCGTCCGCCGCCCACGCCGGGATGTCGTCGGAGCGCGCGAACAGCACCTCGATGTCCCACTGCGAGCAGTGCTGGTAGAGGGCCCGGCCGTTCACCTCGACCTCGACGCCTGCGGCCCGCGCCAGCTCGACTGCCGGCGCGTGCATGCGGCCCTTCGAGGGCAGCGCCAGCCGGAACGGCCGGCTCATCGCCGCGCTCCCAGGCGCTCCAGCACCAGCCGGTAGCCGCCCTCGCCGTGGTTCAGCCAGTGCGCGACCCGGGTGACGGTCGCGGTGGACGCGTGTAGCTGCGATGCCACACGGGCGTAGGGCGTCCCGGCGTGCACCAGGCGCGCCGCCTGCCAGCGGTGCGACAGCGACTCGAGCTCGTGCAGAGAGCAGATGTCGCGCAGGAACGCAGCCGCCTCGTCGCGCGTGCGCAGCACCAGCAGCGCGTCGCAGAGGTCGTCGATGTTCGAGTCCCGCCAGTCATCTGCCATCGTGCTAGCATTTTAGCATGCTAAACCGCGATAACGGCACCGCGATCCGCGTGGTGCCCGCGATCGACCTGCTGGACGGTCACGTGGTGCGGCTGCGGCAGGGGCGCTACGACCAGGTAACGGAGTACCCCGTCGATCCTGGCGAGCTGGCGGCCACCTACGCGGAGCAGGGCGCGACCCTGCTGCACGTGATCGACCTCTCGGCCGCCCGCGACGGCGTGCGGCCCCCTGCCCACGCCGAGGCGATCCGGCGGCTGGTCGGTGACTCCGGCATGGCCGTCCAGGTGGGTGGCGGCATCCGCGACGAGCGTGCGCTTCGCGAGGCGCTCGAGCTGGGGGTGGCGCGGGTGCTGGTTGGCACGCTGGCGGCGGCGCAGCCGCAGCGGGTGGGGCAGCTGGCCCGTGACACCGCGCGTGTCGCGGTGGCCGCCGACGTGCGCGAGGGAACGGTGCGGGCGGCGGGCTGGCTGGAGGACACCGGGGTCGCGGCCGAGACCTTCGTGCGGTCGCTGGCCGAGGCCGGCGTGCGCGACTTCCTGGTCACCGCGATCGAGCGGGACGGAACCGGTGACGGGCCCGACACGGCGCTGCTGGCGCGCCTGCGGCCGCGCGTGCCGGGCCTGCTGATGGCCGCCGGCGGGATCGGGTCGGCGGTCGACGTGGAGGCGGTAGCCGCAGCCGGTGCCGACTGCGCCGTGATCGGCCGCGCCCTCTACGACGGCTCTCTGACCCTGTTGGAGGCCTCGGCCTCGGCTCGCAGCTCGCCCACCGACAGGCCCTCGTAGCTGAGGAAGAAGAAGCCGATGCCGACACCCACCACCGCTTCGATCAGCTGCAGCCCGATCGAGAACGTGATGGCGAGGTTGGTGGGCACGTTGTAGACCTGCAGAGCGGTGTACGTGGCGCCCTGGAACACGACCAGGTTGCCGGGCACGATCGGGAACAGGCCGACCAGGTTCGACGCCAGGAACACCAGCGCCGCCGCGCCGATCCCCTTCTCGATGTCGTAGGCCTCGAGCGCCCACAGGATGCCGACCATCTGCGCCAGCCATGAAAGGGTCGACGTGAGCAGCGCCCACAGCAGCAGCCGCGGCCGCCGGAACAGGGCCTGGCCCTGGCGCAGCGCCATCGGTAGGGCGCCCAGGCTGATGCCGAGCAGGTGCCACCAGCGCTCGACCATGTCCGATTCCGTCGGCACGTTGCCGCGGCGGTAGCGCGCCCACACCTCGATCGCACACGCGGCCACGGCGATCACCAGCACCACGCCGATCAGCACCAGTAGCAGATTCACCGCCCAGCCGGGCACCGAGACGAAGACCGTGACGCCCACCAGCACGGCGATCAGCGTCACCCCCGACAACAGCTGCTCGGTGACCAGGGTGCCGACCATGGTCGGCAACGGTACCTCGACGCCGCGCGCGCTCAGCTTGCGCCGCAGCACCGAGATCCGCGCCACCTCGCCCAGGCGCGCGAATAGCACCGTGTTCAGCAGGAAGCCGATGAAGATGGCCGGCACCACCTCTGCGAAGTGCACGTTCAGTCGCCCTTCGGGTTCTCCATCGGCGCCGGGGATGCCCTCGACCGCGTCCAGCGACGCCTTCCAGGTGAGGCCCTTGGCGGCCACGGACACCAGGTTTGCGGCCAGCGCCGCGAACACGAGCGTCGGATTGGCGTCGGTGATCACCCCGCCCAGCGCCTTCAGGTCGAGCTTGGTGGACAGCAGCAGCACGCCGCAGACCACCGCCGCGGCCACCAGCATCGCGCGCAGCGCCATGCGCCGGTGCGGGCGCAGCTCTCCGGCCAGCTCGGAGATGGTCACGAACTGGATGCCCTGCTCCTTGCCGGCCTCGAGGATCAGCGGCAGCGCCTCCACCGTCTGCGACCGGTCGTCGCCGTTGCCGGAGCCGTCGGCGTCGTGCAGCAGCAGGATCGCCCCGGGATAGAGCCGCGACACGCTGCGGTCGACGATCCGCTCGATGCCGGGCTTGGCCGTGTCCCAGACGCCCGCCGTCCACCCGACCACGCGGTAGCCGAGGCGGCGCGCGACCGGTACCAGGAAGGGGCTGCGAAAGCCGTGAGGGGCGCGGAACAGCGGCGCCGGCGCGGCGCCGGTGGCGCCCACGACAGCCTCGTCCAGGGCGCGCAACTGGTGGGCGATCCCGGTCGGGCCCTCGAAGGTGAGCAGCCGGTGGTCGTCGCCGTGGCTGGCCAGCTCGTGGCCCTCGGCCACGATCCGGCGGGCGATCTCGGGGTGGGCGCGCACCTGCCGCCCCAGCGCGAAGAAGGTGGCGCGCACGCCGGCCTCGGCCAGCGCGTCCAGGATCGGCGGCGTGAACTCGGCGCTAGGCCCGTCGTCGAAGGTGATCGCCGCCTTCGGGGCGAGCACCCGGCCCCCGCCGATGACGCGGCCGAACAATGGGTTGTTGGGCGTGAACGCCGCCCAGGCCAGCACCAGCGCCGTCAGCACCGCTGCGGCGAAGACGAGGTCGCCGAACAGTCCGCCGAGGGCCACGGCAAGCACCGCCGCGCCCGTCAGCCAGACGGCGGCGAGCGCTACGAAGAGGCTGATGACCTGGCGCTTGCCCATGCCGGTCGTCGTCCTGCCGTCAGATCGGCATAGTAGTTCTCGAGCTGCGCGCCGACCTGTGGCCAGGCGTAGAGCTCGAGCGCTGTCCTGCGCCCTTCGGCGGCCATCCGCTCGCGGCCGGCGGCGTCGTCCAGCAGCCGTGCCAGAGCAGCGGCGAACCGCTCCGCCGACTTCGCCGGGTGCACCAGGTAGCCCTGGCGCCCATCCTCCATCAGCAGCTGGAAGCCGCTGATGCGGCTGGCCGCCACCGCCCGGCCGCAGCTCATCGCCTCCAGCAGCACCATCCCGAACGAGGCGCGGTCGCACGGCGTACAGAACACGTCACCGGTGACCAGGTAGTTGGGGCGGCTGCGGTTGAGACGGCCTGCGAAGTGCACGTAGGGTCGCGCGGCGTCGCTGACCATACGCTCGTAGTACGGGCGCAGCGGGCCGTCGCCGACCACGATCAGGCGCACCGCCGGCCCTCGCTCGGCGAACAGCAGCTGGTGGGCCTCGATCATCGTGTCCACCCCGTTGCGGGGATCGAACCGGCCCACGAATACGATCGAACGGTGGTCGCCCATCAGCTCGGCCACCGGCTCCGCGTCCGGCGAGAAGTGGTCGGTGTCGATGCCGTTGGGGATCACGTCGTAGGCGTAGGGGAAGTAGGGGGTGAGCGAGCCGATGCAGGCCTCGCTGACGCACACACGGCCGTCCAGCCGCTCGATCGCGGGCCGGATCAGCTCGGCCTGGATATCCATACCCAGAGTCTGCGGAAATACGCTGTGGAAGGTGGCGATCGAGAGCGCGTCGTCGGGCGTGTTGTCGATCGCCCAGGCGGGCATCTGCGGGTTGTAGGGGGCGTGCACATGCACCACGTCGAAGCCGCGCCCCCGGAAGAATGCGCCCAGCCTGCGGCCGAGCCGCGGCCCGATCGTGTGGGTGGTCTCGGCGCCGTTGCCCCAGCCCGGCACGTACAGGCGGATCGACGTGCCGATGGTGGCCACCTCGAAGGTCGGCTCCGGGACCGCCATCGCGTCGTCCTGCACCTGGGGCGCGCCCAGCTTGCGACCGGTGACGACCGTCACCTCGTGGCCGAGCGCGGTCAGCGCACGGGCCTGACCGTCCACGTGCTCGCTGATCCCACCCAGGGTCGGGTAGTAGAAGTCGGTGACGATCGCGATCCTCATCGGATGCGCCATGCTACCGGGTGCGAGGGCGTTGGCACTCCCGGCAGCAGTGTGCCAACAGCGTCCAGGGTGGCTGGTAGAATTTGTGTGACGATGCCGATCTACGAGTACCGCTGCGAAAACGACCACCGCTTCGAGCTGATCCAGAAGTTCACGGATGACGCGGTCTCGGTGTGCGAGGTGTGCGGTGCCCCGGCACAGCGCGTGCTGCACCCGGTCGCCATCCACTTCAAGGGGTCGGGGTTCTACTCGACCGACTACGGGCGCGGCAAGAAGGCGGCGGCGTCGGCCGAGGCAAAGGCCGATTCAGGCTCCGACTCCAAGTCTTCGGGGTCGGACGGCGCCAAGAGCGGCGGCGAGTCCAAGGCCGGCGAGTCGAAGAGCGGTGGCGACTCGAAGAGCGGCGGGGACGCGAAGCCGGCCAAGGCCGCCGAGGGCTGACCGGGCCGGCGCCGGCTACTTGACCTGGCAGCCGGGGTCGTAGAGCGAGCCCTTGGGCGCCGGGAGCGGCGCGATCTCGCCCAGGAACATCTGCACCACCTGCCGGTTCTGCGGCACCGACAGCAGCACGTCCTGGCCGCCGATCACCTGCGGAGTGCCGCCCGCGTGGCATTCCAGCGTGCGGCTGGCGCGGAACTTCTCCCAGCCCATGCCCAGCAGCTCGTTCGCCGACAGGTCGGTGGTCAGCGGCTTGGCCAGGGAGCTGCCGATCGAGGGCAGGTGCAGCAGGCTCGAGAACGACACCAGCTGGTGCGACAGCGACTGCATCACCAGCTGCTGGCGCTCGGTGCGGGTGATGTCGGTGTCCTGGGGGTTGGTGGTGTGGCGGATGCGTGAGTAGGCAAGCGCCCTGCGGCCGTCGAGCGTGATGGTGCCCTTCGGAAACACCCAGTTGTGACCGTCGAACGGCTGGGACGAGACGATCTTGCGCTTGTTGTAGAGCGTGACGCCCCCCAGTGAGTCGATCAGCTCCTTGAAGCCGGCGAAGTTGACGAGCACGATGTGGTTCACCTGCAGGCCGGTCAGCGAGTTGATCGTCCGGATCAGGAGCGGGGCTCCGCCATAAGCGTAGGCGGCGTTGATCTTGGTGCGGCCGTGGCCGGGGATGTCGACGTAGAGGTCGCGCGGGATCGACAGCATGCTGATCAGGTGCTTGCCGGGATCGGTGCGCATCAGGACGATCGAGTCGGCGCGGGCGGTGCTGTTGGCGCCGCGGCTGTCGGAGCCGAGCACCAGCGTCACCTGCGGGCTGGTCAGGATGTTGCCGGCCGGGGTCAGCGCCTTCTCGGTCTTGTGGTCGAGCCGCGCGTTGGCCTTGGCGATCTCGTTCGAGAACGAGCGGTAGCCGAGGTACAGCCAGAACACCAGCAGCACGACGATGGCGCCGACGCCGAGCAGGATGCCGCGCTTCCAGCCCGGCCGGAAGCGGCGCCGGGGCGGCACCGTCGCCACCTGGCGGCCGGGCAGCGATGGCGGAGGAGGCGGTGGCGCGCCGGGGCGGGTCATGCCGGGGCGGGTCATGCCGGGCGGCGTGACCGGGCGGTCGGCCGTGGCAACGCCTGATCCCCCGAAGGCGAAACGGGCGGCGTCGGGGTCGTCCTTGCGAACGTGCCCGCCGCGGTAGACGCGGTAGGGCTTGGGCCTCAGTTGCTCGGGCACGGCGCTGTTATGTTAGCCACCGCCATGCCCGACTCCTCCCCCCAGGCTGCCGTCGGAATCGACCTCGGCGGCTCCTCGATCAAGGCGGCGCTGGTGTCCGATCGGCTCGAGATCGTCTCCCGCAACGCCGTCCCGACCGATCTCCGCAGCCAGGGGGTGCTGCTGAGCGCGATCGAGCGGCTGGTGGAATCGGTGAGCAAGGACACCACTCCGTCGGCCGTCGGCTTCGGCCTGCCGTCGCAGATCGACCAGCGCCACGGGCGCGTGCTGGACTCGACCAACGTGCCGCTCGAGGATCTCGACTTCAAGGCCGAGATGGCCTCGCGGCTGGGCGTGCCGGTCGAGATCGACAACGACGCCAACGTGGCCTGCCTGGCCGAGTGGCGGATCGGCGCCGCACGGGGTGCCCGCAACGTTGTGATGCTGACGCTGGGCACGGGCGTGGGTGGTGGCCTGGTGCTGGACGGCAGGCTCTACCGTGGTTCGATCGGGTCAGGTGCCGAGCTCGGGCACATGTCCGTCGACGAGAACGGGCCGCACTGCCAGGGCCACTGCAACAGCCGCGGCTGCCTGGAGGTGCTGGCGTCCGCCACGGGCGTGATGGCGGCGGCTCAGCAGATCGCGTCCGACCATCCCCACGGGGGCCTCGCGGCCGCGCGCGCGGCCGGCGAGGACCTGGACGCCCGCTACGTGATCGATCGTGCCCGCGCCGGCGACCAGGAGGCGATCGACGTGTTCGCGATCGTCGGCCGCCACCTGGGCGTCGGCATCACGAACCTGGTCAACATCTTCAACCCGGAGGTGGTGGTGATCGGCGGCGGCATCGCGGCCGCCGGGGAGGCGCTGCTCGCCCCGGCCCGCGAGGAGTACGAGCGCCGGGTGCTGAAGGCCACCGCCGGCGCGCGGATCGTGGCCGCCGAGCTGGGCAACGATGCGGGCGTGCTGGGCGCGGCCGCGCTGGTGCTGTGACCGGCACGGACCTGCCCGGCGCGCTGGTCGTCTGCCCTACCCCGATCGGCAACCTCGGCGACATCACCCTGCGCGCGCTGGAGGAGCTGCGGCGCGCCGACGTGGCCGCCTGTGAGGACACGCGCCACTCGCGCACCCTGCTGCACCGGCACGGCATCGACCTGCCGTTGATCGCGCTGCACGAGCACAACGAGCGTGCCCAGACGCCGGTGCTGCTGCGGCGGGTGGCCGAGGGGCAGCGCATCTGCCTGCTCACCGACGCGGGCTTCCCGGCCGTGTCCGATCCGGGCGCCTGGCTGGTGTCCGAGGCGATCGCGGCCGGCGCGGAGCTGGTGGTGCTGCCCGGCCCGTCAGCGGTGACCACGGCGCTGGTGGCCTCGGGTATGGCCGGTGGCGGCTTCGCGTTCGCGGGCTTCCTGCCCCGCTCGGCGGGCGCGCTTGCCGCGCTGCTCGACCGGCTCGACCCCGCGGGCCTTCCGATCGTGGCGTTCGAGTCCGCGCGCCGTCTGCCCGCCACGCTCACGCGCCTGGCGCAACGCGACGCCGGCAGGCGGATGGCGGTCTGCCGCGAGCTGACCAAGCTGCACGAGCAGGTCGAGCGCGGCGACGCCGCCTCCCTGGCCGAGTGCTTCGCCGATCCCCCGAAGGGCGAGGTGACGCTGGTGCTGGCGGCGGCGGAGCCGGCCGCCCAGGCGCTCCCCGACCCGGCGCTCCTCGCCGAGCTGGCCGCCGCCGTGGGCGCGAAGCGAGCGGCCGCCCTGGCATCGGAGCTGACGGGCCTGCCCCGCAACCGCATCTACGCCAGCCTCACCGACCGCTGACGGGTTCGTCACCCGTTTGCAACCCGGGTCACGCCGCCCGCTCATCGGTGCAACGCCCGTCGCGTTCTTTACAGAGTCAAACACCCGATCGGGCGCCGTTGGCGGCCCGGCACCGGATCGAGACCGGTCGTCGCCGGTCCGTGATGCGCGTCCGCATGGCGGCGCGGGTGCCGGCTCGGGGTCCGTGATGTTCGTGGCGCTTCCACGGTCTCAGTTGTTGCGGATCCGGTCCGGTCCGTGACGTGCGCCTGAGGTTCGTTGCATGATTCGGCGTCAGCTGCGGGTCACGGCGGTGCAACGACGGCTCCGGTGCCGGTCGGCACATCGGTAGGATGCAGCGCCTGCCATGGCCTTCTCTGTCACGACACCGATCTACTACGTCAACTCGGATCCGCATCTGGGGCACGCGTACACGACCGTGGCCGGGGACGCGCTGGCCCGCCATCACCGTCAGCGCGGCGAGGACGTCTTCTTCCTGACCGGCACCGACGAGCACGGTGGCAACGTGGCCCGTGCCGCCGAGGCCGCGGGCATGCCGCCCAAGCAGTTCTGCGACGAGGTGTCCGAGCGCTTCCGCCGGCTGACGACCGCGATGGAGTCGTCGAACGACTTCTTCATCCGCACCACCGATCCGGAGCACGAGCGCCGCGTGCAGGCCTTCGTCCAGCAGCTGTACGACGACGGCCACCTCTACGAGGGCACATACGCCGGCCTCTACTGCAGCTCCTGCGAGGTCTTCTACACCGAGAGCGACCTGATCCAGCCCGGCAACCTGTGCCCGATCCACAACCGCCCGGTCGAGTGGGTGGAGGAGAAGAACTGGTTCTTCCCGCTCTCGAAGTGGGCGCCGCGGCTGCTGGAGCTCTACGACGCCGACCCGGACTTCGTGCGCCCCCGCGCCCGCTACAACGAGGCGCGCTCGATGATCGCCGGCGGGCTCGAGGACGTCTCCTTCACGCGCGCCACCGTCAGCTGGGGGATCCCGGTGCCGTGGGAGCCGAGCCAGACGATCTACGTGTGGGTGGACGCGCTGCTCAACTACCGCACAGCGCAGGAGTACGGCCTCGGCCGCGACGTCACGGCGACGTTCTGGCCGACCTCGCTGCACCTGATGGCCAAGGATATCCTGCGGCTGCACGGCATCATCTGGCCGGCGATGCTGCTGGCGGCCGGCTACGAGCCGCCCCGCGGCCTGTTCGTGCACGGCTACTTCACCACGGGCGGCCAGAAGATGAGCAAGACGATGGGAAACGTGATCGACCCGTTCGAGGTGATCGACCTGCTGGGTGCCGACGCGCTGCGCTTCTACCTGATGCGCGAGGTGCAGTGGGGCCAGGACGGCGACGTCACCTGGGAGGGACTGCACCGCCGCTACGAGGGCGAGCTCGCGAACGACCTCGGCAACCTGGTGTCGCGCGCCACCGCCATGATCGTGCGCTACCGCGAGGGTCGCGTGCCGGAGGGCCGAAACGCGCTCGAGCCGGTGCACGAGTCGGTGGCGGCGCGGTTGGATGCCGTCGATCTATCCGGGGCTCTGGAGGAGATCTGGACGCTGGTGCGCTCGGCCAACCGCTTCGTGGAGGAGCAGCAGCCCTGGGTGCTGGCCAGGTCGGAGGAGCCCGAGCAGGTGCGTGCGCTCGACGACGCGCTCTATACGCTGGCCGACACGGTGCGGGCGCTGGGCGTGATGTTGTATGCGTACATCCCGACCTCCGCCGAGAAGATCCTGGCGGCGGTCGGCGACCCCGGCGGCATCGAGTGGGAGCGGGCCGCGCTGGGGACGCTCGCGGCCGGCAGCGAGGTGCACCAGCCCGAGCCGCTGTTCCCGCGCGTCGAGTCGTGATCGACACCCATGCGCACCTCGAGCGCTGCGAGCAGGGCCCGGACGCCGCCATCGCCGAGGCTGCCGCCGCCGGCGTCGAGCGCATCCTCACGATCGGCCGCGAGCAGGCGGTCGACCTCGCCGCCCGCCATCCCGGCGTGTGGGCGATCGTCGGCTGGCACCCGCACGAGGCCGCGGAGGCCGAGGTCGAGGCCTTGGGGCCGCTGCTGGCCCGTCCCAGGGTGGTCGCGCTGGGCGAGGTCGGCCTCGACTTCTACCGCAACAACGCCCCGCCCGACGATCAGCGCCGCGCGTTCGCCGCGCAGATCGAGCTGGCGAACGAGCTGGGCCTGCCGCTCGTGATTCACACCCGCGACGCGGACGACGAGACCTTCCCGATGCTCGAGCGCGCGCGGGTGCCCGTGGTGCTGCACTGCTTCTCCTCGCCCTCACGGCTGGATCAGGCCGTGGAGCGCGGCTACCTGCTGTCGTTCGCGGGCAACGTCACCTACCCCAAGGCGGTGGAGCTGCAGCAGGCCGCCGCGCGGGTACCGGACGACCTGCTGCTGGCCGAGACCGACAGCCCGTTCCTGGCCCCGGTGCCGCTCCGCGGCCGCCCCAACTCGCCGGCGAACGTGCTGCACACGCTGGCCTTCCTGGCCAGCCTGCGCGGCGTCGACGCCGCCTCCCTGGATGAGCTGATCGAGCGCAACGCGGCGCGCGTGTTCGGGCTGCCGTGAGCACCGCCGCGCTGGTCCTGGCGCTCTCGGCGGCGCTGGTACACGCGCTCTGGAACGTGCTGGTGGGGGGCGCCCGCGATCCCCAGCCGGCCGCCGCCGTCGCGATGCTGGCGTCGGTCGCGGTCGGGCTGCCACTGGCCGTCGCCACCTGGGACGTACAGGCGGGCGTCGTCCCCTGGGCGGTCGCCTCGGCCGTGCTGGAGCTGGCCTACATCGTGTTGCTGGCGGCTGCTTACCGCCGCGCCGACGTCTCGGTGATCTATCCGATCGCCCGCGGCGCCGCCCCTGTGCTGGTGCTGGCGGCCGCGATCGTGACCGGTGTCGCCACCGGGCCGCTGCAGCTGGCCGGCGTGCTGCTGGTGGCGGGCGGAATCGGCATCGTGTCCAGAAGCCGCGACCGGGCCGGGGGCTGCGACGTGCTGCTGGCGCTGACGGTGGCCGCGTCGATCGCGGGGTACACGCTGGTCGACAAGCACGGGCTGCGCTACGCCTCGCCGGTGCCCTACCTGGAGCTGGTGATGGTGTGGCCGGCGCTGGTCTACGCGGGCTGGGTCGCGTCCCGCGACGGCACGGCCGCGCTGCGGGCGGCCGCCGGCCGCTCGGCGGTGGTGGCCGGCGTCGGCATGTTCGCTGCCTACGCGCTGGTGCTGGCGGCGCTGCAGCGTGCCCCCGCCGCATCGGTCTCGGCGGTGCGCGAATCGAGCATCGTGGTGGCGCCGCTGCTGGCCGCGGCGGTGGCGTGGCGGCGGCCCGACCCGCGCACCGTGCTGGGCGCCGCGGTGGTGGCGGGAGGGGTGGCGATGGTGGCGCTGGCATGATCCGCCCGTGAGCAAGCAGGCCTCCATCGCCCGGCTGCGAGAGCTGGGCATCACGCCCAACCGCGACCTCGGTCAGAACTTCCTGATCGACGACAACGTGCTGCGCATGATCGGCTCGGTTGCGCCGCTGCGCGACGACGACGTGGTGCTGGAGGTGGGGCCGGGCCTCGGTGTGCTGACGCGCTGGCTGGCGGAGCGCACCCGGCTTGTGCATGCGATCGAGATCGACCGCCGGCTGCAGCCGGCGCTGGCGATCACGCTGGACGGTGTGGGCAACGTGCGGCTGCTGTTCGCCGACGCCATGCGTATCGACTTCGCGTCGCTTCGGCCCCCGCCGGCGGCGATGGTCGCCAACCTGCCCTACAGCGTGGCGACGCCGGTGATCATGGACGCCCTGCCGGTGTGTGAACGGTTCTGCGTGATGGTGCAGCGAGAGATCGCCGACCGGCTGTTCGCCGCTCCCGCCAGCAAGGCGTACGGCGCGGTCTCCGTGCTGGTACAGGTGTCCTGCTCGCGGCTGGCGATGCGCCCGGTTTCGCGCAACGTGTTCACGCCGGTGCCGCGGGTCGACTCGGCGCTGGTCGCGTTCGAGCGGCGCTCCGCGATCGCCGCCGGGCCGGACTGGCCGCGGCTATCGCAGATGGTGCACGCCGCGTTCGCCCACCGCCGCAAGCGGCTCGGCAACTCGCTGCGGTTGGCCGGCCTGGAGGCGCCCGCCGGCCTGGCCGGGCTGCGGGCCGAGCAGCTGGCGCCGGAGCAGTTCCTGGAGCTGCTGTGATCCTGAGCGCCCCCGCAAAGATCAACCTGTGCCTGCGGGTGGGGCCGCTCCGCGACGACGGCTTCCACCGGCTCGCCACCCTGTTCGTCGCCATCGACCTGCGCGACACGATCGAGCTGCACCCGGCCCCGGCGACCAGCGTCGAGGGGTTCCCGGACACGCTGATCACCGGTGCCCTGGAGGCGCTGGGCGAGACGCGGCGGGTGGTGCTGGACAAGCGCATCCCTGTGGCGGCCGGCCTGGGCGGCGGCTCGTCTGACGCGGGCGCGGTGCTGCGCGCGCTGCGCGGGCGCCGGCCGGTGGACGAGCTGTATGCGATCGCCCGATCGCTTGGCTCCGACGTGCCCTTCTTCCTGTCGGGCCTGGAGGTGGCGCTGGGCACGGGGCGGGGGGACGTGCTGCAGCCTCTGCCGGAGTTTCCGCGCGGCTTCGGGGTGCTACTGGTGCCGTCGCAGGAGCGGCTGTCGGCGGCCGACGTCTACGCGCGGGTGCAGCCAAACGAGATCTATCCAGCCGTGCGTGGCGACCTGATCCGGGGCGTCCACACGGTGCGCTCGGCGGCCGACGTGGCCGGGCTGGTGGCGAACGACCTGGAGCCGGCGGCGATCGAGCTGTGTCCGGGCATCGCGGAAACGCTCGCGTCCGTACGCGCAGCCGGTGCCCTGGCCGCCGCCGTCTCGGGCAGCGGGCCCACCGTGTTCGGCCTGTTCGCTGACCGCGCCTCCGCCGAGGCGGCGGGGGCGCTGATTCCGGGCTCGATCGCCACGGCGCCCGTGTAGAATTGGGACATGGCCGAATGGAACCTCTCAAGCGACCAGGTCACCCTCGAGCAGAAGCCGAGGCGGCGCAGCCCGGTGCGGTGGGTGCGCGACAACAGCATCCGCATCGCCGTGGTGGTCGGATTCGTCGAGGCCGCGTTTGCCTGGCACGTCGGCTTCAGGCTGATGTGGCTGGTGGGCGTGCTCGCGGTGCTGTCATACCTCTACCTGCGCCGCCGGGTGCCGCCCGCCGCGCGCCGGCCGTTGTGGGTGGTGGCGATGTCACAGGCGGTCGCGGGAATCGTGGTGCCCGCCATCTTCGGGCTGTTCTTCTTCGCCGCGATCGTGGGAGCACTCCTACTTGTCATCATGGTGCTGGTCCTGCTCGGCGACCTCCGCCGCACATAGGGGGCCTGCAAAGCGTCGCCTCGCGGCGTCGCTTCGGGCGGCCCGTGCCGAGCACTGTGCCACCCTCGCTCCTTGCGACGCTTGCTTTTCGCCCCCCTTATACTCGTAGTGGTTGCCTGACCGCACGGCGATGGGGCGTGGCCAAGTGGTAAGGCAGCGGGTTTTGGTCCCGCGACCCCTGGTTCGAATCCAGGCGCCCCAGTCTCCCTCTTGAGTGAAATGACCCAACCGCTCGCCTGCCTCGTCCTCGCCGCCGGCAAGGGCACGCGCATGAAGTCGCGCCTGCCCAAGCTGCTGCACACCGCCTGCGGCCGCCCGCTGCTGGGCTGGTCGCTGGCGGCGGTGGAGCCGCTGGGGGCAGATCCGGCCGTGGTGGTCGTCCCGCCCGATCAGCCCGAGCTCGACGCGCTCGTGCCCGGATGGGCGTCGACGGCCGTCCAGCACAGCGCGCGCGGTACCGGCGATGCCGTCCTGGCCGGCCGCGATGCGCTGTCCGGCTTTGGCGGCGACGTGCTGATCATGAACGCCGACCACCCGCTGGTCGAGACGGAGAGCCTGCTTGCGATGGTCGCGGCGCACCGCGAGGCGGGCGCGGCGGCCACGCTGCTCACGTTCGACCGCACCGAGACGATCGGCGGCGACTTCGGGCGGATCGTGCGCGGAAGCGGGGGAGCCGTGGAGGCGATCGTCGAGCTCCGTGACGCCGATGACGCGCGGCGCGCGCTGCGCGAGGTGAACGGCGGGTATTACGTCGTACGCAGCGACCGGCTGTGGTCGGCGCTCGACCGGGTCACCGACCAGAACGACCAGGGCGAGCTGTACCTGACCGACATCGTCGCGATCCTGACCGGGGACGGCGAGGTCGTGCACGCCCACCGCCACGACGATCCGCTGGTGGCCAAGGGCGTCAATACCCGCGTCGACCTGGCCGAGGCCGACGCTGAGCTGCGGGCCCGGATCAACCGCGGCCACATGCTCGCCGGCGTCACCATCGTCGACCCGGCCAGCACGTTCATCGAGCCCGGGGTCGAGATCGAGGCCGACGCGACCGTGCACCCGTTCACCGTGCTGCGCGGCGCGACCCGCGTCGGTGCCGGCGCGCAGGTGGGCCCGCACGCGGTGGCGGTCGACGCCACCATCGGCCGAGATGCGCTAGTCGGCCCGTTCTGCTACCTTCGCCCGGGAGCGACCCTGATGGACGGCGCCAAGGCGGGCACCTACGTCGAGATCAAGAACTCGGTGATCGGAGAAGGCGCGAAGGTGCCGCACCTGTCCTACATCGGGGATGCCGACGTGGGCTCGGGCAGCAACATCGGGGCGGGCGCGATCACCGCCAATTACGACGGCAGCGAGAAGCAGCGCACCACCATCGGCAAGGACGTCCACACCAGCTCTCATAATGTCTTCGTCGCCCCGGTCACGATCGGTGACGGTGCCTGGACGGGCGCCGGATCGGTCATCACCAACGACATCCCACCCGACGCGCTGGGAGTGGCCCGTGCCAAGCAGACCAACATCGAAGGATATGGACGCCGAAAGCGCCGTCAGCGTTGAGTCGCCGATACCGCTGTTCGCCACCGTTCCGGGCAGCGCCCCGGCGGTGAGCGACTCGCACGCGACCTGGATGGAGCGGGCGCCGCACAAGCGGCTGATGCTGTTCAGCGGGCGCTCCAACCCGGAGCTGGGCGCGAAGATCGCCGAGCACCTCGGCATCGAGCTGGGCCAGGCCACGCTCAAGACCTTCACCAACGGTGAGGTCTACGTGCGCTACGAGGAGTCGATCCGCGGCGCCGACATGTTCATCGTGCAGTCCTGCTCGTCGCCGACCAACGACTCGCTGATGGAGCTCCTGATCATGATCAACGCGGCCCGCCTGGCATCGGCCAAGCGGATCACGGCCGTGATGCCCTGGTACCCCTACTCGCGCCAGGACAAGAAGAGCGCGCCGCGCGAGCCGATCACGTCAAAGCTCGTGGCCGACATGATCGAGGCGGCCGGGGCCGACCGGGTGCTGACCATGGACCTCCACGCGGGCCAGCTGCAGGGCTTCTTCAAGATCCCCGTCGACCACATGACCTCGGTGCCGCTGCTGGCCGACCACTTCAAGCTGGTGGTGGGCGATGTCCCGCCCGACGACATCGTGGTCGTGTCCGGCGACGCCGGCCGCGCAAAGCTGGCCAAGAAGTTCTCCGAGATGCTGGGCTCCGGCTTCGCGCTGATCACCAAGGAGCGCCCCGAGCAGCAGGTGGCGGAGGTGACCAACGTGATCGGCCGCGTGCGCGACAAGGTCTGCGTCGTGATCGACGACATCATCGATACGGCCGGAACGCTCTGCGCCGGCGGCGAGGCGCTGATCGAGCACGGCGCCACCGAGGTGTACGCCTGCGCCACGCACGCGGTCTTCTCCGGGCGGGCGCTCGAGACGCTGGAGGCATCCGTCTTCAAGCAGGTGGTCGTGACCGACACCATCCCCACGAACGCCGTCGAGCGGCCCGACAAGGTGCGGGTGCTGTCGGTTGCGCCGATTCTGGCTGATACCATCTCCAACGTCTTCAACGACGACTCGGTGTCGGGCCTGTTCCACGGCGGAAACCAGCTGTTCTAGGCGCCCGGCTCGTCACGGTACTTGGGAGCGATCGATGGCCGATGTGAAACTACAGGTGCGCTCGCGGGAAGAGCGCGGCGGGAAGCTTGCCCGGGCGATGCGGGCCGCGGGCGACATCCCCGGCGTCCTCTACACGTCGAAGAGCGGCAGCGAGGGTGCGCACGCCATCACCGTGGGCGCGCGCGACCTGCGCACGGCTGTTTCCGGCTCGGGCGGCACCCACGCCATCATCGATCTCACCATCGACGGGGCCGGCAAGACGCACCCGGTCGTGATCAAGGACATGCAGCTCGACCCGGTGCGCGACCGCGTGATCCACATCGACTTTCACGAGGTGCGGCTCGACCAGCCGATCAACACCGTCGTGCGCGTCCACATCGAGGGCATACCGCACGGCGTCGAGATGGGCGGCGTGCTCAGCCAGCCCACCCATGAGCTGAACATCTCCGTGCTGCCGACCGCCATTCCGGAGCAGATCGTGGTGGACGTCAGCGAGCTCGAGATCGGCAGCTCCTTGCGCCTGGTCGAGGTCGACGGCCTCGAGGGCGTGACGTTCCTGGACGACCCCGAGAGCACCGTGCTGGCCACGGTCACCGCCCCCATCGCCGAGGAGGAGCTCGAGCCGGAGGAGGGCGAGGAGGAGGGCGTCGAGGGCGAGGAGGGCGTCGAGGGCGAGGAGGCCGGCGAGGGCGAGGCCGGGGACGGCGAGACTCCGGCGGAGGCACCCGCAGGCGACGAGTAGCGTCGGGTGAGCCTGCTTCGCCGATCGCGCGAGCCGTCGCTCTCCCACCTGGTGGTCGGCCTCGGCAATCCGGGCGCGCGCTACCGCGATACGCGTCACAACCTGGGCCGGCGTGCTGTCGAGCTGATCGCGGACGAGCTGGGCGGGAGCTGGCGGTCGCGCTGGAACGGACGCGTCAGCGAGCTGCGCGACTCAGAGGAGCGGCTGGGGCTGCTGGTGCCGGAGACGTTCATGAACGAGTCGGGCCGGTCGGTGGCGCCGGCGCTGCGCTTCTACAAGCTGCCGCCGCAGCGGCTGGTCGTCGTCCACGACGAGCTCGACCTGGAGCTGGGCGACGTGCGCGCGAAGCAGGGCGGCGGGCTGGCCGGGCACAACGGCCTGCGCTCGCTGGCCGAGGCACTCGGTACGCAGGACTTCCTGCGCGTGCGGATCGGAATCGGCAGGCCGGAGCGAGGCGACCGCAGGCCGGTGGCCGACTGGGTGCTGCAGCCGTTCCCGCCGGGCACGGATGTCGACCGCCTGGTGCGCGACGGCGCCGACTGCACGCTGTCGGTGCTACGTGAAGGGGTGGACGTGGCCATGCGCACGTGGAACGGGAGCTCGACCGCGTAGCCGCGGCCCTCGAGCTACGCCACGATGCGGACGCGCTCGGCCTCGACGACGTCCGCCGGTGGCTCGACCACGTCGGCGCGATTGTCCAGCCGCTGCTCGAACGCGCGTCGCAGATCCTCGCCGCGCATCCGCGGCGCGCTGGAGATCCTCCAGCAGGCCAGCTTCGCCTCCAGGCGGCGCACCATCTCCGGCGGCTCGTACAGCCGCGTGCGCACCTGGTATTCGCTCATTCCGCGCGAGGTGATTCGCATCGCGCGCAAGCGTAACCCCTTCGACGGACGGCGTCCACTCCCTACCCGCGGTCGCGCAGCGCCGTTTCCAGCCCCAGGAAGATCTCACGCCCCGCTGCGAACGCCCATTCCAGGTTCCGCACCCGCATCTTTTCGTTGGGTGAGTGGATGTCGTCGTCGGTTGTCGCGAAGCCGGACAGGATCGTCGGCGTGTCCCGCGACACCAACGCGGCCATCACCGGGATCGATCCGCCGCTGCGCATCGCCAGCGGGCGCGTGCCGGTGGCCCGCTCGATCGCGTCGAAGCCGCTGACGATCACCGGGTCGTCCGGCGAGACGTACGCCGGGCTGCCCGCAGGCCAGGCCTCCAGCTCGATCGTCGCGTGCGCCGGGCAGGCCGACCGCAGTCGCGTCTCGAGCTGTTCGTGCAGGGCCGCCGGATCCTGCCCCGGCGCCACCCGCAGCGACAGCGACGCCAGCGCCTCGGTGCCGATGCTGGTCTTGTGCATGCGGGGATCGCCGCAGCCGATCGAGTGTACCGTCAGCGACGGCCGCTCCCAGGTTCGGCGGTAGAAGTCGGCCTCGGCACGGTCGTCGGCCGGCGTGGCGCCTGCGGCCTGCATCAGTTCGGCGCCCGGCGGCAGCGAGGCCCAGCCGGCGCGCTCCTCGTCGGTGACCTGCGCGATGCCCGCGGAGAAGTCCAGGTCATGGCCGGCGACGCTGGCCAGCACCGCGACCAGGTCGTGTACCGGGTTCGCGGCGGCGCCGCCGTAGAGGCCGGAGTGGAGCTCCTTGCGGTTGGTGACCAGCCGCACCTGGAAACCGACCAGCCCGCGCAGGGCGGTGGTCACCGCCGGCACCTCGCTGCTGGCCATCGTCCCGTCGAAGATCACCGCCGCGCCGAAGTCGTCGTCGAGTGTGGCCAGGTAGTCGATCACCGAGTGGCCGCCGACCTCCTCCTCGCCGTCGGCGATCACCCGCACGTTCACGCCCAGGCTCCCGCTCTCGGCCAGGTCGAGCGCTGCCCGCAACAGCGCCCAGTAGTTGCCCTTGTCGTCGGAGGCGCCGCGTCCGTAGAGCCAGCCGTCGCGCACCTGTGGGTCGAACGGCGGGGACGTCCACAGCGCCGGGTCGCCGGGCGCCTGCACGTCGTAGTGCCCGTAGGCCACCACGGTCGGCGCATCCGCGACCGAGGCCGGGATCAGCGCGTCGACTAGCGGGTTCCCGTAGCCCTCGACCACGGTGCCGCCGCCGACCATCGCCGCCACCCAGTCGGCCGCCTGGCGCAGCTCGGGCGCGTGCTGTCCGTCGCTCGAAATCGACTCGATGCGGAGCAGGTCGAACAGCTCGTCCAGCTGGAGCGGCACTACTCGTGCTTGCTGGTGTGCTTACCCACCGCGATGTCGACGAGCGTCAGGATGGTCAGGATCAGCGGGATGCCGAGCGCGACCACGAAGATGGTGTCGAGCGTCCAGTCGTGCCCGTCCGGCTTCTCCGTACCAGACGTGGTCGCGGCCCAGGTGACGGCGGGCAGCAGCAGCGGTAGCACCAGGGCGATGAGCGGGGCGAGGTAGCGACGGCGCAACGGTGAACCTCCGGACGATGACGCTCGCCAGACTACCATCAGAGACGGCCGTGGATCGCACCGACCCGCTCGACCGACCACCCGAGATCGCCTCCGCGCTCGCCGGCGCGGAGCTGGCTCTGCCCTACCTGCTGGAGAGCGACGACGTCGCCTCGTTCGCGCGGATCGCGGCCGCCGGCGTGCCCCGCGCCCGCGTCTCACCGCCGATGCTGCCGCTGCTGGTGGCGGCGTTGTGGCGAACGCGCGAGCAGCTGGCCCCGCGCGGGCTGGTGGTGGTGGTCGACGACGACGAGGCCGCCCACGCCCTGGCCGAGTCGGCGGCGCCATACCTGCCGGGAGCCGCGGTTGCCTACCTGCCCTCGCGCGGCGCCGCGTACGGCAGCGGGCTCGAGCCGGCCGCGCACCTGGTTGGCGAGCGGGCGCTGGCGCTGGACGCGCTGGCCCAGGGTGGGCTGGTGGCGGTGTCGGCGGACGCGCTGGTGGAGCGGATCGCGCCGGTCGACCGGCGGCCGGCGATGGTGGAGCTCGACCTCGGCGCCGAGCCAGGTTTCGACGCGGTCGTCGAGCTGCTGGCCGCGGCCGGGTATGAGCGCGCCGACACGGTCGAGGAGCGTGGTAGCTTCTCCGTGCGGGGCGGGATCATCGACGTGTTCCCGACCACGGGCCGCGAGCCGATCCGGGCCGAGTTCTTCGGCGACGAGATCGAGCGCCTGTCGGCCTTCTCCGCCTTCACACAGCGCTCCCTGCACGAGCTCGATCGGGCCGTCGTGTATCCCGCAGCCGAGCCCAGCGACCTGGAGCAGGAGTGGGGTGCCGAGGAGGACGAGCCGGTGATCCCGGCCGGGCTGGTGGCGCTGGCGCCGGAGCTGGAACGGCTCGCCCAGGTGCTGGTCTGGAACCCGGAGCAGGTCATGGAGGCCGCCCGCGAGCACAGCGAGGAGGCCGCCGACCGCCTGCGCGACCCGCAGCTGCGGTCGCGCGGCTACGTGCGGCCGCAGGAGGTGGAGGCGCTGGTCGAGCGCAGCGGCGCGCTCGAGGAGCTGCCGCTGGGGCAGACGGTCTCGTTCGAGGCGCAGCCGCCGGCGCTGGCCTCGTTCGGCATCGCCGAGGCCGAGAACGAGCTGCGCGCGCTGGTGCGGGCCGGCTACCGCGTGCTGGTCTGCTTCCCGCACGTGGGGGAGGCCGAGCGCACCCGGCTGGCGCTGACCCGGATCGACGTGGAGACGCCGCAGCCGGGCGCGGCCGGGCCGGACGAGGCCGGGGTGGCGTTCTGCCAGGCGACGATCCGGGGCGGGGTCGTGATCCCGTGGCTGCGGCTGGCGGTGCTGCCCTCGAGCCAGCTGTTCCGCCGCCGCGCCACCCGCCGCGCCATCGGGCTGGGCCGCGCGCTGGCCGCGTTCGGCGATCTGCGGGCGGGCGACTTCGTGGTGCACGACGACCACGGCGTGGGGCGGTTCGTCCGCTTCGACACGCGCGAGGTGGGCGGCGTCGTGCGCGACTACCTGTACCTGGAGTTCCGCGGCGACGACCGGCTCTACGTGCCCCACGAGCAGCTGGGCAAGGTCAGCCGCTACATCGGATCGGACGGCTCCGCGCCGACGTTGGCGAAGCTGGGAGGCAAGGCCTGGAACACGCTCAAGGCGCGGGCGCGAAACGCGGTACGCGAGCTGGCCGGCGAGCTGCTGGCGCTGTACGCGAGGCGCCAGGCGACCAGCCGGCCGCCGTTCCCCGGTGACGACGAGTGGACGGCCCGGCTGGAGGAGGCGTTCCCCTACCAGGAGACCGACGACCAGCAGCGCGCCATCGACGCCGTCACCGAGGACATGGAGGGCGAGCAGCCGATGGACCGGCTGGTCTGCGGCGACGTCGGCTTCGGCAAGACCGAGGTGGCCGTGCGGGCGGCAATGAAGTGCGTGTCGGGCGGCCGCCAGGTGATGGTGCTGGTGCCCACGACGGTGCTCGCGCAGCAGCACGGCGCCACCTTCCGGGACCGCTTCCGCGACTTCCCGGTCGAGGTCGAGACGGTGTCGCGGTTCCGGCCCCCGTCCGAGGTGAAGCAGGTGCTGGCGCGGTATCGGGAGGGCAAGGTGGACGTCCTGATCGGCACCCATCGCGTGCTCTCGCGTGACGTGGTGCCGGGCAACCTGGGGCTGGTGGTGGTGGACGAGGAGCAGCGCTTCGGCGTCGCCCAGAAGGAGCTGCTGCGACAGATGCGGCTGGAGGTGGACGTGCTGGCCATGTCGGCCACGCCGATCCCGCGCACGCTGCACATGTCGCTGTCCGGCCTGCGCGACATCTCGGTGATCACGACGCCGCCGCGTGGAAGGCGCCCGATCAAGACCCACGTCGGCGAGTTCGACGAGGAGCTGATCGCCGCCGCCCTGCGCCGCGAGCACGCGCGCGAGGGCCAGTCCTTCTACCTGCACAACCGGGTCGAGACGATCGACGAGGCGGCGGCGCGGGTGCGCTCGTGGGTGCCGGAGCTGCGCGTCGGCGTCGCCCACGGCCAGATGCCGGAGCGGCAGCTGGAGGAGGCGATGCTGGCGTTCCTGCGCGGCGATCACGACGTGCTGGTCTCGACCACGATCATCGAGTCGGGGCTGGACATCCCCCAGGCCAACACGCTGGTGGTGGAGCGCGCCGACACGCTCGGCCTGTCCCAGCTCTACCAGATCCGCGGCCGCGTCGGCCGCAGCGACGTCACGGCGCACTCCTACCTGTTCTACCCCGACCGGCGCGAGCTCAGCGAGGAGGCCCGGCACCGGCTGTCGACTTTGGCCGACTACACCGAGCTTGGCTCCGGGTACCGGATCGCGATGCGCGACCTGGAGCTGCGCGGCGCCGGGAACCTGCTCGGTGACGAGCAGTCGGGGCATGTGGCCGCGGTCGGCTTCGAGCTGTACTGCGAGCTGCTGGCCGAGGCCGTGGCCGAGCTGCAGGGAGCGACCGGCCCGCCGCCGCGGCCCGTGCGAGTCGACGCGCAGGTGGACGCCTACGTGCCGGCCAGCTACGTGTCGCTGGAGGCGGTCAAGATCGATCTTCACCGGCGGCTCGCGCTGGCCGGAAGCGTGTCCGACCTGCGCGAGCTGCGCGCGGAGGTGGTCGACCGGTTCGGCCCGCTGCCCGATCCCGTCGAGAACCTGTTCGGCATCCACGAGGCGCGGATGCTGGCCGGCGAGCTGGGTGCGGAGGTGGTCGTCGTGCGTGGCGCGAAGCTGACGGTGTCACCGCTGCGGATGGACTCGGCGCAGGTGCGCGAGATGAAGCAGCGGGTGCCGCAGGCCATCTACAGCGTGGCCGCCCGAGAGGTCTCCAGCAAGCTCGAGCTCCAACCGAACTCCAACGGCAGACCCAATATGCGGGAGGGATTGGAGGTGCTCGCTGCTATAATCGAATCGCGCCGCCGGACAGCGGCGTAACGTGTTTTTATGAGTCGTTTCCGCATAACTCTCCCCCTTGTACTGCTTACCGCGGTCGCGGTTTCCGCGGCCTGTGGCGGTGGCAGCAGCGGCGGTTCGAGCGCCTCGCTGGAGAGCGGCGACGTTGCCGTAGTCGGCAACACGCACATCACCCAGAAGCAGCTCGACCAGCTGGTCGCGTTCCAGGTGCACTCGGCCCAGATCGCCAAGCAGAAGATCCCCGCGGCCGGTACCGCAACCTACAAGACGCAGGTGGTCGACCCGATCCTGCAGCGGATGATCACGAACGCGCAGGTCGAGAACATCGCCAAGGAACTGGGCGTCACGGTGTCCGACAGCGAGGTCAACGCCGGGCTGCAGAAGGCGATCCAGGCCCAGTTCGGGACGGACACCGCCAAGTACCAGGCCTACCTCAAGAAGTACGCGATCACCGAGGACTACCTGAAGGCGCAGCTGATCCGGCCGCAGCTCCTGCAGACGAAGATCATCGCCAAGCTGAAGTCGCAGTACAAGGTGACCGACGCCCAGGCGCAGGCCTATTACAACGCGCACAAGTCGCAGTTCGTCTCGGCCGACACCCGCAAGGTGCACTACATCCTGACCAAGAACCAGGCCGATGCGAACGCGGCGCGCAAGGCGCTGATCCAGGGCTCGAGCTTCCCGGCCGAGGTCAAGAAGTACTCGCTGGACGCCGCCACCAATCCCAGCGGCGCGCTCACCGCCACGCAGGGCCAGGTCGAGACCAACTTCGCGAACGCCGTGTTCGCCGGGCTGGTGACGGGCGGCATCAGCCCACCGGTCAAGGTCGACTCCTCCTACGCCGCGTCGAACCTGCCCGGCAAGTGCAAGCCCAACTGCTACTTCGTGATCCGCGCCGACGGTGACACCGTCAAGGGCAGCCAGCAGAGCTATGCGGCCGCGAAGGCCCAGATCCTGTCGACGCTCGAGCAGTCGCAGGAGACGCCGAAGCTGCAGAAGAAGATCCAGTCGCTGCTGGCAGCGCAGAAGAAGCTGACCACGTACGCACCCGCGTACAAGCCGGCACCGACCGCATCCACCTCCGGCGGTACGTCGCCCTAGCCGCGTGGGCCGGCTGCAGCTCCTCGTTGCGCTTGGCCCTGGTGACCCAGAACTGATCCCTCTTGCGTCCTTCCGGGCGCTGGAGACCGCCGGGCCGGTGCGCGTCGAGCCGGACGAGCCGCTCGCCGGGTGGCTGGGCCGGCAGGGGCTGGCGCTGGCGGCCGATGCGCCCGTGGCGGCGGCCTCGGGGGAACGGTTCGTGCGCCTGCAGGCGGCCGCCACGGACGTGCCGACCGTGCCCGACGGCGACGCGCTGGCGGCGCTGATGGCGGGCGACGCCATGATCGCGCTGATGCGCCTGACCGCCAGGCTGCGCCGCGACTGTCCCTGGGACCGGGAGCAGACGACGCTCACGATCGTGCCGCACACGCTGGAGGAGGCCTACGAGGTGGCCGAGGCCGCGCAGCTGAGCGACCCCGAGAAGCTGCTGGACGAGGTCGGTGACCTGCTGTTCCAGACTGCCTTTCTGGCGCTGCTGCTGTCGGAGCAGGACGAGGGCGACTGGGCGGCCACGGCGCGTGCGATCACGGCCAAGCTGATCCGCCGCCATCCGCACGTGTTCGGCGAGACGGTGGCCGACACGCCCGGTCAGGTGCGCCGCAACTGGGAGCAGATCAAGAGCGACCAGGAGGGCCGAAGCGGCATCTTCCACGACGTTCCGACGGTGCTGCCGGCGCTGCTGCACGCGCGCAAGGTGCAGCGCCGCGCGTCTGCGGTCGGGTTCGACTGGCACGCCTGGGACGGTGCCTGGGGAGATCTGGCCGAGGAGCTGCGGGAGCTGCGCGGCGCGCTGGATGCGGCCGGGCCGCAGCGGGCCGAGCACGAGCCGGACGCGCACGTGGTGCACGAGCTGGGCGATCTGCTGTTCGCGGGCGTCAACGTCGCCCGCCTGGCCGGGGTCGATCCCGAGCTGGCGCTGCGGGCCGCGTCGGGGCGCTTCCGCGAGCGGGTGGAGCGGGCCGAGCAGCTGGCGCTGGCGGACGGCCTCGACTTCGCCGCACTCAGCCTGGACGACCAGGACGCGTGGTACCGCCTGGCCAAGCGGGATCTGGCGCGTGACTGACGAACAGCCACTGATCGCAGGTTTGCTGGAGTACGCGATCGCGGTGCTCGATGCTGACCACGCCACCTTCTGTGAGGTGCGGAACGATCCGGAGGTAATCACCGTCCTGGCAGCGGACGGCAGCCTCGACCACCCCGAGGTGCTGCCGGGCACGGGGCTGGTCTCCGACGAGCTCGGCTACGACGGGGTGAAGGGCCCGGGGTCGGCGGTGGCGGTGTATCGGGCCGGCGACCCCGAGACGCCCGGCGTGACGGCCTTCCTCGAGCGCGTCGGAGCGGCCTTCGACGTCACCATCCGCGTCTACCAGGACGACATGCTGTCGCACGTGATGGAGCTCTACTACCTCGGCCAGCGGCCGTTCGGGGAGGCCGAGCTGGCGCGTGCCGAGCAGCTGGCCGGGCTGCTCACCACCGTGATCTCGCGTGAGCGCCTGACCAGGGAGCTGGAGCAGGCCGAGACCCGCTTCCGCACGCTGGTGCAGCAGATCCCAGCCATCCCCTACATCGTCGAGGAGGGACTGTGTGTGGTGTTCTCGACGTCGGACATGGACGAGCTGGTCGGTCGCAGCCCGGGCCAGGCGCTGGATTTCAACGACTGGAGGTCGCACGTCCACGAGGACGACCGCGAGCGGGCCGTGGGCAACTTCGTCCAGCACCTGGCGACCGGCGAGCCCTACGACGAGGAGTACCGGCTGGTCGGCCACGACGGCCAGGTGTACTGGTTCCACGACCGCGCGATCCTGCTTCGCGGCGGCCCGGGCGCACCGGCCCGCTCGCACGGGGTGATGTTCGACACCACCGAACGCCACCGCGCGCAGGAGGCGCTGCGCCGCAGCGAGCTGGCCCGGCATGAGGTGCTGGAGGCGATGCTGCACTCGGAAGCGGCGGCGCGAGCCCAGATCGCAGGCGAGCTGCACGACGACACCATCCAGGTGATGACGGCCGCGCTGATGGCGGTCGAGCGTGTGACGATCGCCGCGGTGGACACCGACCGGCGGGTGGCCGACGCCCT
>Ga0075425_100000159_pt1 | contig 58715 bp, 16 predicted proteins | sample SoiMethybrSBSTD4_FD_75300 | JGI IMG/M metagenome (GOLD analysis project Ga0075425, IMG submission 75300) | Bulk soil microbial communities from a Populus tree surrounding site in Tennessee, USA - Soil MetaG P. TD hybrid SBSTD4 | ecosystem: Environmental > Terrestrial > Soil > Tree plantation... | reverse complement strand
CTTCCGGGTTGATGAACCCCCGCACTCGGATGAGGGTCGCCAATACTAGTTGAACGACCAGGGCCAAAAAGAAAACACTCGCGATCAGTAGACGCCAGCGGGTGATGCTTGGGGCAGCGTTCCCGTGTGCGCCGCGCCGCCCTTTTTTATTAGCCACTGTTCTACCTCATTGTGAAAGACGTTTGACTATTTCGTCACGCAGCCTATTTGCCACAGCTATGGTCGCATCGCTTACTCTCTGCGCGGGCTTAGTCGAGAGGATGCCTTGCTCCTGTACCGCCATCTGGACGTGGAAAGAACTCCGTCCAGGGTTGTCGGATGACGCAAACGGGCTCGTAATCCGAAGAGCGTACCGCGCTACCTTCCCCTGAGGTGGGTTAGGGATGTTCTGGTAGGTTGTCGTGTAGACGCTAACGGTCTGCTCAACGCCGGGTAGATAGCCACTGTCGAAGAATTCATTCAAAACCGAGTCGCAGTGCTCGCGGCTCAATATGCCGGCGCGGGTGTAGCTTTTAATCTCCGGTGGAAAGTCACCCGATGCGGGCATCTTTGAGTCGGCCCCTTCGGGCGTGCCCGTTATCGTTAACTCCACCTGATTTAGGATCGCCCCACCTTCATCTTTGAAAATGAGACTTCTGTCCGGAGTGAGGTAAGAGAAATTGCCTTTGGCCGGTACCTCACCGAAGCCGACGACGATTACGCGCGTGCGCTGCGGGAAATCATATTTGAAAGAAAGCCTAAATAGGCGCGTCTGCCCTTCGCTGATAGCTGGCACGAAGCGATTAACCTCGACGCTCGGAGTTGCCTGCGTCGACTCTTGCTCGTGAGTCGTCTGACTGCCGGCCGTACTAGCTAAAGCCAGAGTGCCCCAAATCGCGAGGCATAGGGACAAGGACGTAGGGCGTTTCGGGTGCTGCCAAAGGTGAATCATCCGTTTTTGTCTGAAACAGGAAATGAGGGACTTAGTCTAGTGTGAATATAATCCGAAGGGCGCCACCCGCCCTGTGGATGTGTTAAGAATTGCGAGGGTATCTCATACGGCCTAGGTTCGGCGGAATGATAATCACATCCAAAGCCGAACACAATACTTTAATGCGATTTGCATGTGTTGTCCCTACCAGAAACCCCGTCGACAGTGTAATCGTGGAAGTTAGGAGCATCGGATTGCTACCCTCACGCGGCCATGAGAGCTGTCGTATCGGGGGTTTCTTAACAAAATCATCAAGTCAGCTACAAATGAAATACCTTTTGTCGATTATAGTGTCGGAGGCTCTGCATTTCGTTCATCAGTGTTTAAGTTTTCGCGATCCACCACTCTCGGGACTCTTAACTTGGTTGGTGGGGTCATCCCTTTAATTGACAAGGGAAAGCTCTCCAGACTATTCTCACGCCTATCAAACAGGTCTAAACGTCACGGGCTCTTCCAAGCTGACTTCGGGCCTCGGGATTCATGTTATTAACTATGTCCTCGTAGGACTTGAACCTCTACCCGCTAGCAATAACGGCTTAGGAGAATTGCCGTGGCCTCACATAGGTCAAGGAGAATTTCCATGGCTACGTCAGATTTCAATCCAAACCGTCTGAAATTCCAAGCTTGCACCGAAAGGCTTCAACGCGCTGTAAAGGCAGCAGGGTTGAAGACCGATGGGCAAATCATCACCTCTAAGGATGATGGCGCCACTGAATTGAGAAAAGCTCTCAGTACCAAGAACGTACCCAAGGGTTTTCATAAGTGGCAACTGCCGGTTCATTTGGACAATCCAAGTCACCTATTCATTACAGTGGCGGAACCTAATGTTAAGTCTCCGCGGCACTCCCACAAAGATGGAGACGGTATTCGCTTCGTTTCGGGCGGTTCGATTACCTATGAAGGCAAGGAACTTGGAGCTGGGGATTGGATGTTCATTCCAGCGGGCAAAGAGTATTCATTTCAAGTCGGCCCGCTTGGTGCCGTGATGTGCTACTGCTACTCATGTTGATGTGCTTAACTAAGGGCCTCGTGTAGGCCCTATAAGAACTGATTGCTGAATGCAGACGTTACCTTGCGAGGTGCCTCACAAGGAGTAGGGGGCGGGTCCGGTCTGGAGGGTTGTATTGCCACGGCCATCCAACAGCAGCGATCCAAACAGCGGCTATCCAAACCTCAAGATAGACTCCACAATCGTTGCCAGCGCGGAAACTTCACCGGAATATCTTGCTGCACTAAGAGACCGGCTTAAGAGCTGGCATTCCTTTTACGAGGCGCCTGAACAAGGATTTGGTTAAATTTGAACAAAGAACGGCTAAAGCTTTGCAGAGTCGTTGAGAGTGATCACGGATGAGAAGGAATCAGGGTTACGGAACAGCCAAGCATAGAGAGAACGAAACGTCGCTGACAACGATCGAGCGAGGTGTCTATTTTGCACTGCCGACTCTGCTGATCATCGGAGCGCTGATCGCTTACAAGAGTTCAGCTGCCTTGGCTGTGATTGGAAAAGTCTCCGCCACGGGAGTCTTCATCCCGCGCGGTAACGTGATTCCGTTGGTAGCTGATTCGGGAGCAGGCGTTGTTACCCGAACGCTGAACTACTTTTTGGTCATTTGGCCGGCTTTGTTTTTCGGCATTCTGATCAGCGCAGCGGTAAGGACATTTGTATCTCCGCGTTGGCTGGTTCGAGTGTTGGGAAAAGGCTCAATGAGGGGCCAGATAATTGCTGGCGCTGCGGGAGCGCCGCTGATGCTCTGTTCTTGCTGTGTGGCTCCAATCTTCAAAGGTGTCTACGAACGCTCTGCTCGACTTGGTCCATCGCTCGCCTTGATGCTCGCTGCACCTGCGCTTAATCCGGCTGCATTGATTCTCACCTTCCTTCTTTTCGACCACAAGGTTGCTGGTGCGCGCACAGCTGCGGGCGTTGCGGCGGTTCTTTTTACAGGAGCGATTACTGAAAAGATATTCGACAATACAAGAGTTTCTCATGAAGTTGTCGATTTTTCTCAGAATTTGTCGAGTCGGCTTCTTCTTCTGCGCTTCGTACGTTCATGCGGTGAAGTGACTCTTCGGTTGGTCCCAGTAATAGTCATTGGCGTTCTGGCCTCAATGATAATTGCGCAATGGCTGCCCGCTGGCGCTCTCACGTCGTCTAGCTCAAGGTTGCTGGCTGTCATCGTTGTCGCTACGTTTGCGATTCCGCTGGCGCTACCGACTTTTTTCGAGATTCCGCTAGCTTTCGTTTTGCTCTCGTCAGGCGCTCCAGTCGGAGCTGCCATGGCACTCCTGATCGCCGGTCCTGCAATCAATCTCCCTTCGCTACTCACGATCATGAGATCGACAAGTTGGAAGGTCGCAGCCGTGGTGGCAGCTTCGATTTGGGCGATAGCAGTAGTCAGCGGAATTCTCGCGAATTTGATCTGAAATGTGAGCGGCAGATGTAAACTAGATCCACCTGCGGACACGTACGCAAAGTACAGTTGCCATGCGTCTTCGCAAGGAACCCCTCTTTGAGCCGCACCTGAATTTCCAGCCACCACTAATCGTCAGAGCATCGAAAAATGACATGGATCCAGCAGAACTTAATGGGCCACAGAGTAAAACGTCTTATTGTTTTGATGGAAGCTCGTACGCGTAAACGGTTCCTTCCTGTACGCCGGCGAACAACATAATGGTATAGAAGATCCTCTGGTGTAATTCGAATCGTTCTCATATTGCTCGTTGCCCACTGCCTTTTTAGCGTGAAAAGTTGTGGCCAATTTGTGGACAGAATTTGCAGCACAGCACAGGGAGGCGCTGGCGACGAATGGGAAAGAACCGCAAAACCCTAAGAAACTCGTGGTGGCTGCAACTTTAGAAATGGCTAAACCTTAGCTTTTTGCCAAACCGGTGATTATGAATCCCACGCTCTAACCAACTGAGCTACCCCGCCATGTGGCCGTAGTATAGCAAGATCAATAGTTTACCTCCATCGTTGATTCGTGCTCCTTGCGCTCGCCGGACTCCCACGCTCTAACCAGCTAAGCAGTCGCGCCACTTGGGAGTGTACAGCAAAATCAACGGATTACCTCTATGCATGGATTCGTGCTACTTGCGCTTGTCAAACGCTTGCCAGACTTTTGCTCAAGAATGACTTAATTTGTTGCCCATGGTATGAAAGGCAGAGCATCGGGTAGGCAAGCGATCCGATCATCTGATCAATGTAATTCTTGCGAGAACAACGATTAGCGTTGCGGCCGTTTTCAAATTGGAGAAAGGGTAGTGGAACTTCATGGGAGCCTGGGCTGAAAATCCTTAGGTCTCCGATCTTTTTCATCTAACATTTAGTGAGATCACAGAGGCAGTCGTTGTTTGAAACTGCAGCACAGCAGGGTATCTGATCTCAAAATGATGTCCGTGGGTTAGGAGGCTTTCGCTGGCAGACTCTTCGCCGAAAGTTTTTGCACTAACCAGAGATGATGAAGCCGTTGAGTCTGCATGCGAATTAGAACGCTCGGTGCAGACATAAGTGTTTGCCTTTTTGAAAGGTGCAGCCACCGAAGAAAAATCGAGGTTTCCGGTTCTTTCCCATTTCTGACCAGTCCATATATGTCGCGTGCTGTCATTTTTTGGCCACATATTGCCAGTTGATCCTAAACTCTTAGGCATGGATACTTGTGCTGTTGGGTTCTTTTCGATGGTGGCGCCTGACGATCGCAGCGTACCCGAGCCGATCAAAAAGGCAGTTTCGAAATGGTCCAATCATGGGAGGAGGTCAGCCCGGAAAGCTCTTTTCAATGGTGGGTGTTTTGAGGGAGGGTTTACTCTGCTACTCAGGCATTTGCCAGTCTTTTGCTTGAGACTGACTACATTTTCCGCTTGAACTCTGGCCAAAAGCAGAGGCCACGCATTTGCCACTTGGAATCCGAATGTCCCATGAACCGGAACCGAACTTAGTTGATTCAAAGCGGCGGGATACATTATAGATACGTCGCGCGCATGCCGGGGGCACCTTTGGTTCGAAGAAAGTTAGAGTTAGTCTCTAGTCGGTATAGTGGGTGGGTACTCTGGGGATCATGAAGCAATCTGGACCACTCTCTGCTCTATGTCCACCGTCGCAGAGTTATCTCCTAAAACGAGATAAGCTCTCAAACGTTTATTCGCACAAAATCTTCTTTGAACACTTGGGCGTATTCGTGAAACTGTCGGCACTGCCTCCATGCCTTAGCTGCATTAACGTGTGTAGAGCCAAATGATAAACGGCTATCAAGAGATTGTTCGAGTGGCAATAATAGGTATACTCGTTGTTCTGATAGCCCTGATAATTGCCTCCGCAAAATTTTTTCCAAGCCAATACGAGACGTCTGTTGAAAAGACTGTAGCTCTGACGCTCCGGAGTTACAACGAGCGTGGCCTTTTCCGAAACAGCCTCGTCGACGATGAGGAACGAAAATTTCCAATCACTCGCGAAACTTTTGATATTGGTCACAAGACTTTGGGCGAGGTAAAAAAAGAAGTGGCAGCGATGACGGCAAGCGGACGTCCACTAGAAGAATTGCTGACCTTTCGAGAGTTCGTCGCCGAGATTGCGAATGCTTTTGTCAAAGGAACGCCGTTTGAAAATAGAGTCACAGTCAATGCTTTGCCTAAAGAGGGATACCTGAATATCTACTTCCTGGATGCTGATCCCTCCAAACTATCCTCGAGATTTGAGCAAAATTGCTTATACACGGGCCACCTGAATACGATTATTTGTGACACGCGTTTTTTCGACAGTCTGTTTCAACGAGTCGATCAGATCAATTACCTCTACGATCTCGTAATACTGCAATTCGGTAAGAGTGGCCTCCCTCATCAACCCATGTTCCATGACTACAAGTTAAGATTTGCCCAACGCTACCTGAGAACAACCCTCATTACCTGGGTCATAGGGCATGAAATCGCGCATGCGTTGCTGCACAAGCACAGAGTGGTGAAGGAGGGGCCGCTTCATTTCAACCTCAAATATGATGTCGTCGAAAAGGAAGCAGACGATTACGCAGCAAGGAAACTCGCGAGCGATCCCGTTTTGGGATCCAGGTTCAAGCCCATGCTGGGAGAGTTCATTCAACATGAGTTAAGGCGCATTTATTTCTCAGAGGAATATAAAAAGCCAATTACTGATCCTACAAAAATGATCGATCTCCCAGACAAACCAATTGAAGCAAGCTATTCGAGATTTGACGTTCCTCTTACGTTACGAGCAATTCAAATGGTCCTCGCGATGTATGATGTCAATCCTCAAATAAACGATAGGGCTAGTTACGGCATCGTCGATGCGGACGTGGCGCTGGTCCATTCATTAGCCCTGCGGTCGTTATACGACGAGGTGGCAAACAAGATCGCCATTAAGGAATCAGGAGTTACCTTAAGTTCATACTACTACCTGAGTCTTGGACTTGGGATTACGGCCATTCTATTGTGTTTTGTAGTCTCACGTTTAAGAAGGAGATAATAAAGATGAAAGCAGTTGTCCTGGTTGCGGCACTCCTCGTGTTTGGGTTCTCCGTTTCCTTACCATTCGTATTGACTGTGCAACCTGATGGTCTTTCGTGGTGGGGTGAACAGTTCCCGACATTAATTTTCGCTTTGACTGCGACAGTTATGCTCCTGGGAATATTTCTTGGTTGTCTGTTTCGCAAAGTTATAGGCAGTAAAGCAAAGGTTGTAAAACTAAGAAAAGAATTAACCGGCGTGCTAACGTCAACAAGCTTCATTGCCGCCCTTTGTATATCTCCATTTATCTTTATGAGCGTCTATGTAATTGTGAACAAGAGTCCAGGTGATCCGGCGTCGTATTTGTTGGCATTCCAAAATGGGTTCTTTTGCGAAACAATATTTGGTTATCTTTACGGCCGGACCACCCAAGAGCCCGTATCAAAGAGCCCTCAGGTGGAAGTCATCTGATTTGATTGAGAGCTTTGGCCACGTACGTGAACAGAAGACCTCTTTTGTACCTGATAATCGCCGCGATAATTCTTCTTCTCGCCGCGATCATAATCACTCCAAGTTTGTTTAGAGATCGATACGAGAGGCAGCGGGATCTTTCCGTCAAAACATCCCTCTCACGATATTCTCAGTCTGGCTTAGTGAATGTCGATTATGTGGGCGATCAGCGGAAGCAATTCATTTTATCTAGAAAGGTGTTGGATTACTCAGATAATCTAACCATTGGCGACGTACTCGCGAAGGTCAGGGAGATTCAAAACAGTAATGAAGAATTGGAATCGAGGGTTACTTTCCGTGAGTTTGTGATGGAAGTGGGTCGCCATTTTGCTAAAGGGACGAGATTCGCAGATCACGTCCAAATAAATGGTCCACCACAGGCTGATTACCCGAATATCTATTTTCTTAACGACGATCCAGATCGACTCACCCAATACTTCAAAAACAATTGCAGTTATATTGGTTACCAAAATGCCATCATTTGTGACGCGGCTTTCGTTTCGACCTACCTCGCAAGGTTTAACCAGATCGATAAACTCTACGACACTCTCATTACTGAATATGATCCAGGTGAGGTTCAGGGGTTCAGTGCGTCTCTCACCAAAAACACGGAACTCGTCTCTCAATACTTAAAACAGAACTTTCTCATTTGGTTAATCGGTCACGAGATCGGGCACGCCATTCTTCACAAGCACCATGTTATGCTGGAGCCGAAAGATCTCCACTTCGATTTGAACTACGACGATAACGAAAAACAAGCAGACTCGTTCGTAGCAAATAATATTGTTACCAGCCCTACTCTAGGCGTTCATTTCAGAGTGCTTTTAGGCGAATTCATACAACAAGAATTTCGCAACCTGTATAAGGCACAACATCCGCAAGAGAGCACCAATCTCAGCGAATCAGAAGACCGCCAATTAATTCTCAATAAAAAGATCAATGTAAACTACTCTCGCTACAGCGTGCCTATAATCCTGCGAGCTGTTCGTTTGATGGAAGTGATTTCCGCACAGAATAGTTCAATCAAAGAGAGTGCTCAGTATGGGATCATTGATTCGAAAATAGTATTAATGGACTCCTTGTATCCTGTAAATCCGTATCAGCAAATCGCCGAGAATATAGTGATTCCTCCGAGGCGCTCATCGCGGATTCCTGCAACTTATGTGGTTCTGGTTCTGGTTAGTTTGGCGTGTATCTGTATCGCTTTAACAACGCGAATGCATCGGCAACACAGAGCATAAGAGAGTGGATTGCGTGGCAGTCTGGCAACTATCCTAAGAACCATTGCCGCCCGGCATTACCAGGCTCAAATAGCTGTTAGTCTCTTCGAAAATCAATCTCCTTTCGATCAGCACAGAAAGCTCCGCTTCGACGTTGCAACCCGACAGGGAACTCGCATACGACTCGATTTCGCCGAATCGCTTGCGAGCGTTCAAGAACTTGAGCAGCAGAATGCCGTCGGATCCGACATCGTGTTGGACCGGATCATCGTTGCGCGAGTCGTAGACTACAACTTTGTCTCCACGTTGTCGGAACTCGAGATGCGGTGGCGCCTCTGTCGCCCAACGAGCGCACCAGTAGTCAACAACCTGCCTTAGCCGATCAGTCCATTCGACCATCATCGTTACATACGGAGCCGAATAGTTGTGATCGGTGAAGTAATACGCAAAGTTCGCGAGCGACTCCAGGCTGAACGGATAAATGAAGCTGTAAAAGTCGCTGGGGTGCAAATCCAGTCCGTACTGTTCAGCACGTACAAAATAAGGGCTATAGCGATCGAAACGCACCGGATACACGCCTGAAGGTGGGGGCAGGTGAGTGAGCAGCGGTATGTCGGTGACATACTTGCGGTAGACCTTATCAGTTTCGCCTGGAAATCCGACCAGCAGATTCCACTCAGGTTGAATATCGTATGTCAGACAGTTCTTCAAAAACAGAATGTTTTGAAATGCAGTCGTGCCCTTCTTCATTAGCCGGAGGGTTGATGTTGCCAGCGATTCGATGCCCGGTTGGATCTGTTTGACGCCGGCGCGCGATAAGGTTTTCAGTTCTTCACTCTTCAGGTCTGCTTTGACTTCGTAGAAAATGGTGCTGTTCGGCGGTGGGTCAAGATGCGGAAAAACACCCGTTAAATATTCTTTCGGCATAATGTTATCAACTGCCTCGAAGCGGGTACATTGGGGTGCGTATTCGAACAGACGTTGGAAAAGTTCAACCGCCTTTTCAGTACCCAAGGCGCGATAGGTCATAGTCATCCCATTAAGTCCACAAAAGGTGCAGTGCGCACGTTCGCCCCACCAGCAACCGCGCGACGTTTCAAACAGCAGCGTAGGCGCCACCTCAGCAGGCGAAAAATTCTTATCAAGCTCCGCAAGGAAGGGCATGTAATCAAGTTCGATAGGGGAGCCAATGTCCAACTCTTCACCAATTGCATTGCTTCCGTCCGCAAGGGCCAATAAGTAATTCCTCCGCGAGAAAACACCTCTAATTCGGTGGCACTCCTGATCTTCACCATTTCGCAAATGCTGGACAAACTGAGGAAAACTCTTCAAGGCCGGCCCCGAAAAAACAAAATCTATCGACGGCACATTGCGCGAAATTTCCCGACCCATCGGCGTTTCACAGTTAGCTCCGCCCATGACTGTAACGATACTTGGCCCACATTCCTTCAGCTTGCGAGCCATGGCGAAGCTGGCGACGTTCTGCGAGAACATAGAGGTGAAGCCGACCAGATCATTCTCGTTGAGCCTGTACTTGGCGACGATACGAGAAAGAAATCCTTCAAGTCCCCGCCGCTTTGCCAGCAACAATCGTTTCATCGTCTCGAACTTCTCATCGCGGCTTGGGAAGAAGCGTTGCAGATATTCGTCGACGCTATCAACTTCATCGGGGAAAGCGACTTGCTTGAAGAACCAATCACCCAGTCCACACATGTTCGCTTCGAGCGAACGTGCCACATAATTGTAGATGGATAGTCCTAAATAGTGTCCGAAGTCCTGGTTGAGGTAGAGCACATGCGTCGTCACCTGATCTCCGAACTCCTGATCGAGCAGCGACTTCAATTGCGTCAGAGCTATGGACGGAATATGCAGCGCGGCGAACGGCATATTGATCAAGGTAACTTTCATAACTTGCCTTAAATTGAGCTCTTAGTCCACAGATTACACAGATTCATTAAATCAATCTGTGTAATCTGTGGATAGAGAAGTGAAACCAGGGCGCTACTCCCATTTCTCAAAAGTTGACTTGAGGATATCAAGTTCCCTGCGGCTCAAATTCGCTTCCGGGAAGTTAGTGGCAATATCACGTGGCGCGCTGTTTTGCAGGTAAGCAAGGAGCGAACGCAGTGCGCTCAGAGTGCTTCCTGACAACTGCTCGATAGTCGCCGGTTGATGGACATTCGCGTTATATGTCCACGACAGTTGCAGCCTCTCATGCACGATTTGCCAGCGTAGTCGCAACAGATAAGGACCAAGCACCGTTAATGCGTCAAACCAGGCAGCGGGCGCAAACGCTGCGCCAGTGTCAAAGTCTGACTCATGTGCCTGAGCGATGCTTATCTCAGCCCGCGTGAGAGTATTGAAGGTCTTGAAGTGGCGACGAACGCTTCGCAGTTGTTCCTCAACCAACCGCAATGCTTCGCCTAGACCTCTACCCTCCGGTAGAGACAACCGGGCCGGCACAAAATGATCGAAGCGGCCTACTGTGCGAGAAAGGTCGATCCCTAAAAACTCTCCATTACGACCCGTGACTTCCAGATCAATCAGGCACGACCGTCTGCCCGTCCAAGTTGCAAGGCCTTGTAAGAGTGCCGTCACCAGTACGTCCTCAACGCGCCAATGATTAACGCCGGCTACAAGATTCAGCGGCAGTTTAGTTTCCGCGACGTTGAGATATAGTGCGAGAGTGCGGGCGGACGGAGGAAGTCTGACACCTTCGGGACAATCGAGTGGAAGACCTGACGAATACTCTGTTAACTGTTCGCGTATCTGATACTCATCCTGACTGTTGGCGTTCACTGCCTCAGCCCACTGCCTAAAAGACGTGACTTGATGCGCAAAGCCATTGGCTTCGCCTCTGCTTAATTGAGAATAACCGGTCTGTAAATCCTCTGTCAGAATGTGGCATGAGACCTCATCGGCCGTCGGCGAGTAAATAATCAAAATCAGCAGATCGGGCGTCTGCACACCACGACGGCAAAGCACGCCGCGTATTGCCGGTCCTTCATCCAACTCCACCAACCGTGAAGATGTGAGATCTGCGAACACGCTTTCCTGTTGCACCTGGGTCAACTCGGAGAGGTCTAATTCGACGAGTGATAAGCTGTCGTCCAAACCGGCCTCCCACTGTTGCCAGTCTCCGGCGGGATCGTGAGTAAAGCGCAGGCGAAGTGCGTCGTGGGTAATGATTACCTGCCGGAGGACTTTCATCAATGACAGATAGTCAATCGGCTGTCGTGCCTCCAACGCCGTGACATAGTGGGAATGGACCAACCGCCCGCGGCATTTGTGGAGTAGATCACGCTGAACGGGCGTTAGAGGCATCGCATTCGCGACCTCACTTCCGGTGGCCCCGGCGTGTGCGATCAATTCGGCGATGGTTGGGTGCTCCAGAAGCAAACGAGGTGTGAGCTTGATGCCCGCTTGACCAGCCCGTGCCACGATCCGGATGGAGAGAATTGAATCGCCGCCTAACTCGAAGAAGTTGTCGTGAATGCCGACCTGCTCAACCGATAACACTTTGGACCAGATCTCGCTTAGTAACTTCTCTTCCTTTGTTCGCGGTGCCACGAAATTCGTCTCTGTTTCTGTTCCACCTGGTTCAGGGGCCGGCAGGGCGCGCCGGTCAAGCTTGCCGTTATCAGTGAGCGGCAGCTCGTCGAGGATCAGAAAGTGAAGAGGCACCATGTAGAAGGGAAGTTTTTTCTTGAGAAACTCACGCAGTTCGCTGATGGAAACCGAAGCCGCGCGTGGAACAACATATGCGGCGAGTTGTCCGTCGCGTGGTTCTTTGTCGTACATCTGAACTGCCGTGTCACGGACATCAGGATGTTGCCGCAGGATGTTTTCAATTTCGTCCAGTTCGATGCGGTAGCCCCGCAGCTTGATCTGCCGGTCACGACGGCCAAGGTATTCGATGTTGCCGTCAGCAAGGTATCGGACCACGTCGTTAGTTCGATAAAGCCGAGCGCCTGGTTCATCGCTGAAGGGGTGTGGGATAAAACTCTCGGCCGTGGCGGCAGCGTGCCCAAGGTATCCTCGCGCAATGCCTGCACCGCCAATAAAAAGATCGCCGCTCACGCCATGTGGCGTTGGGCACAGCTCTTCGTCGAGCACAAACATCTCCACGTTTGTCGCCGGACGTCCAATGTTTATGACTACTCCTCTTCTCAGCTCGGCGACACTGGCATTCACCGTAGCCTCCGTCGGCCCGTAAAGATTCCAGACTCGAAGGTCCGGCAGTGCTGCGAATGTTTTTTCGATCAGCTCACGCTCAGGTTTTTCACCGCCCAGGAAGAGGTGTTTCAGGGTCTCCTTCGGCGCCTCCACTTCACTGGCCAGGATCGTGTTGAGCATAGCCTGCCACAACGAGGGCACGCAGTTGAGGCCCATGTCGCTGCCGGTTCGGAGTTCATTCATGAACTTCACGGGATCACCCAATGTGTCCGTCTGCCATATCCATACCATGTCACCTCGCAGCAGTGGTACGAGCAACTGTTTTAGAGAGGCATCGAATGTCAGGCCGGTCACAGCGGGCAGGAGGCACACACCATCAGCTTTTAGTTTCTTTTCCATCCAGCAGAGATGGTTGATCAAACTCCGGTGCTCTATCATCACGCCCTTCGGCTTGCCGGTGGTACCCGAGGTGTAAATCACGTAAGCGAGATTTCGAGGCGCCGAGATAGCGATTGGATCTTGCGTGCTTTCGCGCTCGAGTGCCTCGCGATCAGCGTCCAGGCATAGCACTGGGTAACATTGATCGGGAATGCTCTCCGCAAACCTGGCTTGTGTAACCAGTGCGCTCAGCCCGGCATCATTTGCCACAAATGCCAAATACTCAGGCGGATGTGACGGCTCCATTGGCACGAATGCGCCGCCGGCTTTCCAAATGCCGAGCAGCGCTACAAGTATCTCCACCGATCTTTCAAGTAAGACGCCTACCGTGGTCTCCGGTCCGACACCGTGTGTGCGCAGCCGGTGAGCTAACTGGTTTGCGCCTTGGTTCAATGCGGCATAACTCAATTGTTCGTTCCCGCAAACCACAGCCGGGGCATCGGGAACTCGTCTCGCTTGAGTTTCGAACATCTGCGCAAAGCAAGACTCTGCCGGATAGCTAGCCCGCGTATTGTTATAGGTGGTGAGAATCTCGTGACGTTCGGATTCGGTGAGCAGCGTCAAATTTCCAAGTCGCTGCTTGCCGCCTTCCAGCATCTTCGTAAGCAGAACGTTCAGGTGGCCGAGCATCTGTTTAATAAATGCAGGACTGAAACACCTAGGGTCAAAGAGCAGTTTCAGCGACAACTCCGTGCCGGGTGCGATCACGAGCATCAGCGGGTAATTTGTGCGCTCCGGTTTGTATACCTGACTGATCTCCGTATTGCCAGACCCCTGCGACAACGACGAGATTGCCGGGTAATTCTCAAACACCAGAATACTCTGAAAGAGCGAGCGCCCCTTCGGTACGTCGCTCGATCCTTGAATGAGCGTGAGCGGCGTATACGCGTATTGCGCCAATTCTCCCTGCCGCTCCTGAATCGACTTTAACCACTGCATCAATGCTCTCCGGTTTGACACGCGCAGTCTCAATGGCAACGTATTGATGAAGATGCCTACCATTGCTTCCGCCCCGGAAAGTTCTGCGGGCCGGCCCGCGACTGTGGCGCCGAAAAGCACTTCCGGCTCCCGGCTGTAGCGAGACAAGAGGATGGCCCATGCTCCCTGAACGAGAGTGTTGAGCGTAAGTTCGTGTGTGCGCGCAAACTGCGTCAGTGCTAACGTGAGATCTGCCGAAAGCTTTAAGTGCTGTTCCTCAGAATCGCCATTGCGATCCATCAACGGTGGTCGCTCAAAGGGATCTCCAACCACCAATGTCGGGTTTTTGAACCCCTCGAGTGTCTCACGCCAGTAGCTTGCGGCGTCTGACATGTCTTGATGCTGTAGCCATTCGATGTAGTCGCGGTATGGCCGGTAGTCTGGCGGAAGCGGTGGCGCCGGCTGACCCTGCCGCAAAGATTCATAGGTCAGAAAAACTTCTTTGAGCAAGATTGGCACAGACCAGCCATCAAGCACTATGTGGTGATAACACCATATAAAAAGGTGTTCCTGTTCGGCGAGACGCACGAGAGTCAGGCGCATTAAAGGCGCCGTGCTCAGGTTAAAGCCACGCTCACGCTCGTTCTGCAACAGTTCTTTTGTGGCCTCTTGTTGTTGCGGGGGTGAGAGCGCACGCCAGTCGTGCAGTTCCAATGGTAACTGCACAGAGCGATGGACCACCTGAAGTGGTTCGTCGAGTCCTTGCCAGACGAACCCGGTACGCAATGTGGCGTGCCGATCGAGCGCAGTCTGCCAGGCACGCTCGAGCGCCGCGACGTCTACAGGTCCCTGAAGGCCGATGCTCAGTTGTTCCAAGTAGACGTTTGCTTTCGGCGCATCGAGGGCGTGAAAGAGCATGCCCTCTTGCATCGGCGATAAGGGATAAATGTCCTCGATATCTGATGCATTTGCGGCCAATCCGTCCAGCGCCGCTGGCGTTAATTTGGCCAGCGGAAAGTCAGAGGGTGTTAAGCAGCGAGGCTTCGGTGCCTGGCTGGAAGCGATAAGATTACGCAATTCGGTGGCAAAGGTTTGGGCCAATCCCTCAACGGTGGTGCGCCGATGGAGATTGCGACTATAAGTCCAACTCAATTGCAGCCGCCCCGCTTCTATCCCACCGTCGATTTCAATAACGTGTTGGCGACGCTGGAGCGGGCTGCGGGTTGGTCCAATAGGTGTGTCGTCGAGAAGAAAGAGTGCCAACGGCTGTGTGAAATGGCCCAGGTAATTGAACGACACTTCGGCCTGCGGCAACTTTCGCAATGCAACGGCAATATCTTCATTCGAGTCTGCGTACTTGAGCAAAGCGTAACCCAGACCGCGATTCGGTACAGCTCGCAATTGGTCCTTGATCGATTTCAGTTTCTCTTCTGGTGCGGCCCCGCTTTTTACGTTTAGCAGCACGGGGTAGAGGCTTGTGAACCATCCAACCGTGCGCGATGGATCCACATTGTCAGTAAAAGCCTCGCGGCCGTGTCCCTCGACGTCTATCAGCACACTGTCATTCCCGGTCCATTTCGCAAAGGCCGAGCTCAGAGCTGTCAGCAGTACCTCGTCGATCCTGGTCCGATAAGCGCGTGGCACAGTTTGCAGGAGCATCTGCGTTTCTTCAGGACTAAGTGTGATGGAAGCCCTTTCACCTGACGCGACGCTGTTGTCTCCGCCGGGGCCATCAACAGGCAAGGGAAGTACACCCGCTTCAGCGAGCCAGTAGTCCGCTTCTTGTTTAATGGTTTGTGTTTGTGAGTGCTCGACTAACTTTTCAGCCCATTGTTTGAATGAGGTTGTCTTGAGTGGAGGAGTGATCTGCCCGTGGTCGTTTAACTGCTCGTAGAATGTCTGTATATCCTCGAGCAGAATCCGCCACGAAACTCCATCGACTGCCAGATGATGAATTATGATGAGTAACAGACTTCCCAGATGAGACGGGCGCTCGAATAGCGCAACACGCATCAGTGGACCATTAACCAGATCAAGACTCGACTGGAGCCGTGTTGCTATATCTTCAACTGCTCGCGCATGCTGAGATTCAGGCAACGCCGACAAGTCCACGTGGGAAAAGATCGTTGCTTCTTCCGTCTCGGCGTAGTGTTGCACAGGCCGGCCTGAGGCGGGAGTGAAACGCGGACGCAGGGCGTCGTGGTGCGCGACAAGTTGAGCAACAACACGCCGCAACAGATGAGCTTTGAATGGTTGCCGTGCCCGGAGCAACAAGGATTGGTTGTAATGCTGAGGTGCAACCAGGTGTTCCTCGAAGAACCAGGCTTGAATCGGCGTCAGAGGCAGAGTGCCTGTGACCAGATCCTGCTCTGCCGGAACTGTCTCGGCGCCGCTCTCAAGGCAAGCTAACTCGGCTATCGTCTGATGCATAAACGGGTCACGCGCCGATAGCCGCAGGCCCATCTGCCTGGCTCTGGTTACGACCTGCATGCTGAGGATTGAATCGCCGCCAAGGGCAAAGAAGTTATCGTGAATGCCAACTTGCTCAACGCCTAAAGTCTGCGACCAAATTTCTGCAAGCATCCTTTCCGTCGCCGTACGTGGGGGCACGAAAGCCTCTTCCATTTCGATGTGCAGAAGATCCGGTGACGGAAGCGCACGACGATCAAGTTTGCCGCTTGGCGTTAAGGGCAGTGAAGTGAGTGCGACAAACTGTGACGGTATCATGTATTGAGGCAAACGCTCGCGCAGAAACTGTCGCAACTCATTCGCCGCGGGCGTGGCTCCAGCTCCCGACACTACATAACTCACTAAACGCTTCTCACCACGCAGGGTGCGCAAGACAACCGCCACGGCCTCGACCTGCGGATGCTCTCTGAGATTACTTTCAATCTCTCCCAGTTCGACCCGAAAGCCGTTGATTTTGATCTGATCATCGATCCGGCCCACGTACTCGAGTTCCCCGCTGTTACGGTAGAACGCACGGTCACCTGTCCGATACAGCCTCGAGCCGGCTTCACCTCCGAATGGGTTGGGCACGAAGCGCTCGGCTGTCAGGTCCGAACGGTTAACATAGCCGCGGGCGACGCCCGACCCGCCGATGTATAGCTCGCCAATGACTCCGACCGGAACAGGACGCATATCGCCGTCCAGCACGTAACACTCAAGGTCTGAGAGCGGGTGGCCGATTACGCTTCCTCCGCTTTGCACGTCAGAAGTGGTTAGCTGCCGCTGTGTTACGTGTACCGTTGTTTCGGTTATGCCATACATGTTCACTAGGCGCGGATGTGCGTCGCCATTGCGCTTGAACCACCCTGCCAGACTTTTTGGGTCCAACGTCTCGCCGCCAAATATCACCAGCCGCAACGACGTGTTTTCCACAAAGCCATCTGCCGCTTTCATCAATTGTCCGAAAGCTGATGGCGTCTGGTTAAGCACACTTACCTTCTCATCGATCAGCAAGCGATAGAATGATTGTGGCAAGCGGCTCTGGGAGCGAGTCACCACTACCAGGCGGCCACCGTGTAACAATGCACCCCACAGTTCCCAGACCGAAAAATCAAAAGCAAAGGAGTGAAAGAACGTCCAGACATCCGATTCAGCGAACCCGAAATACTCGCTAGTCGCCTGGAAGAGGCGCGTCACGTTGCGGTGACTTACTTGCACGCCTTTCGGTCTGCCGGTCGAACCCGAGGTGTAAATTATGTAAGCGAGGTTATCTGGAGTTTCGTGGTGGTCCAGGTTCCCGGTGCTCTGGGAAGCGCTCGCATCTTCATCTATCAGGATGATATGGCCGGTGTGGTCCTTGAAACGCTCGAGGAAGCGCCGCGTCATCAACAGCACCGATACTTGCGAGTCCTGCAGCATGAAAACGAGTCGCTCGCGTGGATATTCGGGATCGAGCGGTACATAGGCGCCGCCGGCTTTCAGGATCGCCAGGATGCCGATCACTGTAGCGATAGAGTTTTCAGTACAAAGCCCTACGATCGTCTCCGCTCCAACACCCACATTTCTTAGTTGACGCGCAATCAGGTTGGCGCGCTCGTTAAGTTCACGGTAGGTGAGTGACACTTGCTCAAAGGTGACTGCATATCGTTCCGGTGTGCGTGCGGCTTGGGCTTCAAATAATGTATGCAGGCACTCATTCGTCTGGTGCTGCACGCGAGCGCGGCCCCAGTCGACGAGTATTTCGCGCCTCTCGGCTTCTGTCAGCAAAGGCAGATCGTCAAGTGCTTGTGTTTCGCTGCGTGTGAAGCTCGTCAAAACGTTCCGCAAATGGCTTAGCACACGCCGCATCGTGTCCTCTTCGAAGCGAGAGCCGTCATAGACAAGCCGCAGCGTCAAGTCCCTTTGCGGTGCAACTTCCAGAGTAAGTGAATGGCCTGTCAAACTGTCAGCGCGCGCGAACTCGGTGATTTCGACGTTGCCGTGTCTTCGACTGAGGCTGTCGTCAAGCGGCGTGTTATCGAAAACCATCAAGCTATCGAAAAGTAATTGGCTGCCGGAAATTCCTGCCCCCTCCCGTACTTGTTTGACTGAGGCCCATTCATATTGCTGCATCGCCGACTGTCGTGCCTGCACGCTTTTCAGATAGTCGAGCACTCGTGTGCCGGGCTTTACCGACACGCGCAACGGCAACGTGTTGATAAATAGCCCGACCATCTCAGCAAATCCCTTCAAGCTTGTTGGGCGACCGGAGACTACATTGCCGAAGACGACATCACGTTCCTCGCTATACCTGCTCAGCACGATCGCCCATGCTCCCTGCACCAAAGTGTTGAGCGTTAGCTGATGTCGCATAGCAAAGTCACGCAGGCCGTCGGCTTCTATCAGTTCACTAACCTGCTTCTGGTCGTATTTGCTGTTGCTCTCCTGCCGGCGAGTTACGAGTAAGGGAGTTGGACCAGTAAAACCGTTAAGCGTCTCGCGCCAGTAATGCGCAGCAATTGTTACATCCTGCTGGTTAAGCCAGCCGATGTAGTCGCGATACGGGCGTGATGGTGCAAGTTTCAACTGTTCGGCGCGACAGTGAGCGTCATAGCATCGAAGAACCTCCGCCAGCACCAGCGAGACCGACCATGCGTCAAGCAGTAGATGGTGGTAAGTCCAGACATAATGGTGAGACTCCGGTCCCAGAATAATCTCCACCAGACGCATCAAGGGCGCCTGGGACAGGTTGAATGCGCGACGATCCGAGGCAAGGTAGGGCGCTAAACGCTGCTCCTGTTCGGAGCGAGAAAAGCCGCTCCAGTCATGACGCACCCACGGCAGACGCACGCGTTGGCGCACGACCTGCAATGGCTCAGCCAACCCTTCCCAGAAGAAACAAGTGCGCAGTATTGCGTGGCGCTCGATCACACGCTCCCAGGCTGACTTTATTGCTTCGGTATTAAGTTTTCCGTTGAGCCGCCAACTGATTTGCTCGACGTATGCTTCCTGATTCGACTCACTGAGACTTTGGAACAGTATCCCGCGTTGCATGGGCGATAGCGGGTATGCATCCTCTACGTTCTTCATTTTCATGAACGGTTGATTCAGTAAGCCGAGGCTGCTTCAAAGTCTTGTCTGCTCAACTCCCGCAGACGGTTGAGATGGACTAAACTCTCGAGCACGAGATCGACATCAACTCCGAAGTCGACTAAACAAGCGACTTCGTCCACGTCGATATCGAGTAAATGCTTGATTGTCGCCAGGCAGGTTTCGGGTGTGCCGATCAGCGAAGCGGTCCGGTAGTAGCGTTCGAATGCAAAAGCAGCGAGTGCGTCCAGATGATTGGCGAGGTCTTCATCCACCTGAAGGTTGAGACTCTGAGCGCCTGTTTTGATCAGCTCCACATGCGACTTCAGATATTCGCATAACGGCTTCCGCACCAGTTCGAGCACTTGATCGGACCGAGCACCGACGAAAGTGTGCATCATCAACGAGACCTGTCGCGTCTTCGGATCGTGTCCGTGGCGAGCCAGCGACTCTCGATAGAGCGCGATCTTCCCCGCAACTTCATCAACGCTCTGAGTCAACAAGGCCGTCAGCACGTTGCAGCCCAACTCACCTGCTTTCACGAACATCTCAGGGTCCCCGCTACACGTCAGCCACATAGGCAACTGCGACTGAATCGGTCGAGGAAATGACCTCGCCTCATGCGCTTTGCCGGCGCCATCGAGTACAGTCAGCGATTCGCCGCGCCAGAGTCTGAGCACATCTTCAATGCCGCGAAACATTTCGTTTCTTTTATCGGCATAACGTTCAGGGTAGAAAGCGAAATCGTTCGGCATCCAGCCGGAGGTGAAAGAGATTCCCACTCTCCCACCGGACAGGTTATCTACGACTGCCCACTCTTCAGCCACACGTAACGGATGGTGCAGCGGCAACACAACACTCCCGGCGCGAATGCCGATACGGTACGTGATTGCAGCCAGGGCTGCACCCAGCACCGATGGGTTTGGATAAAGACCGCCCTTCGAGCTGAAGTGGCGTTCGGGTGTCCATACAGCCGAAAATCCGTGCTGATCTGCGAAACGCGCGCCTTCGAGACAGAGCCGGTACTTATCAGCACTGGCTATGGGGCTGTCGTCGGCGAAGTAGAAGAGACTAAACTGTATCTGTCGTGATCTAACAGGCGTGCTCGCCGAGTACTTCGCTACCTCAACCAGTTCTTCAGCCGGCTCTGTCAAAGTCAATGACGCTTCATCGTCGAGCTCAGCTAAAGCATCAGCCTCTTCGATCATGGCTGACAGCGTGTCCAGTTCATTCGCATCGAGAGCCGACATTCCCAGGACCGAAGAATCTGCTTCTTGTTCGTCCGAGACAACAGCATCCCCGATGATAGCGGCCAGTTCCTTAATGGTCTGATATTGAAAAAACTGCTGGGGCGTAACGTGTACGCCTTCCTGTGTGAGGCGAGCTATGATCTGTATCGCCACTACCGAGTCGCCGCCCAGCTCAAAAAAATTATCGTGTGAGCCGATCCGCTCGATCCCAAGCATCTCTTCCCAGACTTTTGCCAACTTTCGTTCCAGGTGGTCGCCGGGCATGACGTAACTGGTTTGCAGATCCGGGCGCGGATGAGTGGGTCTGGAACGCGATGCTTCTTTCGTGTTCTCCAATACTCGTTCATCCGTGATTCGATCGACCTGTTCGATAATTGTGCGTAAGTCTCTGACCGACACAGCCACTTGCGGCCCTACGCCGGCTGACAGGATTCTCTCGAAGACTTCCCGGCCCTCGGCGGCAGATATTTCCTCTGACTCAGTCGTTAAGCTCGGCGCAGGCATATCTCTACCAGCGGTGAATGTTTTGACAGCCAGCGTGGCGTCATTAATCCTTTTCTGATTGAAGCCTTCGATCTCGACCAACGCTACGCCTGACTCGTCAAGCACGGTCGTGTCGAAAGTCAGGGTCTCTCCACTCGGATCACTGTTCGTGCGACGGCGTGCGTAGCTGTAGATCTTGCGAGGAATTGCTGAGTTGATGCGAAGCCGTTCATACGAAACGGGAAGATAAATACCTTCGACGAGATACTCCTGCGCTCTGCCTGCTGCTCGATCCATGAGCGCCGGATGATATTTGATCTGATCAAAGTCGGCGGCATAGTAATCCGGCAACTCCAGACTTGTAAGAACCTCGCCATCACGAATGAATGCCTTCTTTACGTTTTGCCAGCGTGGGCCAAGATCTTCTTCCTGCGCCTCAGGCAAGGCGATCTCCTCGCGCCCGCCACATCGTGAAATCAGGTTTTCCAGAACGTATTGGCGAGCAGGTTGTGGTTCGATCAAGGCTACTCTGCCTAATGCATAACGGCGCGTTTCTCCGTTATCGCCGTCATCACCGGTTGCATCGCTGTCGATCCAGAAATTGAACTCCGAACCGTCTGGCTTGAGCGTCAAACGAACCTCTCGCGGGCGGTTATCGTTGACTTTCAGCGGAGCCATGAAGAAAACATCACGCAATTCGATCGTGCGGCCATTTGCGCGTGTTTCGAGCGCGGCCCGTACCATCTCGATGAAGGCCACACCGGGAATTACGGCGGTGCCGACTAAACGATGTTCGTTGAGGACCCAATGCTTGCGAGCATCGAACAGGGTTACGTACACCTCTTCGCCGGTCGGCTTAACCAGACACTTTTCGAGTAAAGGATGCCCGAGAGTTCTCGTCGTGACGAACTTTTCACGCGCGAACCGTGATGAGCCGCTCATCCCTACGGCTTGCCACTCGCCCCAATTAATCGACACCGTGAAGGTACCGGTTTGCGCCTGGTAGTAGTGAGCAAAGGTATCAAGGAATGCGTTTGCAGCGCAGTAATCCACCTGACCGGGCCGCCCGACAACGGAGCTGAGCGAAGAAAGGAGGACCATGAAGTCTAGCGTCTGATCCTTGAAAATAGCCTCGAGGTTTCGCGCCCCTTCGATTTTGGGAGCGAGCACTGCGTCCGCGGCTTCGCGCGACTTAAGCTGTATCAGCCCGCCGCCGGCAATACCCGCAGCATGAATCACACCGTGAATCTCACCGAATGTGTCCCGGGCTTGCTGAACGGCTGCGCGCAGTTGTGATTCGCTTGTTACATCTGCCGTCAGGACTAATACCTCGGCGCCCAAATTCTCAAGTTGTCTGATACTGTTGATCTGTCGGGTAACGACGTTTTGCTCGTCGTGTTTTTTCAGCCACTCATTCCACTGCGATCTTTCGGGGAGCGTGGAGCGTCCCAATAGAACTAATCGCGCCTTGACTGTTCGCGCCAAATATTCCGCCAGATTGAGTCCGATGCCCCCCAAGCCTCCAGTGATCAGGTAGACACCGCGATCACGGAGCCGAGTCGCGCGATGGTTCTCCAGCCGGTGTGGCTCAAACACTTGAACCCACCGCTGTCCGGAACGATAGGCCACGACAGGCTGCACTTCTTCCGCGGTGAGTTCGGCCAGCAACTGTTTATAAAAACGCTCCTCTTTCCAACTGTTCGCTGCGGGAAGCGTTACGTCTATGCTGCGACAGGTCGTTCGGCGGTATTCGCGCGGAATGACCTTGCAAGCACCGATTATGGTGGCCTTTTCTGGGAACAGAGATTCATGCCCATTTACAGACTGCGTTCCACTGGTCACGACCGTCAGTTGCTGCCCGTCTGCAACAGCTTCATGCTCGCCCAACGCCTGCATTAAGTAGAGTAAGCTATAGAAAGAAAGAGCCTGAGCTTCTTCGCGCGAGCTGAACGACTCGGCGGGGCCCGCACTCCACGAATGAATGACTGACGAAGGAATGCCGCCGTTACTATTAAGATCTGTGATTAACGAATGGTAGTCTTCACCGTGCTTTGGGTTTAACTCGTAGGCGCCGTCAACCTTGCGGAAGCGTTCCCCGGCTCTAACAAAGACAACTTCGTGTCCAGCCTGTTGGAGTAACAGACCGATTCGTTCGCCACAACCTGGGCCAGCGAACACAAGCCATCTGCGCCTTCTATGGATGACTTGTCGATCGTCTGCAATGGGAGCTCCTTTCCACACTGGAAAGTAGAACCAGTCTGCGACATCGGACTTCTTTTGCAATGCGTCCCGCAGACCCGAGGCAGCGCCGGCGCGTGCGCGCGCATCCATCCAATAACGCTGTCGTTGAAAAGGGTACGCCGGCAATGCAACACGGCAGCGGCGCTCATGTTTGTAAAACTGCTCCCAGTCAAGCTCTACTCCAGCCACCCAAAGTCTGCCGGCAGTATCAAGCATGTGACGCAAGCTGCTTTCTTTTGCCGTTGCAACAGGCAGCGACGTTTCTACCACTTGCCCGGAAGCAAACGCCGGATGCCACCGGGTTACGGTCTTTAGTGTCTTTCCTGGTCCAACTTCCAGTAGCAAAGCATGCGGCTCCTGGAGCAACTCATTCACGCCGCCGGCAAAGCGCACGGTCTTTCGCAGGTGCAGGCCCCAATAGTTGGGATCGGTTGCCTGCGCGCCGGTGATCCAGGTCCCGGTTATATTGGAAATATACGGCACGGAGGGCGGTCGCAAATTTATTCGCGCCACACGCTGGACGAACGCGTCCAGAATCGGCTCCATCATGTCGGAGTGAAACGCATGCGATGTCGGCAAACGCCGGCAAACAACCCGCTGTTTAGTGAGCCGCTCTTCCAAAGCGGATACAGCGGAGTCCGGACCAGAGACAACGGAAAGTGTTGGACTGTTGACAGCCGCCAACGAGAGGACACTGCCCAGGAACGGCCCGATCTCCTTTTCTGACAGCGTCACCGCCAGCATCCTGCCGCCAGGCAGATCCTGTATCAGTTGACCTCGCGCGGCAACCAGCTCCAACGCAGCTTCCAAAGAGATCACACCGGCAAGACAGGCCGCTACATATTCGCCGATACTATGCCCGATCATCGCGTCGGGCCGTACATTCCAACGCATCCACAAATTTGCGAGTGCGTACTCGATCACGAACAGAGCGGGCTGAGCATAACGAGTTTGCGCCAAACGCTCCTCAGCAACGTCATGCTGGTTGTTGCCCGGATACAAAATTTCCCTGAGATCACTGCCGAGATGAGGCTCCAGCAACCGGGCGCAAAGGTCTACTTCTGCCTGGAATGTCTCCTCGTGCTTATACAACTCCGCAGCCATGTTGACGTATTGAGCGCCTTGACCCGGAAACATAAAGGTCACGGTGCGCCGCACGGGCTTTTGCTCGCGCGTGGTTACGCGATCGGGCGGTAGAATTTTCAGCGCGGAAACGGCATCGTCGAGATCGACGCATGAAATTGCACGACGATGGTTAAACGTGCGACGTCCGATTTGAAGCGTGTAGGCTACGTCCGCCAGATTTAGATCGGAGTATTGTTCAAGATGAGAGCCGAGTTGCTCAGTAGCGGCTTCCAGTGCCTGGGGAGACTTAGCAGACAGTAACAGCAATTGCCAGGGACGTGATGGACCAGAGGGTTCAGTCTCCGGAGCTTCTTCGAGAACGACGTGTGCGTTTGTGCCGCCGATGCCGAAAGAGCTCACGCCGGCCCGGCGTTTGTTCAAGTGGGTGTTCCATTCAGTGAGCCGCGTGTTCACGTAAAAAGGAGTATGGACAAAATCTATTTCCGGGTTCGGTCGCTCGAAGTGCAGGCTCGGCGGGATCAACTTATGCTTGAGCGAGAGGATAGTCTTAGTTAAGCCGGCCACGCCCGCAGCCGCGTCGAGGTGGCCAATATTAGTTTTGACAGAACCGATAGCGCAGTAATTGCTCTTGTCGGTGCTAAGGCCGAACGCTTGCGTCAGCGCAGCCACTTCGATCGGATCACCTAACGGTGTGGCCGTGCCGTGTGCTTCTACGTAAGTGATGGTCTCGGCCGCGAATCCAGCGACAGCTTGAGCTGTAGCGATCACTTCGGCCTGGCTGTCCAGTCCTGGCGCCGTATAACCTGACTTGTGAGCACCATCGTTATTGATGGCAAAGCCCTTGATAACAGCATGGATGCAATCGCCGTCAGCAACAGCATCTTCCAAACGCTTCAACACCACCACCCCTACACCGCTTCCGTCCACCGTGCCACGCGCCTGAGCATCGAAAGCCCGACAGTGACCATCCGGCGATGCGGTCCCGCTTGCCTGATACAAATAGCCACTCAGTTGAGGAACAGTAACGGTCACGCCACCAGCCAGGGCCATGTCGCAGTAATAAGTGGACAAACTCTGGCAGGCAAGACAGACGGCTACCAGCGAGGTTGAGCAAGCAGTTTGAACCGTGACGCACGGTCCGCGCAAATTCAAGTTGTATGCGACGCGCGTGGTCAGATGATCGGGTTTGTTATGGATCGACGCCTGAAACGCACTCACCATGTCGCCTAATTCATAATTAACAACGTTGCTTAAAAGGTACGTGTTGAGGCCCGCGCCCGCATAAAGACCGATCAACCCGGAATACCGTTCGGTGTCGTAACCGGCGTTTTCCAATGCCTCCCACGCACACTCCAGGAACAATCGTTGCTGCGGGTCAGTCAATTCAGCCTCTCGCGGTGTAAAGCCAAAGAAGCGCGCGTCAAACAAGTCGGCGCCTGCCAAAACGCCTTTCGCTTTGACGTAGTTAGGATTGGTGATCAGGGCCGGTGGAACACCCGCTTCTTTTAGTTCCTGGTCGGAGAAGAATGAAATTGACTCCACTCCTTCGCGCAGGTTGGTCCAAAACTGTTGGACGTTATTGCTTCCAGGAAAGCGACCCGCAAGCCCGACAACCGCGATCCCCTCGAGAGGTTCGTTGTGGTTGCTGTTACTCATTGCCGCTCCATCCCACAGCCTGTCTACGGCGCCGCGTCCATTCCTTCTGTTTCTCGACTCGGGCGTGGATCTGTTGTTGAGAGATAGTCGATTGGCCTTGCGCGCTTAGATGTTGTGCCAGAGAGCTAACCGTCGGAAAGCGGAACAAATCGATGATCGAAAATTCCTGACCCAGGCTGTCGCGCAACTGGTTATAGGCGTAGGTAAGCAGCAGCGAGTGACCACCCAGATCGAAGAAATTATCGTCAATGCCAATGTGTTCGACATTTAGTAATGACTGCCAGACAGCTGCAATCTTCCGTTCGATCTCGTTGCGCGGGGCGACGTAAGGTGCTTGTGTGCGAGTGTTGCGGGCAGCCCAGTCGGGCAGTGCCTGGCGATCGACTTTGCCGTTTGCTGTGAGTGGAAGTCGTTCGAGCCAGACAAAGTCTGCCGGAATCATGAACTCCGGTAATCGTTGGTGCAGAAACTCGCGCAGGGCCGGGGCAACGTCTTTAGTCGAACGCAGCTCATCATTGTGAAGCACCACGTACGCGATTAAACGTACCTCAGAAAATTCCTCCGCTCCTCTTGACGTTGTTACCACAGCCTCCTTCACTGCCGGATACTGCATCAATGCGGCTTCGACCTCGGCTGGTTCGACCCGAAAACCTCTGATCTTCAGTTGATAATCAAGACGCCCGATGAACTCTATTTCGCCGTTGGGCAGGCGTCGTCCAGCGTCGCCGGTCTTATATAGCCGTGCGCCTGGATGAGTTGAGAAGGGATCTGGAATGAATCTTTCCGCTGTTAGTGAAGGCGCGCGGAGATAGCCTCGAGAGAGTCCTTCGCCGCCGATGTAAATCTCGCCCGCAGCGCCAATCGGTAAGAGTTCTTGTTTGTCGTCGAGCAGATGTATCTGAGTGTTGCTAAGCGGCCGTCCGATCGTTGTGCGTGTCGAATCGTTCGACATAGGTGCGATGGCTGAATCAACACTGCACTCTGTGAGGCCGTAGAGGTTATAAAGACGATTCACCTCGGTTTTAGTCAGCCTCGTCAAGGTTGGTGTATCAATCGGCTCGCCTCCTATCAGCATTAATAGTCGCGAATCTCTGTTCTGTTCCTCGCGTTCTGCTGCAAGCAGAGCTTTCAGGTGGGTAGGAGTGCAGTCAAGTACTTCCACTCCGTGTTGCGCAAGGTAGCGCCATACCTGCGAGGCGTCGAGTCGGACCTCTTCCGGAAGAAGGACGAGTGTGTGACCGCATAGCAATCGCGACCACTGTTTGACCGAGGCATCAAACGTCAGAGGAGCATTGAGGCTCACTCTTCGCGCGGACTGTTCGGGACGATAAATTGCAGTATCCAGCGCCGCGACGAGATTAATCAGTGAGCGATGCTGGACCATCACGCCTTTCGGAGGGCCTGTGCTTCCGGAAGTATAGATGACGTAAGCCAGATTCTCCGGCGTGACCAGATTCGTTAAGTTCGCTGCGCAGTGGTTTGAGATCGTGTCGCGGTCGTTATCAAGCAAAACGGTCGCACAATGCTCCGGAAGAAAAGAAAGCAAAGGGCTGGTTGTTAGAACCACTCGCACGCCGGAGTCGGAGAGCATGTAAGTCAGGCGCTCAATTGGCTGAGCAGGATCGAGCGGCAGGTAAGCCCCACCGGCCTTCAAAATAGCCAACAGGGCCACGATCATATCCGTAGACCTGTCCATAAAAAGGCCAACAACGTTTTCTGCACCGATTCCTAATCCTCTTAAATGTCGCGCAAGTCTATTCGCTGAGTTGTTCAGCTCCTGGTAGGTCAGTTGTTGATCTCGAAAGACGACGGCAACTGCATCAGGATGGCGTTCGACCTGTGCTTCAAATTGCTGATGAGCGCATTCGTTGCGCGCGAAGTCAGCTGCGGTGTCGTTAAACTCGATCTGTAGTTGAGTTCTCGCTGTCGCGTCGAGAAGATTCAACTCATCGATGCGTGATTCCGGTTTCGCGAGCGTGCTGCGCAGCAGAGTGGCATACAGTCGCAGGAGGTACTCCACGTCGCATGCATGAAATCTCCCGGCGTCGTAGCGCAACTCAAGGTGTAACTTGTCAGCACGATTGATAGCGGTGCAGTTGATCTTGAATCGTTCCGACCAGGTTTCGTGTCGTTGAACTGTGCACGAAACGTTGCCGAAGTCGATGTGTGCGGGCGAGTCTTCATAGGCGAACGGGAAGGGAAAGAGTGGGTTCACGTTTGTGTCGTCGCTGAAGTCCTCGCCGTTGAAACTGTCCTGCCACGCAGCGGCTTCGGTTATCGATGCCTTCAGGTGGCGCATCACTTCGTCAAATCGCAACGACGGCTCGAGACGCGCGCGAATCGGCAGGGTGCGCGTGAACAGTCCGCATGCATCGCGAAGCATTTCATGTCCGCGGCCATCGCAGACATTCCCAACAACGATCTCATTATGACCTGTTAGCCGCCAAAGAAGAATCTTCCAGGCGGCGAACAGCAGCGCCTCAGTGGAACCTCCACGCTCAGCGGCGACAGCGTGCAGTCTCGCTGTCTCTTCCGGAGTCAACACTAATTCGCAGGTTTTTGGATCGAAACCGTTTCCGTTGAGTGATGCCGGCTCACAAGCAAGACGCAACGGCGTTGAGGCAGGTGCGAGCAACTCTCGCCAATACGTCCGTCCACGTTCTGCGTCCTCATCCGCCAGCAAATCGTTCTGCCAGGTGGCGAACTGTGAGTACTCCAGTGGCTCATCCTGCTCACCATCAGGGCAGCCTCTTTTGTAAAGACTTCCGAGTTCAGTTGAAAGAATGACAAGAGTTCGTGCGTCTGCACACAGGGAGGGAAGACTGATCAGTAAAAGCCTTTCGCCTGGAGATAAACGGTTCAGCGTGACGCGCATTAACGGACCTCGCTCGAAGTCGAAAGGCGCAGTCTCATCCCGAATAAAGAGTTCTGCCACCTCGGCGGTGAGAGTGCGGAGCCTTGATCCGTTATTACTGACGATGGACCAATCAAATGCCTGGGAGACTGAATCGCCAACGACTTGTAGCGGCATCTTCAAGCCTGATAGCGTCGAAAAAGTCGTGCGAAGGATGCTGTTGCGCCTGACGAGTTCATGGACAGCGCGTTGCAGTCGTTCTGCGTCAACGTCACCCTGCAGTAGCAATGCACACCGGGCGCGAAACGCTGAACAGTCTGCCTGCGACAGCCAAACACGAGCTTGCTGCGGTGAAAGTTGAAAGCCTTCGACGATCCTTTTTTCCATCTGTTTTTCTTGTTTATTAAGATCGGTACTCGCTGTAAGGGTCGCCCATTGCGACCGCGATGTAGCGCGGACCTGTGAAGGATTCACGACCATGAGCTGTAAGCATGTTGTCCAACATCAGAACGTTGCCACGCTGCCAGCGGACACTGATTGTTTCCCGCTGCATTGCACCACGTATGTGATCGAGTACTTTGATCTCGATCGGAGAGCCGTCACCATAGAATGTATTTGTTGGTATCTCATCCTCGCCTACCGCGGCAAGAACCGATTCGCGCGCTGAGAGCTCGAGATTCGTTAAATGAAAGAAGGAGGCATGGTTGAACCACAGCGGCGCGCCGGTTTTTGGATGCCGGCGGATCGCCGGGCGGATTTGTCGTGTTCGTAAGTGCGAGTCGTGCCTCCACTCAAAGTCAATTGCAGCATTTCGACAAATCTCTTCGACCACTGCCGGTTCACTTGTCTGAAAAACCTCCTGCCATGACAGACCCAGGCCATTGCCGTAGTTGCGAACATACATTACCTGTCGCAGTGTGAATTGGTTGACGACGTTTGGGTCAAGACGTTGAAGAATTCTGTGGCTGTTGGCGATAAGAGTCGCTCCGCCCGTCGTCGCCGGTTCCAGACAGCAGAACCAGATCTTCATGGGCCAATCGAGCGTGTACGACTGTTCATTATGAAGGTGGATTATCTGATCGGCCGGATGATCTGTCGAGGTATAAATATTCCTTTGCAGTTGCGTGCGAGGTGATGAGCGCTCGGTGTAGTCAATCAGCCGGTGCGAGCTGGCGCGCGCGAACTTTTCAAACTGGTCGAGCGAGTTGATGCGAAAATCTTTGAAAAGCAAAGCTCCGTGTTCCGCTAACCATTGCTCGATTAATTCGTGCTGATCGCCGGCCCAGGCCACAAGATCCACGCCGGCAACCGCTGGAGTTAAGACAAAGGGGAAATCTGAATCTGTCTGGGCCGGCGCCGGTTTTACCAACTCTGCACTCGACCGAACGACCTTCTTTGGTCTTGTCGCGAATAGCTGGTCCATCTTTCGTGCCGGCAAGGCAAGCTCGTTCAGACGGGCGTCCGGGTGCGAGGCCGCCGCTCGTAGTAACTCGATATAGTCTGCCGACATGCGTTTGATGGTCGCCGCTTCAAAGATATCTACGCTGTAGCGAAACGTCCCTGTAATGCCACCGCTGGTTTCCTCTTGCAGAGACACTGTTAGGTCGAAGGGAGAGGTGTCAAAAGGCACCTCTATGGGTTTGACTACCAGTTCGCTCAACTGGGGACTCGGCGGCGGCGCATTCTGCAAGATGAACATCACCTGAAAAAGCGGATTGCGGCTCGAGTCGCGAAGTGGTTGAAGTTCATTCACAAGCAACTGGAAGGGCATTTCCTGATTCGCGTATGCTCCAATCGCTACGGAACGAACACGCCTGAGCAGTTCGCGAAAGGTCGGATTCCCGCTCAGATTTGTGCGCAACACAAGTGTGTTTACAAAGAAACCGATCAAACTTTCGGTCTCGATGCTATTGCGATTAGCCACATCAGTGCCGACCACTATTTCTTCTTGTTTCGACCAGCGAGACAACAGAACTTTGAACGCAGCCAGCAACGTCATAAACAGCGTGGCGTTCTGCTGGCGGCTCAACAATCGGAGGGAAACGGATAATTCAACAGGCAGGTTGAAACTGTGAGAGGCGCCGCGAAAACTGGGCGTCGATGAGCGCGGGTGGTCTGTAGGTAGCGGGAGCGTCGCGAGACCCTCCAGTTGTCGCTGCCAATACTTACTCTGCCGCTCCAAACGTCCGTCCAGCCAACTCCGTTCCCATGCGGTAAAATCTGCGTATTGAGTCGTGAGTCGAATAAGGGGCGACGGCCGCCCTTGCGCGAAAGCTTCGTAAAGCGCCGTCAACTCTTTGGTGAAGATCGCGAGCGACCATGCGTCGCTGATGATGTGATGCATTACGATCAGGAGAACGTGTTGATCCGGCGCCAGTTGAAATAGAATTGCACGAATCAAGGGACCGGTTCGCAGGTCGAAGCGTTGACGTGTTTGCTCCTGCATCAGCGCCGCGAGATTAACATCGGCTTTGTTTAACTCTCCAAGATTAACTAACGTCAGATCCATGATCGCCATTTGCGTAATCATCTGCGCCGGCTTCCCGCCCACCATGTCGAACGTCGTGCGGAGGATCTGATGGCGATCGACAATCTCGTCCAGGGCGGCTTTGAGGGCCCGCACATCAAGCTGACCGCTAAGCTGAATCGCGGCTGAGATGTTGTAGACACCTTGCAGGTTTAGATGGGCGAGAAACCAGAGTCGCTCTTGCGAGAAGGATAGCGGTGCATGATTCTCGGATTCGGCTCGTCGCACCAGCGGCACAGATTCACTTTCACCATTATCGAGGGCCGACTTGATGGCAAGGGCGAGGGAACTCAATGTCGGGTTCTCAAAAATGCCGGCAGGGGATAACTCTACTCCGAAAACAGAGCGCACACGCGCAACTGTTCGCGCCGCCAGCAGGGAATGACCACCAAGCGCGAAAAAGTCATCGTGCGTTCCGATCTCCGGCACACCCAGCAACTCAGACCAGATATTCGCCAGCATCTCTTCGATCGGGGTCAGCGGTCTGGTCGATGTGTTCGACTGCGACCGCGCTTGGCCGGCAAGAACCGAGAGTGCCTGGCGGTCAGTTTTTCCATGCGGTGTCAGTGGTAATGAATCCAATTCAGCGAACACATTTGGAATCATGTATTCGGGAAGACGGTGCTTCAAAAAAGTCGGCAACTCCGCAGTTGGCGGCGGCAGTCCCGGGGCTGCGACCAGGAAAGCAACCAACTGTTTTTGTCCGGTGTCGTTCTCGTGTAGAACAACCGCGGCTTGATGAAGCGCTGGATGCTGTAAGAGTGCCGCTTCGATTTCACTCAACTCGATGCGAATGGCGCGGAGTTTGACTTGTTGGTCATCCCGCCGCAGAAACTCGAGGCGACCATCGGGCAGATAGCGCGCGACATCGCCCGTTCTGTATAGGCGCGCGCCAAGTTCTGTGCCGTACGGGTGCGGAATAAACTGCGCGGCGGTTAAATCGGGCCTATGCAAATAACAACGTGCAAGCCCAGCGCCGCCGATGTATACCTCACCCTCTACACCGACGGGAACGAGCTGGAGTTGTGCGTTGAGCAGGTAAACGTCGACGTTGGAGATTGGCCGGCCGATCGGCGGTCGTTCCGGGCGAGGCCTCTGCTGACCAATCTTTGCCGCAGTTGTGACTACAGTATTCTCCGATGGACCATAATGATTGAATAGATCGAAGTCCAACACCATTTTGGGCCACTTATGCAACACGTCGCCGCCTGTCAGGAGTGTTCTCAGATCCATATTGTCGGGGCAATTTTCTTCGAGCACGGCCTCAGCCATCGGAGTCGGAAGAAAACAATGAGTGATTAGTTGGTCGCTCAGCCACTGCATCAGCAATTGCGGTGAAGTGCGCGTAGTTTCATCCGGCAGATGAATGCTTGCTCCGCTGCTGAGGTACGGCCAAAGTTCCCACACCGAAGCGTCGAAACTCAGTCCGGCCAGAAGTGTTGCGCGATCTTCCGGTCCTACTCCGTAAGTGCGTTGATGCCACTCAATAAGATTGACCAGACTGCCGTGTGTGATCGCAACCCCTTTCGGCGTACCAGTCGAACCGGAGGTGTAGACGACGTAAGCGAGGTTTTCTGCTGACAACGATTGTTGAAGATTCTCCTGGCTCTCACTCTTCCTTGGTTCGCTGTCGTTCATCAGGATTACCGGACCATTGAACCCGGGCAGTTTCATGGTTAGCGATTCTTCGGTCACCAGTGCGCCTGCTCGCGCATCTTCAAGCATGAAGGCCAAACGCTCGCTGGGCCAAGCAGGATCGAGTGGTATGTAATTTCCTCCCGCTTTCAAAATACTCAACAACGCCACAATCATTTTAGGCGAGCGTTCCAGCAAGACACCGACGGGTGTTTCAACATCTACGCCATGTCTGCGCAAGTGACGAGCTAACTGATTCGCGCTCAAGTTCAATTCCCGATATGTCAGTCGCTGCCTTCCGTCGCTAATCGCCAGGGCTTTGGGTGTACGCTCGGCTTGAGACTCAAACCACTGGTGTGCGCAAACTACGTGAGAGTGGGTTACATGCGTATCGTTCCACTCGAAAACCAACTCATGCTGTTCTTTATTCGTCAGTATCTGAAGATGGTCCAGGCGCTGATCGACATTACCTGCAATACTCTCGAGCAGTACGTTGAATTGTGACAACAGACGGTCCACAGTTCCGGCATCAAACAAGGCCGCGTTATATTCGAGTACGCCGGTTATTTTGTCCGCTTCATTGAATAGCACGCTGAGGTCGAACTTCGTCGCTGTGGTCTCGACCTCAAAACTGCTCGCGGTCAAACCTGGTAGGGTAACCTTCCTGACAGAATCGTTTTGCGCGGCCAGCACAACCTGGAAAAACGGCATTTGGCTCGCGGCACGCGCCGGACGCAACTCTTCAATTATTTTCTCAAACGGAAGGTCCTGATTTGTGTAGGCTTCCAAAGCCGTTTTACGACTTCGGCGTAATAACTCTCTAAAACTCAAATCACCCGTGAGCTTCGTGCGTAGAGTAAGCATGTTGACGAAGCACCCGATACTGCTCTCAATCTCCGTGCGATTCCGGCCGGCGACAGGAGTGCCAATCAATATGTCTGCCTGGCCTGTGTATCGATAGAGGAGCACAGCGAGGGCAGCGTGCATTGTCATAAATAGCGTTGCACCTTCGGCCTGGTTGAGCGCCTTCAATCTTTCCGTGACTGCGGTAGATATAACAAATGAGCGACTGCCTCCCTTTGAAGCGTCCGCGCCAACGAGCCAGCGATACGACGGAAGCTTGAGCGGCGGAGGAAGATCTGCAAGTTGCTGTTTCCAATAGTTCAACTGTCCTGCGAGCGCGCCACCGGCAAGCTGCTGTTGCTCCTCCCAGTATGCATAATCGGAGTACTGCACGCGCGGGGCAGAAAGCGGTGACGGTTTCGCCTGGACGAAGGCGCCGTACAGGGTGGCCAACTCGTGCGCGATTATCTCTAACGACCATCCGTCAGCAACTATGTGATGAAGACAAATGAACCAGACATGTTCTTCATCACTCAATTGTACAAGAGTGACACGCAACAGCGGACCTGCGGCCAAATCGAAAGGTCTGGCGCTTTGTGCTGCTATAAGGCGGCGGGCTTCGCGCTTGCGTTCCGATTCTGCGAGCATGCGCAGATCAACAATTGGCAATCGCACCGTTGAAATCGGGTCCACGACCTGAAGCGGCTGTTCGCCAATGATCGGAAAACTGGTCCGCAGAATATCGTGACGGTGAATGATCTCCTGCAGGCATTTCTCCAGTACCTCGGGTCGTAAAGAGCCCTGGAGATTGATCGCGCCGGACATGTGATAGGCAGATGTCTCCGGCACAAGCTGGTGTAGAAACCACAGACGCCGTTGCGATGAAGAGAGCGGCGCCGGCCCACGATCTGTTGCCGCCCGGATCGGCGGTATCACGTGCGTGTTCTTCAGTTGGTCGATGTGGGCAGCCAGGCTTGCTATCGAAGGCGTCTCGAATACAGCACTTACGGGAACTTCCAATTGCAAAGCCTCACGCAGGCGGGCTGAGAGTCGTACCGCCAATAACGAATGACCGCCAAGGTCGAAGAAGTTGTCGTGGATACCGACTCGTTCAACGTCCAAAAGTTCGGCCCAGATCTGTGAGAGTGTTGCCTGCGTCGGACTGTTGGGTGGTTCGTAACCTGTCGTTGCCAACAGTTGAGCGCCATCCGGTTTTGGCAAAGATCGGCGATCAATCTTGCCATTCGGCGTGCGAGGCAATGCGCTCAGACATACAAAGCTCGCCGGCTGCATGTAAGTTGGAAGCCTCGAGCGCAAATGGCGACGCAGTTCTTCAACTGTAGTTCTACGGTCCTCTTTCGAAGCAAAGTAAGCGACCAGGCGTGTATCGTCAGTTTGATTACGAAGAACGACGACGGCTGATTCGACTACGGTGCTGTGCTCCTCGAGCGCTGTTTCGATCTCACCCAACTCGATGCGATAGCCGCGCAGTTTTACCTGATTGTCCAGCCGGCCCAGAAACTCGATTTCACCGTTTGGGAGATAACGAGCCTGATCGCCAGTGCGATATAGTCGCGCTCCAGGATCCCCACTTAACGGGTCAGGGACAAATTTTTCAGCAGTTAGATCAGGGCGGTTCAAGTAACCGCGAGCCAGCCCCGTGCCCCCAAGGTAGAGTTCACCAGTCACACCGATCGGGACAGGATTCATCGATTCATCAAGGATGTAGGCGCGCGAATTAGTGATTGGCCTGCCTATGGAGGGTGGTTTGCTGCCGGCTGCCTGCACTTGCACCCACGTCGAATAGGTTGTGTCCTCCGTTGGACCATAGAGGTTCAGCACGCGCGCAATGTTGGAACAGTTGTAAGCTTGATCGACCAATACTTGTTTGAGTGGTTCGCCTGCCAAATTGACTGTCACCACTGAAGCGGGTACTGCCTTCTGACTAATCAAAGCCGCCATCGTCGAAGGTACAGTGTTGATTAGTGTCACTTGATCTGCTGCGGCTAGTTGCGGCAATTGCAGGAAATCGTCCGCAAGTATGACTTTGCCTCCGCAACTGAGTGGAGCGAAGATCTCAAAAACTGAAAGATCAAAGCAGACGGAAGTCGAAGCGAGTACTCCGGAGAGTTCCGCGGGCGAGAAGACGGAGCCTGCCCAGTGTAGCAAGCTGACAACATTGCCGTGCGTAATGGCAACACCTTTCGGCCGCCCGGTTGAGCCGGAGGTGTAGATGATGTATGCAAGATTGTCACTCACACCCTCGCTTGCCGGATCGGATTCAATATCGATTGCTTTGAGGTCATCTCGCAGACTGTCAAGACACACCACGCGTGCTGTCTTCGTGTCAATTCGTCGCGCCAGTTCTTCTGTAGTTAACAGTACTGGCGCGCACGCATCGTTCATGATGTACTGTAGACGTTCAGGCGGGTTAGTAGCATCGAGGGGCACATAAGCACCGCCAGCCTTGAGTACTCCCAACAGCGCGATCAGCAACTCCGACGAGCGATTGAGCATCACGCCCACCCGCACTTCCGGCCCAACACCTACACGGCGCAAATAAACGGCCAACCGGTTCGCCAGATTATTCAATTCACGATACGTCAACTGACCTCCGGCATCGACGACGCCGATGGCAGCCGGCGTGGTAGCTGCTTGCTTCTCAAACAACCGGTGGAGGCATTCCACCGGTACATTTGCCGAGCGTGTATCGTTCCATTCGACGAGCAACTGATGACGCGCACTTTCTGCCGGCAGGCTCAACGAAGAGATGCGCTGACCCGGCGCATCGCAGATGCAGCTGAGCAGCGTGTTGAAGTGCTGTAACAACCGCACCGCAGTGGCAGCGTCAAACAAATCGGAGTCGTAGTTGAGCGAAGACTTAAGTTCACCGCCGAGCTCGGCCATCGTTAAGTGCAGGTCACACTGCGACGAAGTTCGTCGCAACTCCAGCGACTCGACCACAAGATTTTCCAATTCCAATCGCGCGCCCGCTTGTCCCAGCGCGACTGCGGCCAGTTGTTCACAATCCCGGGAAAGCGACTTTTGCAACGAAAACATCACGCGGAAAAGAGGCCCGAAACCGGGTTGACGATCAGACGCCAGACGTTTGACAAGTAGCGCGAAAGGGTAGTCGCCGTGCTCGAAAGCTTCCAGAACTGTTTGCCGCGTGCGGGCCAGCAACTTGTTGAAAGGCGGGTCGCCGGAGAGGGAAGCTCGCATTACCAACGGATTTACAAAGTAGCCGACGACCCTGGTCCACTGTGGCGAGGTCCGGCCCGCGAACGGTGAAGCGACGAGCACTTCTTCCTGGCCCGTGTAGTGCCGGAGCAATACCTGAAAGGCCGAGAGCAGTGTCACATAAAGCGTTACGTTCGCAGACTGGCTGAGTGCCTTCAACCGTGCGGTTAATTCTTTACCAAATGCAAGGGTGATAACTCCGCCACGGTACGCCGGTTTCACAGGCCGCGGCCGATCAGCCGGCAAGTTCAAGTCAGGAAGTTCAGCTGCCAACTGCCGCTGCCAATATTCCCAGGCCCTTAGTCCTTGCGGGCTGTTGATCATCCGTTGCTGCCACTTCGCGTAGTCGATGTACTGCGGCTGCACCGGAGTTAACGTTTCTACGACACTGTTACTCGCATGGCATTGGTAAGCGTTAGACAAATCGCCAAGCAGCACTTCAAAGGACCAGAAGTCGTTGACGATATGATGCGTGGTGAATAGTAAGACGTACTCGTCAGCGGGCCGCCTGTACAACGTCACGCGGAGCAGGGAATCGCGCTCGAGATCGAAGGGACGTTCGGCTTCCCGGGTCAAATTCTCTTGGAGATACCGCTCACTCCAATCCTTAGCATCTACCTCTGAGAAAAAGACTGTCTCAGAGTGGTTAGTTCGCAGCGCCGGTTCACCGTCGACATTGACGAAGTTGGTCCGGAGAGAAGCATGGCGCTCCATCAACGTCTGAAACGCGGCGCGCAGGGCCGAGACATTGAGTAGACCATGAACGCGCGCCGCCGCGGCGAGGTTGTATGCTCCGCTGTTCGGAGCGAGCTCGTGCAGAAACCAAAGTGATTTCTGGTTGTAAGAAAGAGGCTGTTCCGGCAAATATTCGTCGCCGACGAGTACACCCGTGGCGTGGTTGCCAGGTGAAGCATGCAGGATTGCCTGCACTAACGATGCGACGTTGCTATCTTCAAGCAACGTGGATTGAGAGAACGCGACGCCAGTCCATTGTTCGAGGTGGTGCTTCAACTCGACTGCGCCCAGCGAATCGAGTCCCAGCGAAACAAGCGTGGCATCATCGCGCACCCTTTCAGGTTCAATCCTCAGAGTCTGAGCAATCAACTGTTTCAAGTGAGTTTCGAACTGCTGCGGCGTGCCGGCGTGCATCAATAATTCGGGGACCGTTAAATCCTGCGCGCCGTTTGCCACCTCTCGGTAAATAATTCTCAAGTCTGAACTGAGGTAGAGATCACGACAGGCAAAACGCCGGATTTTTCCGCTGGTTGTCCTTGGAATCTCACCTTGTCGCACAAGTACGATTTCATGAACACTAACTTCATGTTCTTCGCTTATCGCACTTCGAGCCGCCGCAGCCGCCGCCTCTGCGTCACCTTCGTAATGGCGAGATAATTCATGGACCACGATAAGGCGTTCTTCGCCTGCTACTTCAAGCGAGAAGGCGGCGCCAGAGCCTGAAAGAAACGCAGGATGACTTCTCTCCACGCTTAACTCGATGTCATGCGCGTGATGATTTCGCCCGCGAATAATGATCAGCTCTTTCAGCCGGCCAGTGATGAAGAGTTCGTTGCCGTCGTAAAAACCGAGATCGCCCGTGCGCAGGAAGGTTCCATCGTGGTCGTCCAGTCGCGCACGGAAAACTGACGCGCTCAGCTCCGGACGTCCCCAATAACCTTCGGCTACGCTCGGACTTTGCACCCAGATCTCACCTTCGTATGCGGACTCACACCGACGGTGCGTCGCGGGATCGACAACTGCTAACCGCACCTCATCACCCAAAGATCCGCAACTAACTCTCTGCCGGTTTCCACCATCATCTGTTGCCGGCCGGCCGCCCGATACCATTAACGTGGCTTCAGCTAAGCCGTAGCACGGGTGAAATGCACTCCGCCGAAAACCGTATGGAGCAAACTTCGCCGCGAACTGGTCCAACGTTCGCAGACGCACTGGTTCAGCTCCGTTGAATGCCACTTCCCAACGGTTTAGATCCAGGTTCTCACATGATTCGGCCGTAATTTTTTGGACGCAAAGCTCGTAGGCAAAGTTTGGTCCACCACTGGTTGTTGCACGAAAGCGAGAGATGCATTGCAACCATCGAACAGGTTTTTGTAGAAAAGCCAGCGGCGGCATAAACACACAGGTGGAACCGGCATAAAGTGGCTGGATGATGTTCCCGATTAACCCCATGTCGTGATGGAGCGGCAGCCAACCGGCGACTACAGAACTTTCACTCTGCTTAAAGGCTGCATGAATCAACCGTTCGTTATGCAGCAGGTTGCCGTGACTCACCATCACGCCTTTTGGTTCGGCGGTGGAGCCGGAGGTGTATTGCAGGAGGGCGAGTGTATCTGCTGTCACACCTGGCTCCTGCCATTCTTCGGCGAAGCCATTGCTCAGATCGTCCGTTGTCAGGAACCGGAGATCATCAACCAGTTGTGCCTGGTCGAACCATGGACGCATCCGCAAAAGAATTTCAGAGTTGGTAAGGATTGCGCGTACCTGCGCATTACGCAGAATGGAATGCACTTTGGTAAAACCACGCGCGGAGCGAGCTGGATAGATGGGAACTGCCAATGTTCGTGCGTAGAGGCATCCGAACAGGGCAACAATGAAATCCAGACCCGAAGGAAAAAGCAGCAACGCTCGTTCGCCGGCGAGCTTTTCGCTCTGTAGTAGCGCGGCGACAGCACGGGCGCGGCGATCAAGCTCGGCAAAGGTCAAGCATTGCGACACCTGTTCGCCGTCTTCCAGAAAAGTGTAAACAGGATGTTGTGGTTTTTGCGTCGCGCGCTTCCGCAATAGCTCAACGAGAGACGTAAACTCGACAGGTGAGATAGAGGGGAGCTCGCTCATTCATCTATACCTACAATGTAACCACTCGACTGAGAGGTGGTCATCAGCCTGCAACTGTGACGTTGCAAGACCGGCCAACGCGGCGAAAGAGCTGTTATCAGTGCGCTAGAATATCATGCTTGCATATATCGTCGATGCAGGGTTTGGTCAAGCTTTTGTTGACAATCCTTATTTCTACATCTAGAATTCGGCCTCGCTGATTGTTTTTTGATTCGGTCCTTGCCCATCGCCCTTTTTTGTGGCTGATGAAGTTTGGACACTTTACCTTGGGTGCTGTCCAACCCACTTTCAGGAGGTTGAATCTGATGGCTTACGTCTCACAACTCTTGGCACCACGCGTCCTTGCACAACTAACCGATGAGCAGTTCGCTCGCATCATCTCCATCGTTGACGGAGAGGTACAACAGAACGCAGCGTTGAGAAAAGCAGTTACGGCCAAAGTCAACGAAGCTCTCAAGTCGTTCAAGGCCGAGAAGACTGAGAAGAAGTAAGATCAGGTTGCCTCACGCGGACGACGCGATTCAACTTGGGCTTTCAACCTATCGCTGCTAAACGGTCGACAGCCGGCAGGCAGAAATCTGCTGGTCTGGCTTGTCGACCATTAGCTCCAGCACGCTGCGGAAATCTTCTAACATCCTCCTGACTGTTCCTTCCGCAAAGAGTTCTGATTTGTAACCAATCGAAACGCTTAATTCATCTGGTCCTTCTGCCACTATCAACACTAAATCGAAGCTCGTCAAAGTAATGCCAGGCTTAAACATGGTGTCGTTATCGTGGGCGGCCCCAAGCTTCAGACCGGGCAAGTCCAATGAGGGTACGGGTGCGTTTTGCATCACGAAAAGCACATCGAACAGTGGTGTTCCTTCGAGGTCGAGTTTTGTGCCCAATGTCTCCATCACGTGCTCAAAAGGTAGTTCCTGATTGTCGAAAGCCTCAAGCACGGTTGTGCTGACCTGGTGAAGTAATTGGCGGTAAGTGAGCTCTTGATCGAGGTGCGAACAGATCACTAACGTATTGACGAAGAGACCAATGAGGCGTTCCGTCTCGATCCGGTTTCGGTTCGCGGCGAGTGTGCCGACCCTGATGTGCTCTTTGCCGGTAGCGTTGTAGAGCAGCACCTTGAATGCAGTCAGCAGCAGCATAAACAAACTTACACCTTCCCGCCGGCTGAAATCTCTCAGCCTCGCTGACAATTCCGGTGATAAAGCAAGTAATACCTCTCCGGTTCTAAAGCTGAAGGTCGAGGACCGCGGATAATCTGTCGGAAGATTGAGAGGCGTTGGTGGACCACCAAGTTTGTTTATCCAGTAAGCGAGCTGTTGCTGCGCCATTTCAGTATGTAGCCACTCGCGTTGCCATTGCGTGTAATCGCTATACTGACTGGTCAGTTCCGGCAGCGGCGATGCCTGGGCTTCACAATTCGCCACATAGAGTTGCGCCAGCTCGCCCACAAACACTCCGATTGACCATGCGTCCGCGATGATATGGTGGACGGTGAGCATCAGACAGTGCTCTTTCTCACTCAAACGTACCAACGTGAGGCGCAGGAGAGGGCCGGCCGCCAAATCGAACGGTGTGTGCATTTCCTGCGCCGCCAAAAGCAAAAGCTCATCTTCCTGCTCCGGCCCGGACAACATTGTTAGATCTATCAGCGGCAAAGTGATTTCACCCGATGAGGCGACCGCCAGGACGGGCCGCCCGCCCTCAACTGCGAAGGTTGTCCGCAAGGTTTCGTGACGTCGCACAACTTCGACCAGACTCATCCTGAGCACCTTCAAATTGAGTGATCCGGTTAGGCTAATCGCCATGTAGATGTTGAAGAAGGGAGTGCCCGGAAGTAATTGGTCCAGGTTCCACAGTTGCGCTTGAGCCAGTGTTGGTTGTGGCTGCTCAGGTACGAAATGTGCCGCTAGAGTTCGCAGGGCGGTGATGAGTTTACCCGCGAGCGCTTCGCTGGTAACGGTATCTTGTAGATTCCGGCTGTAATTCAAGAACAACCGGAGTTGCCCTTCGCTAATGCTCGCAACTATATCGAGCGCATAAGGACGACGCGCGCGTGCGCTGCGAGTTGGTCCGTATTGTTCCTGTGCGGGTCTGAAGAGAGAAGATTCCGTTAGCGCCTGGTCCAGATTGCCAAGATAGTTGAAGCTGACCTCGGCGCGCGCGAGGCTGTCGAGTTGGTGGTTAATTGTTGCATCACCTCTAAGGTATCGCAGCAACCCGTACCCCATACCGCGATGTGGGATGGCCCGCAAGCGATCTCCGATTTGTCTAACAGCTTCGACAGCGCTCAGGTTCTCCAATGGTTCCAGCAAAAACGGGCTAAACGAGGTGAACCAGCCGACCGTGCGGGTAAGGTCGACACCGCCGGCGATCTCTTCGCGCCCGTGACCCTCCAGATGAATCAGAAGCGAAGGTTGGGCTGGTGAATCGATGTAAGCCTGCGCGAGCGCTGCAAGGAGGAACACGTCGACCCGCACGCGCAGAGATCGCGCTGCCTGTGTTAGCAGGCGTGTTTCGCCGGTGCTGAGAGACACGCGCACCGTCGCGGCGGAAGCGGTGGTATTTTTATCATGATCAAGTGCGAAGCCGCCCAACCGGTGTGATTGCTCGATCCAGTAGGACATCTCATTCCCAATCTCGTCGGAGCGCGCATAGTTCGTTAACGTTTCAGACCACTGTTTAAAAGAGGTCGTCTTCGGCGGAAGCTTGATCTCTTCACCAAGGCTCGCCTGCTGGTAGGCTGTCCGCAAGTCCTCGATCAATATCCGCCACGATACGGCGTCAACTACCAGGTGATGAATAATGATGAGAAGCCCGCCGGTATGTTCCGGGCCCGGATCAAAGAACGCGACACGTATTAGTGGACCGTCTGTCAGACTCAAGCTGGCTTGTAATTGCCTGGCCGTCGCCTTGAGTTCCTCAACGTATTGCTCGTCGGTCAAAGCTGAAAGATCGATGTGCAATAAGACTGGCTGTGTATCAGGTGGCACGTGAATCTGGAGCCAACCCTCATCGGTTTGGTAGAAGCGCAGCCGAAGGGCGTCGTGATGCGACAGCAGTTGTGCGATCGATTTTTCGAGTGCCGGGAGTTGGACTTCCCGGTCGACTTCAAGTAGAAGCGCCTGGTTAAAGTGGTGTGGATCAATCGGGACCTGCTCGAAAAACCACTTCTGGATCGGGCTAAGCGGAACTTGCCCTTCAACAACTCCCTGTTCGGCTTCGATGGAAGTGACAGTATTGGCAGCCTCAGCCAGTTCGGCGATTGTTTGGTGCTGGAAGATGTGAGCCGGTGTGAGCCGGATTCCCTGCTGACTGGCCCTACTGACGATCTGAATACTGTGAATCGAATCTCCGCCGAGTTCGAAGAAATTGTCGTGGATCCCAACCTCATCGACACCGAGGATCTGACGCCAGACGGCGGCCAGTTTCCGCTCGACTGAAGTTCTGGGTGCAAGGAATGTGTCCTCGCCGGCAAACCGTTCGGGCGATGGGAGCTTGCTGCGATCAATTTTGCCGTTTGCGGATACGGGCAGTGCCGGCAGCTTTATGAAAAGCTCCGGTAGCATGTAGTCGGGTAACCTCGATCCTAGGTGGCTGCGTAGTTTCTCGACTGGTAAAGCCTGCGGCTTGGTGATCACATACGCGATCAGTCTTTTGCCACCCGAAACCTCTTCGAGCGCAACCACTACGGCATCGCGGACCGATGGGTGGTCGCGCAAGGCTGCCTCAATCTCACCCAACTCAATGCGGAAGCCTCGCAGCTTAACTTGATAATCACGGCGGCCGATGAACTCAACCGCGCCGTCAGGAAGAAAACGAGCCAGGTCACCGGTCTTGTAGAGGCGTGCACCAGGCTCTCGGCTGAACGGATTGGGGACGAATCGTTGAGCGGTCAACTCAGGCTGATTCAGGTAACCACGCGCCAGCAGTGGTCCACCAATGTGCAACTCGCCGATGACTCCGATGGGCGCTGGTTGTCCACGTTCATCCAGGATGTAGACTGTGCGGCCGGTAAGTGGTCGCCCGATGGGTATTCTTTGCTTAGGCGCGGTTACATGACTCGGAGACAGCTCATACTTAAGTGCGGTTATTGTTGCTTCAGTGGGCCCGTAAGCATTCAACAGTCGCACACTGCGGAGCGGCGTGTGCTGCCATCGACTCGCGGCCGCAGGTGGCATTACGTCACCGCCGGCTATGACGAGCCTGAGTTGGCGAGCGAGATCGTGCGCTGTATCGTGATCGATGTCATTCATCAACTCCTGCCAATAGGCCGGCGGTAAGTCGAGTACCGTGAGTTTGCGCTCTCGCACGATCTGCAAAAGCTCCGCAACACTCCAAAGCTCATCACGGCGCAAAACGAGCGTAGCTCCTGCCAGCAAAGCGGTGAATACCTGCTCGATAGCCACGTCGGTGCTAACCGAAGCGAACTGCAAGACGTGGTCGGCCGGTTGCATGCGATACACTTTGCAAGCAATAGCGAGATGACGGGCGGCTGCTTCGTGGGTGACGCTCACGCCTTTCGGCTCACCCGTCGAGCCTGACGTGTAAACTATGTAAGCGAGGTTTTGTCCGCATACACGCCCAACTGGATCAAGCTCGGGTTCGCCGGTAGAGATAAACTGATCCGTCGTGTAAATAAGCTGGCTGCAATGGGCAGGCAGCTCAAATTCGCCGGGCTTCTGCGTTAGCAAAACCGCTGCGTTTGCATCTGACAACAGGAAAGTGTGGCGTGTGTGCGGGTGGGCGGGATCGAGCGGTAAATAAACGCCGCCGGCCTTAAGAACTGCGATTAAACCAATCAAGGCATCTGCCGAAGGTTGCATCAGCACTCCGACCACAGTTTCCGGACCGACGCCGAGTTGATGGAGGTGCGATGCGAGCAGATTAGCGCGTTTATTAAGTTCTCCATAAGTGATTTGTGTATCTCGATCGATTACGGCAACGGCTTCCGGCGACGCTTTTACCTGCGCTTCGAACAACTGGACCAGCGTGCGCGACGTTTCGTCGACTGAGGTTGCCTGGCTCCACTCCCAGAGCACTTGATGAGACTCGACAGCAGTCACCATGTCTAATTGAGAGACCCTGAGATCCGGATTGGTGGTGACGGCTGCGACAAGATTACGAAAGTGCTCCGTCATTCTGAGGATAGTCGTAGCGTTGTAGAGATCGGTATTGTATTCGAGCCAACCGTGCAGCCCGGCGGCCTCGTCCCAAAGGGAAAAGGTCATATCGAAATCCACTGCGCCACTGTCAGCCCAGTAAGGCAGGACCTCAAAGCCGGGGAATTTCAATTCGTCCTGCTGATGTGTGTTCAGGAAGAGGAACACGACCTGTGTGATCGGCGTGCGACTCAATGCGCGTTGCGGTTGTAACGTTTCGACCAGCTTGCCGAACGGCAGGTCCTGGTGTGTGTAAGCTTCGAGCGCTGTTTGGCGGACGCGGCGCAGCAGTTCCCGAAATGTAGGATCGCCTGAGAGATCGGTACAGAAGGCCAGATGATTGAGGAAGTAACCAAGCAATTCTTCCGTATTGCCTTTGCGATAAGCGGCAGGCGAGCCAACGATGATCTGTTCTTGTCCCGTATGCCGAAAAAGTAAGAGCTTAAAGACAGCCAGCAGGCAGATGAACATTGTGACGCCTTCCTGCTGCGCCAAAACTCTGACCGCATCGGAGTGAGCTTTTGATAGTACGAGCGGCTGCCGCACTCCCAATGGTCTAACCAGCGGTGGGCGCGGACGATCCGTCGGCAGGTCGAGAACGAGCGGCACGCCTTCGAGTTTGTTCTTCCAATAGTCAAGATGATCGCGTCCTGCCTGGTCGTCTACCCACGCTCGCTGCCACACGGCGAAATCTGCGTACTGGATCGGCAGTTCGCGCAATGGCGACGACTTGCACTCTGCGAATGCAGAGTAGAGCCTCGCCAACTCCCTTTCAAAGAGTTGGAAAGAAATCCAATCGATAACGATGTGGTGAAACACAGTGGGACAGACGTAGTCATCATCGTCCACACAAACGAGGGCAGTGCGGAAGATAGGCGTGCAGGTAAGATCGAAAGGCCGCTTCAACTGTTCGGTGACGACGCGTTCGGCCTCAGCCTCGCGCTCGCCGAAGGGCAGGGCACGCAAGTCAACGAACGGGATACGCACCTCTAATTGCGGCGCGATGACTTGAACGGGCCGGCTTTCTTCAGTTACAAAACTCGTACGCAGGATTTCGTGACGGCGCACGACCTCGTTAAGACATCTAGTCAATAGACCAACATCAACCTTCCCCTTGAAGCGACGCACTGAATAGATGTTGTAAGCAGAACTGCTGGGATCGAGTTGCTGAATAAACCAGAGACGTTCCTGATCCCAGGAGAGCGGATAATGCTCAGCGACCGGGCGTGTAGGGATTATCTGTTGCGTTTGTGAGCGGTTTTTCTGAAGTCTCAGTTCAAGCAGCGCACGCTGGGCTGGAGACAGAGAGGAGATTCGATCTGACAGAGTTTGCATGCCGCTAATCACCCGTGCCAAGTTCTTCCGCAAGTCTCCGTTCAGCTTCATCAGTCGAAAGCGCTTCAATCTCATTGAGCATCCGCGCTAACTCCTCAGTCTCAGATAGAGGGCCTTGTGGCGCATCAATAGTTGCAGCCAACTGCGCTATCGTCGGTGCCTCGAACAGCGCCGTCATAGGCAATTTGGTCTGGAACTTATTGCGCAGTTGGGTGACGATCTGAATTGCCAGTAATGAGTTGCCGCCCAACTCGAAAAAGTTATCCGATACGCCCAACCGCTCGATGCCGAAAATCTCCTGCCACACATTGGCTACTCCTTGCTCGATATCGTTGCGGGGCGCAACGTAACCGATCGACAATTCAGGGCGCTGGTGACCTCCGCCGGCCTTTGTCTGTTGTAGCGTAGCCAGCAGATCCGTCGCCTTTAGCATTGCTGTCTGCTGGATCACTGCCAGCAACGGGCGTGGGCTAACGACCACCTGTGGCGAATTCGCCATGAGGACGCGGGTAAACACTTCGCGACACTCCTGGGGAGTGATACCGTACGCATGCACAGTTTCACTTAGCTGTACCGCGGATTCACCCATTCCGGAAAGTTGCCAGTCGTCCCACTGAAAGAGACTCCAATCGATTGCTATTGCAAAAGTTTTGTTACTCAGAAAGCGTTGGTGCGCGAATACATCGAGGAACACACTAAGCGCTGTAAAATCTGCTTGACCTAGTCCACCTGCCGCAGAGGTGATCGAAGAGAACAGCACGAAGAAGTCCAGTGCTAATTCATCAGTCGCCGCAGCGAGCGCAAGCGCTTCCTTCACTCTTGCAGTCAGCGCGGTAGAAATTATTTCCTGCGTCTTTAACTGGATGATACCTCCTGCCACGCCTTCTCGCGCCTGGATTACACCGTTAATCTGCCCGAAGGCCTCACAGGTTCGCGCGACGACAGCGCGCATTTGTTCCTGGCTCGCCAAATCTACGGTGAAGAAAATCACCTGACTACCGGAAGCCTCGAGCGCTCGTAAGCGACGTATCCGCCGGCTCACCGGTTCGTCGTCGTCGTGGGCGCTCAGCCACTTTTCCCATTTGTCTCGGGTCGGGAATTCCGGTCCCGCTATGAGAGCGAGTTTAGCGCCCGTTGCGTGCGCCAAATGTTCAGCGATCGTAAGTCCTGACTCTTCCAACCCGCCGGTAATCAAATAGCTTCCCCCTTGCTTCAGTCTTAGTGATGAAACTGGCAAATGCTTTAGGTGGGCCGGTTGATAATCCATGGTCCAGCGGTGTTGTCCACGGTAGGCGACTAACTGATCCGGCGAGGTTGAAGACAGCTCTCTGAGGAGTTGAGAGATGACTCTGTCGTGAGAACGAGAGTTCTCAGTCGTTGCAATATCAATGCTCCGGCAAGTGAGATTCTGATACTCCTGTGGAATGACCTTGCATGCGCCGCGGAGGACTGCTTTCTGTGCACAAAGTGATTCGTCACCTGTGATCCCATGCAGATCATTTGAGATTACGTCGAGCCGCATTGGTTTGGTCACCCCCTGCTCGCCGAGCGCCTGCGCGAAGAAGAGCAGGCTGCTATAAGCAAGCGCCTGTAGTTGAGCATCAAACTCAAATAGCAGGGTGATTCCTTCGCCGCTAGTCATGGTCCACAAATGTAAAACCCGTTCCGGTATAAGCTGGCGATCAATCAGTGCCTGCACGAGCGAGTCAAAATCCTTACGCTGCTGTGGATTTACGACGTACAGATTGTTTTCGAGTGCTGCAAAGCTTTTGCCGGCCACAACCCGCACGACGACTTTGCCCCTTTGAGCGAGTTCATTAGCCAATCGAGTATTAATGGCGCATTCGTTCAGGAAGACCAGCCAGTTTTGATCGTCTTCCAAAAGAATTTCAGATAAGGATAAAGATTCAAATGACTGCTTCCATACCGGTAAATAAAACCAACCATCTAGGTCTGCCTTCGACTTAGCCGTCGCCAGTGGGATCGAATCATTCCTACGTCCCGGCTCGATCCAATATCGTTGTCGCTCGAACGGATAACTCGGCAGAGGGACGCGCCCGCGCCGTTCGTGCTTATAAAAGTTGGACCAATTGAGACGCACTCCTGCGAGCCATAGGCGCCCCACAGTACTAAGAAGAAAAAACTCATCAGAGACCTCGTCGCGCCAATCACGCAATGCCGGGAGGACCAGGTGTTCTGCGCGGACATCCGGGTGCTGTCTAGCCAGAGTACCCAGATTTTGTCCGGGTCCTACTTCCAGCATGAGCCGCGCTGGTCCGCGCAATAACTCACCCAATCCTTCAGCAAAGCGAACTGTCTGACGGGTATGGCGCGCCCAGTAGTTGGGGTCAGTTGCCTCCTCATCGGTGATCCATGTTCCAGTTAAATTGGAAACAAAGGGAATGCGCGGGGGCGTGAGTGTAAATTCGCCTACGCGACGGGCCAGCCGATTCATGATGGGTTCCATCATCTGCGAGTGAAAGGCATGAGTACTCTGCAGGCGAAGAGAGGCAATGTCGCGGCTTTTGAGTTCGCGTGCCAGCGTGTCCACGGCTTCATGTGGGCCGCCGACAATAGAGAGTAATGGTCCATCGCAGGCAGCAAGCGAAATCCTGTGATCAAGCAGTGGCCGCACCTCAGTATCCGGCAAAGGTATGGCCAACATGGCCCCACCCGGAAGCTCCTGGATCATACGTGCTCGCTCTGCCACCAGCGTCAGCGCAGTTTTCAAAGAGAATACGCCCGAGAGACATGCCGCCACATACTCGCCGATGCTATATCCGATCATTGCGTCCGGCTTGATGCCCCACGACATTAGTAATTCGGCGAGCGCGTACTCAATCACAAACACGGACGGTTGTGCGAGGTAGGTCTGATTGAGCTTGCGTCCGGCTTCATTCTCAGGTGCCCGTGCAAACAACTTCCGAAACTCGGATCGGCCAGCGCGAAGCGCACCGGCGTCGCTGTTTCCCTCTGGCATAGCACCCGCCGGGTACAACACATCGCGCAGGTCGAGATTCAAGTGCGGCTTTAGCAGTTCTGCACAATGATCGACGTGCTCTCGAAAGACTGGTTCCCCCTGATATAGTTCAGCCGCCATCCCGGTGTAGTGTTCTCCCAGGCCGGGAAACATGAAGACAATCCCCGGCGCTGATTCGCGCACTGTCGTCAAGACACGTTGGGCATTCTGTTCTTCAAGAGCCTGTAGCGCGTCTTCTGTGTTGCGGCAGACCAGCGCTCGCCGGTGGTCGAATCGACGTCGTCCCACTTGTAAGGTGTAGGCAACGTCGGCGAGCTCGACGTCAGGATTCTGTCTCAAATGTTCGGCCAAATTGGCAGTCATCGTGGCCAGCGCCGGAGCGCTTTTTGCCGATAACACCAGGAGTTGCCACGAACGCGAGGGGCCTGATTCGGCGCGCGGAGCCGCCTCTTCAAGCACTACATGCGCATTTGTTCCGCCGATCCCGAGTGAACTGACGCCTGCGCGGCGTGGCGTATCGCCGTTACGCCAATCCACCGGAGTGGTGTTCACGTAAAAGGGGCTGTTCGCGAGAGGCGACTCTGCCGGCGTGGTCTTGAAGTTTAAGCTGGGAGGAATCAGTTTGTATTTGAGAGCCTGAATTATCTTGATAAGGCTGGTGATTCCAGCCGCGTTGTCGAGATGGCCCACGTTTGTCTTGACAGAACCGAGTGCACAGGAATTCTTCGGCGCGGTGCGGAAGACTTTGACGAGTGATTCAACTTCAATTGTATCGCCCAGCGGAGTTCCGCTACCGTGCGCTTCCACGCAGGAAATCGTTTCCGGCGAGACGTTGGCGAGCGCGAGCGCCTCCGTTACGACGCGAGCCTGACTCTCCATACTCGGCGTTGTGTAACCTGCTTTGCGCGCGCCATCGTTGTTAATCGCCGACCCTTTAATGATGGCATGAACGAAGTCTCCGCCGGCCAGTGCGTCCGATAAGCGCTTTAGAACGACCACTCCGGCACCGTTGCCCTCGACCGTACCACGCGCATCTGCGTCAAAAGCGCGGCAATGGCCGTCGATGGACCAGATACCGCCTTCCTGGTAGAGATAACCGCTTTTGTAAGGGAAGCGGAGCGTCACTCCACCTGCGAGGCCCATATCGCAATCGCCATCAAGCAAAGCTTGTGCGGCGAGGTGAACGGCAACGAGTGACGTAGAGCATGCAGTTTGAACAGCGACGCTTGGTCCCTCGAGGTTGAGTTTGTATGAGACATACGTCGTCAGAAAATCCTTGTCGTTCATGATCCGGGCTTGTAATCCGTTTACGTGCTCGAACAGCCCCGGATTAGTCAACAGATTTAGGATCAGGTAAGTGCTCATACTCGAACCGGCATAGACGCCGATCCGCCCACCCTGTTCTTCAAAATCGTAGCCGGCATTTTCCAGCGCTTCCCAGGAACACTCGAGAAAAAGACGGTGTTGAGGATCCATGATCTCGGCCTCGCGGGGAGTGAGGCCGAAGAACCCGGCATCGAACATTTCAGCGCCTTCACATATGCCTTTGGCGCGAATGTAATTGGGATGATCGTAAATTTCCGGTCTGATGCCTGAGGCTTTTAGTTCGAGCTCGTCGAAAAAGCTGATCGACTCCACTCCGTCGCGCAGGTTGCGCCAGAACTCTTCTATATCGCGTGCACCTGGAAAACGCCCAGCCATGCCGATAACCGCGACTGCCTCAAAGGCCGTGCCCGGTTCCGATTGTTTCATCTGCGGCTCCTAGATGGTTTTAATCGCTCGTCGATCTTGCTTGAACCGTCTTCGCTGCTCGATCGTCTCGCGGCGCGACTGTGCGCGATCGTCCTGTTCCGAAGTGGTTGGCAAGGGTTCGTGGTCTGCGTTCAAGTGATTAACCAAAGAGTGGACCGTTGCAAACTGAAACATTTCCACAATAGAGACTTTGCGATTGAGTGTCTCTTGAACTTTGGTTGCTACTTGAATCATCAGCAACGAATGACCTCCTAGATCAGAAAAGAAGTTGTCGTGTGTGCCGACTCTTTCTACACGCAGCACCTCTTGCCAGATCTTTACAATCAGCGCCTCAATTTCCGTGCGCGGTGCGACGTAAACTTTCTCCGGGCCACGTTCAAAGCTCTCAGGCTTCGGCAACCTTCGTCGATCAATCTTACCGTTAGTGGTTCGGGGTAACTCTTGAGCGATCACGAGTGTTGCAGGAGTCATGAAGTCAGGCAACCGGTTTCGCAGATGGCTTTGTAGCTCCGCCGCAGTGACGCCGCTATCAGGGTCAGTTATCACGTAGCCTACGATTCGACGGTCGCCCGGGCGATCTTCCCGCACAATTACTGCGGCTTCACGGATGCCCGGGTGACAATTGAGCTCAGTTTCTATTTCCCCCAGTTCGATACGGTAGCCGCGCACTTTGACCTGCTGATCGATTCGGCCCAAAAACTCGAGACGGCCATCGTTCAGGTATCGTCCCAGATCGCCAGTCCGATACAGTCGCCCGCCGCTTGCTCCCGAGAATGGATCGGGCACAAATCGCTCTGCAGTCATATCGAGACGACCGAGGTATCCACGGGCCAGACCTTCACCAGTAAGGAAGATCTCTCCGACTACGCCGAGCGGCACAACCTGCATTCGTTCATCGAGAACGTAAGCGCGTTTATTAGCGATGGGTCGGCCAATTACAGCGCGCCGGTCATTGGCCGCAACGACCGCACAAGTCGAATAGGTTGTATCTTCCGTTGGTCCATAGAGATTGAATACGCGATCCATATGCGTCTGCGTATAGAGATCGCGTGCAAGTCCATGCGGAATGGGCTCTCCCGCAAGATTCACAGTTCGCACGGAATCCGGCAGCCCGCCCGCTCGTACGAGCTCAGCAACTGCCGAGGGCACAGAATTAACCAGCCGCACTTGCGACAACTTCGTTAATCCAGCCAGCTCGAGAGCGCTGTCTACCAGCACAATCGAGCCGCCCCAACTCAGCGGCGCGAACAACTCAAACACTGACAAGTCAAAACAGATTGACGTCGCGAACAATACCTCACTCAACTCTTCTGGAGTGAAACGCGCGCGCGCCCAGTACATCAGAGCAGTAGCGCTTCGGTGAGTAATCGCCACGCCTTTGGGCCGGCCTGTTGAGCCGGAAGTGTAAATGACATAGGCCAGGTTTTCAGGCACTGAAAACGACTGCGTATTACTCACGCTCTGATCAACTGTCGGGTAGTGATCAAGACTGGTAGGTTGAATGAAGACGACTTCTGCGTCTGAATCAGGCAATCGACTGCGTAGCCACTCCTGGGTCAATAGCACGCGTGCCTGCGAGTCGGCAAGCATAAAAGCAAGGCGTTCAGGTGGATAAGTCGGGTCGAGTGGCACGTAAGCGCCGTCGGCTTTAAGCACACCCAGTAGCGCGACGATCATCTCCGGCGCGCGGTCCATCATGACTGCCGCCGTCACTTCCGGTCCTACACCCAAGCGGTGCAACTGCGCGGCCAGCTCATCAGCACAACGATTCAACTGGCCGTACGTCAACCGCTCGCTGCCGTACACGATGGCCGTGGCATTGGGAGTTCGCGCTGCTTGCGCCTCGAACAATTGCTGCAAACAAGCCGTGTGCGCATAGTCCGCATCGGTATCATTCCATTCAATCAACAGTTGATGGCGCTCCGCAGCCGAAAGTAACGACGCCGCCGAGATAGGCAACTCCGGATCTGCGACCATTGCCTCGAGCAGCAGGCGATAGCTATTCAGCAATCGACTCATGGTCGATGCCTCGAACAGATCAGTGTTGTAATCGGCGGAGATCAGTAATTGGTCGCCACTCTCAATTACTGCCAGTGACAAATCAAACTTGGCGGTCTCAACCCCCACTTCGAGCGGAGCAATAGTAAGGTTAGGTAGATCCAGGCCCGGCTTCAACGCATGCTGGTAAGTGAACAGCACTTGAAAGAATGGAGATAAATTCAGGTTGCGTGTGGGCTGCAACTCTTCGACCAGCTTTTCAAATGGAACATCCTGGTGAGCATAAGCTCCGAGCGTCGCTTCTCTGACTCGTCCCAGCAGGACGCGAAAGTTCGGATCTCCTTCGAGACTCGTGCGCAGTACCAGTGTATTAGCAAAAAAGCCGAACACGTTTTCGGTCTCTACACTGGACCGATTTGCTATCGGCGCGCCCACAACTACATCAGTGGCACCGGCATAACGATGGACCAGGACTTTAAGGCCCGCCAACAATGTCATGAAAAGAGTGGACCGCTCCGCGCGGCTGAAATCCCTGAGAGCCTTGGTCAGCTTGCCGGGTAAAGTTGTGGTCTGTCGCATCCCGCGAAACGTTTGGATGGCCGGGCGCAGATGGTCCGTAGGTATGTTCAGTGCCGCGGGGAGGTCGGCCAATTGTCTGCGCCAGTAGGCGAGTTGGTTTTCGAGAACCTCGCCTCGAAGCCATCCGCGTTGCCAGAGCGTGTAGTCCGCGTATTGCAGTGGTGGCTCGGGAAGGGCTGGACCGCCGCTGGAGAAGAATTGATAAAGAGCAGAGAATTCGCGGAAGAAGAGCTCGAGCGACCATCCGTCCGCAACGATGTGATGCATCGTTACGAGTAAGACGTCTCTCTCCGGCTCGAGCTTTAACAAGGTAGTCCGCAGCAATGGACCACGCGACAGGTCAAACCGCCAGCGCGCAGCGTGGGCGGCTAACCTTTTTGCTTCCAACTCACGCTCGCTTTGGCCCAAATCACTTAAGTCAACAATACTCAGCGTAACGGCTTGTTTAGCTGCAATGATCTGAACAGGCCGGCCTTCGACGAGTTTGAAGGTCGTGCGCAGAGCCGCATGTCGCCGGACTAACTCATTCAAACTCCCCGCCACCGCAGTTATGTCGATAGAGCCCAGGATAAGGAGTGCCGTAGCTATGTTATATGCAGGTAGTCCGGGATCGAACTGGTCCAGCACCCACAAGCGTTGCTGCGCGAAGGATAACTCGAGCGATCCGCCATGCCGTGCGGGCCGCAGCGGAGGCACATCTTGTTTCAGTCCCGTGCGCAGAACTTTTTCAACTTTTTCGGCCAACTCGGCGACTGTCGGCGACTCGAATAGACTACGCAGCGGTAACTCGATCTGAAAAGACTCACGCACTCGCGAGATCAGTTGTGTCGCTAATAGTGAGTGTCCTCCCAGCTCAAAAAAATCTTCGTTCAGTCCCACTTTGTCGACGTTGAGCACCGCCGACCAAATGTCCACCAGCATCTCTTCAACGTGGGTTCGTGCTGCAACGTAGGGCTGCTCGCGGCTCGCACGCTCGGGCAACGGCAATGCGAGTCGATCGATCTTGCCGTTTGGCGTGAGCGGCAGAGCGTCCAGCCAGATGAAAAGTGCCGGTACCATGTAGTCCGGCAGTCGTGACTTTACAAGGTCGCGAAGTTCCCGCTCGTCGGGCCGCCCGTTTGCGCCGGCAATCACGTAACCAAGCAGAGTCGCTCCACTCGCATCGTGATGAATGGTCACGACGGCAGTACTTACTTCGGGATGTGCGGTTAGTGCCGTCTCTACCTCTCCCAGTTCCACGCGGAAGCCGCGCACTTTCACCTGGTGGTCGTTACGGCCCAGGAACTCTAAACGCCCATCAGGCAGGTAGCGCACGATATCACCCGTACAGTACAAGCGTGCGCCCGGCTCGTTGCTAAAAGGATTGGGAACGAAGAGTTCGGCTGTTAGATCGGGATGCGCCCGATAGCCGCGAGCGAGTCCTGGACCACCGACATACAGTTGCCCGGCGACTCCGATTGGCGTGGAATTCAATCGTCCGTCAAGTACGTAAACTTGTGTGTTTGCTATTGGGCGACCAATAGGAATCGAGCTGAGCTGTTCATCGAGTTGATGCGGCAGACGATAACAACACGTAAACGTCGTGCATTCGGTCGGGCCATACCCATTGATGATCTGAGTATCAGGCAAGAGTTCAGTCGCGCGTTTTACGTGCCTTATCGAAAGTGCCTCGCCGCCAATGAGTAACTCGCGCACGCCGGCCAACAGCGATGGATCTTTATCGACAACGGTGTTAAAGAGCGACGCTGTCAACCACAACACGCTCACCCGGTGCGCGGCTATGATGCGGCCCAAATCTTCAACGGCAAGTCTTCTGTCTTCCAGCAACACACACCTGGCGCCGTGTAATAGCGAACCCCAGATTTCAAAAAGGGAGGCATCAAAGCAAATGTTCGACAACTGCAACAGCGTGTCGGTATTGCTGAGCCGGACATAGTTTGAGCCCAGGAGCAGACGCACAACGCTGCGATGACATATTTCCACTCCCTTCGGCCGACCAGTCGAGCCGGACGTATACATGACATAGGCCAAATCCTCGCCATCAACTTCATGGACCAAATTCTCCCGGCTTTGCCCCAGTGTTACTTCGTCAGTGAGATCGAGAGTTAGTGTGAAACCGTGCCAGTCTCGGAAAAGCGGGGCGAAACTTGGTTGAGTCAGAATTACAGAACATCTCGCGTCTGCAATCATGAATGTGAGACGCTGAGGCGGATAAGTTGGGTCAAGTGGGACGCACACTCCCCCAGCTTTGAGCACGCCGAGGAGTCCAATCACCATCTCGAACGACGGTTCGGTACAAAGGCCGACGAGCGTCTCTCGTCCGACACCGGATTGTCGAAGACGGAGTGCGAGTTGGTTGGCCCGCGCATTTAATTCCTTATAGCTTAGCTGCTCGTCTCTATAAATGAGAGATATCGCATCAGGCGCACGCTTGACTTGTTGCTCGAACAATTCATGCAAACAGAAGCGTTCCGGCCAGACTGTTTGAGTGTCGTTCCACTCGACCTGTACCTGGTGTGTTTCTGCTTCGCTGGTCCGGAAAAAGGTGGCCAACGTTTGCTCCGGGTGGGCAATGAAGTTTGCCAGCAGTGATTCGAGATCACAGAGTAGACGTGTAACGAAACTTCCCTCTATTCGCCGCTTGTCCCCCACTGCATGGATCATCAACTGCGGGCCGGGGGCGACCTGAATAGTGAGCGCGTAGTTCGTACGGTACAGATGGTCTATGCCGCGGATGCGAACTGACTCACCTCCGTTAGCTGTGAGATCGGGACGCGGCACATTTTCAAAGACCAGGAGCGAGTCGAAAAGTGGTCCATCCTGGACCGCACTCCATCGCTGAGCATCGTACAAGGGAGTATGCTCGTGGGTCTGGATCTCAGTATGTGTGGTTTGGATTTTCTTTAACCAGTCGAGAATGTTATCGCCGGGCGAAATCCGCAACCTGAAAGGCACGGTATTGATGAGGTGCCCGACCATTAATTCAATCCCCGCAATCGCCGCGGGACGACCGGAAACAGTGACACCGAAGCAAACATCCATTTGACCTGTGTAACGGCTGAGCAGTAAGCCCCAGGCTGCTTGAAGCAAGGTGTTCTGTGTAAGTTGATGTTGGCGGGCGAAAGATTGAAGGGCCTGGCTCAAGCCAGCTGAAAGGTAAGTTCGCCGCACTGTAACATCGAGCCGAGAATCTGTAGTTCCATCAACCGGTTTGCCGCACTCCAGGGTTGTAGCTCTCAGTCCTTTCAATTGCTCGCGCCAGAACTCCTCCGGAGCGGAACGGTCCTGACGCTGCAGCCAGGCTATATAAGCACTGAAGGGGGGGCCAGTCGCGAGATGTGGTGTCGCACCGCGCCGTAACGCTTCGTAAAACTTGAAAACCTCGCTGCGGATAATTGAGCCGGACCAGCCGTCGAGAATAATGTGATGAAAACTCCAGACGAATTGATGACGATCGTCAGCAAGTCGAAACAGGGCCAGCCGCATCAACGGCGCTTGCCCGAGATCAAAACCGCGCTTCCGATCCTGCTTAAGGTAATCGTCGATCCGTTCCTGTTGTGCGTGCGCCTCCAGATCTCGCAGGTCATCAGCGCGATCCAACGAGATGTGCACTTGCGCGTGGACAACCTGGAGCGGCTTATCTAACTTCTCCCAATGGAAAGAAGTGCGCAGGACTGCATGTCGAGCCACTACTTCCTGCCAGGCGCGTTCGAGTACTTGCACGTCCAACTCGCCTTGCAACTCAAAGATGAGCTGATTCAAATACAGCTCGCCGTCAGGCTCGTACAGCGTATGGAACAAAAGTCCCTGCTGCATCGGCGAAAGCGCGTAGAGATTCTCAACGTTAGGAAAGCCCATACAGATATGACTCACAAGCTGTTATCTGGAGTCAGTGTCGAGTAAGCGGTAAGCCGTGATGAAACGGCCCTGAGTTTAACACTGCCATGTGTGCCGGATCCATCGTGTCGTACTTGGCCCCGATCACTAGAGTTGGCACCGTAATCTTCGGCAAGTCGTTCGTACGATCCCAGTTGAGCAGTTTGCCACTTAGACCGAGTTCGCTTGGACCTTGCATCGGGATATAAATCGCGGGATTGAGGTGCTTGAAAGCTCGCTTAACCGGATCCGGCCACTGGTCGTAAGGCATGCGCAGAATGTGATGCTCATAGTGTTGTGGAATTAGTAACTGCATGTAACGCGGGTTCTCATAATCTTTTTTCGCTTCGAGCTGCTGAACTTCTGCCAGCGCCTTTTGGTCCATTGCCGGCATCAGCACCTTGTGCGCGTACTCGTTGTAAGCTGGACCACTGGCCATCATGTTCGAAATGATCAGCCCTTTCAGGTTCTGCTGATATTTCAACGCATATTCCATTGCCAGCAGGCCACCCCACGACTGGCCGAATAGATAGAAGTTGTTCTTATCAAGCTTCAGCGCCTGCCGCACTTGCTCAACTTCCTCGACAAAACGCGGAAGATCCCACAAGTCCGGCTCGTTAGGTTGATCGCTATACGCTGATCCGAGTTGGTCGTAGTAGTAATACTCGATACCTGCTGCCGGAAAGTAACTGTCGAGCGCTTCGAGATACTCATGCGTCGCGCCAGGTCCACCGTGTAGCATCAGCACCTTGATCGTCGGGTTATTACCGACGCGTTTGGTCCAAACGTGGAACACACCCTTTGGCGTGTTGACTGCAATCATCTTCACGCCGCCGCTCAAGAGATCATCGCGTCCGGAGTAATCCAGATAGGCGTTTGGGGCAGCGTGGGTGGGTTGATTTGTGACCGATCGTTCAGTACACGCTTGCAGCAGAAGCATGGCAAGCAGGAGCAACGGAAGTTTTGTCATCTGATCCTCTACGCCGAAGGCGTTCGCTAATTTCAGCCCAGGGTTGGAGCAAAGCGACAACCCTGGGACCCAGTTTAGAAATAAGGGCAAACGCTGAAAGCGTTCGCCAATAGCCGAACCCCTTACAGGGTTTAATAAAACCATTGACGTTGTAATCCCAAGGTTGTCGCTTCGCTCCAACCCTTGGGCTGAAAT
>Ga0075425_100000158_pt1 | contig 58731 bp, 51 predicted proteins | sample SoiMethybrSBSTD4_FD_75300 | JGI IMG/M metagenome (GOLD analysis project Ga0075425, IMG submission 75300) | Bulk soil microbial communities from a Populus tree surrounding site in Tennessee, USA - Soil MetaG P. TD hybrid SBSTD4 | ecosystem: Environmental > Terrestrial > Soil > Tree plantation... | reverse complement strand
AGTCGCATTCAATGAGCCCGGGCTTCAGCCCCTGAGGTGGTCGTGCCCACTGATCAAAAAAAAATCCGCGTCCTGGTGGCCAAGCCTGGCCTCGACGGTCACGATCGCGGTGCAAAAGTCATCGCCCGGGCGCTGCGCGATGCCGGCATGGAGGTCATCTACACCGGCCTGCGCCAGACACCGGAGATGGTCGTCACTGCCGCCTTGCAAGAAGACGTTCACGTCATCGGCCTCTCAATTCTTTCCGGTGCGCACAACGCCATCGTCCCCCGCGTGATGGACCTGCTCAAGCAGAACCACATGGATGATGTGCTGGTCATCGTCGGCGGAATCATCCCCGACCAGGATATTCAATCGTTAAAAAAAGCCGGAGTCGCAGCCATCTTCCAACCCGGCACCGCGATGGACGAAATCGTCAATTTCATTCGCAACAATGTGAAGCCGCGACAGGTACCTACTCTGTGATCTCCTGTGTCCTCTGTGGTTAAAAAATCTTTCTACAGCACCAGCGACCACCCCAGAAAAAGCCACATCAAAGCCAAGTTCATCACGAACAGTCCAAGGCACACCATCGCGAATTTGCGTTTCAGCGATGGCCTGTCCAGAATCCGAGCCAGGCCGAGAAAGCTGGGGAAAACCATCAGTAGATAGCGCATCATGCTTTGCAGTGGCGGAGTCGTCTGCTTGCACAGAACGAACAGAATCACAGCCAGGCCGTAAAGCACATATTCCTTCCGACTACGCACGATAGCCAGCAGAACACAGAAGACAATGAGGTAGAGCAGATTCATTACAAGTATGACGTCGGGCGCACGAAATAGATGCACAGCGCCGAACCAAAGCGTCATCCAGGGAAGTGCCGCCGAAGTGCGCCAATATTGGTGGTAAACATCGACAGCAGAACCGAACCGGTGCAATCGAAGCCACAGTTGATACCCAAGCAGTCCTACAGGCGACAGCAGTAAGCTGCCCGCGCTTATCGATCTACGCCGCAGCGCCAGAAGGATCAGCGGAACGAGCACTAGCACACCCGCAGCTTTGGTCAATCCCGCAGCCGCAGCGAGTACCGCTGCAATCCACCATCGTTCCAGTCGCGCCATGTACAGCGACCAGACAATCAGCGCGAGCAGCAGTGATTCGGGATACCCAGCGAAGAAGACGAAGCTCGCAGGCCACACTGCACACACCATCACGCTACGGCTGACAAGTTCTGGCGGATGATCCAGCGACAGCAGCCTTTCGAGTCCCCAGAACAGGAACCATGCCGCAATCGTTGAGATCAAGAGCGCAGCAACAATGGGATTGATAATACTGACTGCCCGGATCAAGTACGGATAAAGAGGGTAGAAAACCGTCGCGTCAGGGCGATCATACCCGTAGCGCGCGATGTGCAGGTACCAGAGCGTGTCGAAGCGGCTCCAGAGATCCAGCAAGAGGTAGTGGAGACTCCGATCAGGAGGCGCGAGAGTTTCCGTCAGCGCGTTGGACCTGATCAGATGCCAGTTGACCGGGATGAAGATGCTGAACACCGCCCCCAGAATCGAATACGCCAGGCGCAGCAGAAATGTCAGGCACAACGCCCGGCGCCACACAGGAATTGCCTCCTTGCTGATCCAAGTTGCTTGCCTATCAAACATTCGTGAACCGAGGTCCATCTTACGTCCGCTTCTATCTTCTGCCTTCCAACTTCCAGCGTTTGCACCGCCGCACTTGCCTGGTATACGGTAAATAGTTCCGCCGCCTCATGGCCGATTCCAGCCATCCCACAGCAAGCGCTTCCGTGCTTGAAACGCGAGTGGATCCTACCTCCGCTCGCTTCGAAGCCAACATGCGTTTCATGGCCGACCTGATGTCCCAGGTCCACAATGAAGAGGAGAAGATCCGCCAAGGCGGAGGGCAGAAGGCCATCGAGAGCCAGCACGCTAAAGGCCGCCTCACCGCGCGCGAGCGCATCAATCTGCTCGCCGATCAGGGAAGCTTCTTTGAGCTGGGCATCTACGCCGCCCACGACATGTACGAAGAATGGGGCGGTGCTCCCGCCGCGGGGGTCATCACCGGTCTTGCACGCATCCACACCCGCCTGGTCATGATCATCGCGAACGACGCCACGGTGAAAGCCGGCGCGTTCTTCCCCATGACGGCGAAGAAGGTAATCCGCGCCCAGAACATGGCGATCGAGAACCGTATTCCGACCATCTACCTGGTCGATTCCGCAGGTGTCTTCCTTCCCCTCCAGGAAGATGTGTTTCCCGACACCGACGATTTCGGCCGCGTCTTCCGCAACAATGCCGTCATGTCAGCGATGGGTATCTCGCAGATCGCCGCCATCATGGGCATGTGCGTGGCAGGAGGTGGCTATCTCCCCGTAATGTGCGACCACGTGCTCATGACCGACGGCAGCGGTCTCTTTCTCGCCGGTCCCGCGCTGGTGCAGGCCGCCATCGGACAAAAGGTTTCTGCAGAGGAACTCGGCGGTGCGGCCATGCACGCGGCCATCAGCGGCACAGTTGATTTCCGCACCCCCAACGACGAAGCCTGCATCGAACGAATCCGCTCGATTATTGAAAAATGGGGTTATCGCCGCCAGTCGCCTTGGGACCGGAAAAAGCCGATCCCCCCCGCGCTCGCAGGCGAAGAAATTTATGGCATTTACGATGCCTCGCCCGCTCGGCCCTATGACATGAAGGAAATTCTGGCGCGCGTAGTCGACGCCAGCACATTTGACGAGTACAAGCCGGAATACGGCAAGACGCTTATCTGCGGCTACGCCCGCATTGGAGGATTCGCGGTCGGGATTGTCGCGAATCAAAAGTTACACGCACAGGCCACCGATCACGAAGGCCACAAGCGCGTGGAATTCGGTGGAGTGCTTTACACCGAGTCAGCGGAGAAAGCAGCCCGCTTCATTATGGATTGCAATCAGAATCTGATTCCTCTGGTTTTCTTCCATGACGTAAACGGCTTCATGGTGGGCCGCGACGCCGAATGGAGCGGCATCATCAAGGCGGGCGCAAAAATGGTCAATGCGGTGTCAAACTCGATTGTGCCCAAGATTGTCGTCATTATTGGGGGATCGTTTGGCGCCGGACACTACGCCATGTGCGGCAAAGCCTACGATCCGCGCTTCATCTTTGCTTGGCCTACTGCGCGTTACGCCGTGATGAGCGGCGACTCGGCGGCGGGTACTCTGGTCGAAATCAAACTCAAGCAACTGGAGCGCAGCGGTAAACAGTTGAGCGAGGATGAGAAAAAGGAGCTTTACGAATCGGTCAAGCGCACCTACGACGAGCAGACCGATCCACGCTACGGCGCCGCGCGGCTCTGGCTCGACAAAGTCATCGACCCGATGGAGACTCGCGACGCCATCACTCAGGCGTTGGAAGCTGCGGCACTGAATCCGGACGTGCCCGAATTCAAAGTCGGAGTGCTGCAAACCTAATGCTGAGTCGACGAACCAAAGTCTTAATCGCTCTCACAGGGCTGGCTCCTGCATCGATTGCCATCACTAGACTTGAAATCGCGGCAGTGGTCCGCAAAACTCAGGAAGAAGGCGCATTCAGGGCATGCGTCGATCCCGGTCCGCTGTCGTACCTGTTCCTGTTTCTGGGACTGGCAGCGGGCGAGCCGGCATGCTGTCGCTTCTTCTCAACATATGTCAGGGCAGGTTATAGCTAATTCACGATGTCGAAGTCGGTAAAACTCATCGAATGTCCGCGCGATGCATGGCAAGGCCTGCAAAGGCATATTCCCGTTTCTATCAAAGCCGATTATCTGCAAGCCTTGATCAACACTGGCTTCAAGCACATCGATGCCGTTTCCTTCGTTTCTCCTAAAGCTGTGCCGCAGATGGCGGACTCCGAAGAAGTCGTGAAGGAACTCGATCCGCCGGATGATGTCGAAATCATCGCAATCGTAGTGAACGCAAAAGGTGCAGAGCGGGCCATCAATAGCGATGCCGTACGCACATTAGGTTTTCCGTATTCCGTCTCGCCTACCTTCTTGAAAAACAATCAGCGCCAAACTCCGGACGAAGCCATCGACGAACTTGAAACGATCAAGCAGAACGCCGACGATGCTGGTTTGGACACGGTCGTGTACATTTCAATGGCTTTCGGAAACCCGTATGGCGACCTATGGAACGTGAACGAAGTCGTCGATGCAGTCGATCTCCTCGAATCCTACGGAATTAAAATGATCACGCTGGCTGACACCGTAGGAATGGCTGGTGCTGAGCAGATCCGCGAAACCGTTTCCACCGTCTCGTCGAAATACGATTACTTGGAAATTGGCGTCCACCTGCACAGTCGGCAGGAGAAGGCGGCCGAGAAAATTTTTGCTGCATACGATGCCGGCTGTCGGCGCTTTGACTCAGCTCTGGGAGGACTTGGAGGTTGTCCGTTCGCGCAGGATGCTCTCGTAGGCAACATTCCAACCGAGAAGGTGCTGGAGGCATTGAAACAGCATGGCGTGGCAGTACCGGTCCTGAAGCCTCTCGACACGTTATTGCGAATTTCGTCCGAGATTGGTGCAAGGTACACCAGCGCTCCCGCGGCGGATTAGAAAGAGCCCAACCATAATGACTATCACTCTCACCTGCGATTCCGGCATTGCCACAATCACTCTCAATCGGCCTGAGAAACGCAACGCGCTGAGCGTACAGCTCACTGAGGAGTTATTGTCTGCATTTGATGAGATCGAGGGATCTCCCGCTCAAGTTCTCATTGTGACCGGCGCCGGAAAGGCCTTCTGCGCCGGCATGGACCTGGACGAACTACAATCGCTCACGGGCAAGACCCACGAAGAAAATGTGTCTGATTCCACCCGCATCGCTCGGGTCTACCGCCGCCTTTATGACTTCCCCAAACCGACAATTGCCGCCGTGAACGGAGCAGCCCTCGCCGGTGGCACCGGTCTGGCAACCATGTGCGACTTCACTTTGGCCGTGCCGAACGCGAAGTTCGGCTACACCGAAGTTCGCATCGGCTTTGTTCCTGCCATTGTTTCTTCCATTCTGGTCTGGCAGGTAGGACACAAAATCGCCCGCGATCTGCTGCTAACCGGACGCATCTTTGACGCCACAGAGGCGAACCGTTACGGGCTGGTGAATGAAATAGTCGAACCAGAACAACTGATGGAGCGAGCCGCACAACTTGCCAAAGAGCTCATGCAAAATAGTCCGTCATCGCTGCGGGTTACCAAGAAATTGATCAATGGGTACATCGCCGCTCAGCTTGATCAGCAGATTGCTTCTGCCATACAGGAAAACGCCACAATGCGTAGCATGCAGGATTTTCGCGAAGGCGTCTCCGCGTTCCTGGAGAAGCGCAAGCCACAGTGGAGCGGCAAATGAACAATCATCAGCCACTGAGCTGCGAGAGCCGTCTGCGCGTGCGTTATGCCGAAACCGATCAGATGGGAGTTGCCTACCACGCCAATCACTTCATCTGGTTCGAAGTTGGCAGAGTTGAACTGCTGCGCCAGCTCGGATTTTCTTATCGCGACATGGAACAGATGGATAATTGTTTTATCGCCGTAGTGGACGCACGTTGCCGCTACAAAGCACCGGTTCGCTACGACGATGAGGTGATCGTGCGCACGCACTTGAAGAATGTGCGTGAAACCGTCATCCATTTCGGCTACGAACTGCTGCGGGCAAGCGATGGCGCGCTGCTGGCGGAAGGCGAAACCACTCACATCGTGACCAATGCCGAGATGAAAGTGCGGCCTATTCCCGAGAAATACCTGAAAGTATTCAGGCATGCTGTGCACGAGACGCCGCGTTCGTAGCTGACAGCTGAAAGCTGACGGCTAATAGCTGTTTTTATGAAAGCTCTCCACATCAGCGGGAACGACCTCGCGTTGGAAGCTGTGCGCGAGGTGGTGACGGAAAGGCGCCCAGTCCTTCTCGCGCCCGATGCACGGGAAGCGGTGGAGCGCGCTCGCGCTGTCGTGGACGCACTAGTCGCAGAGAACCGCGTCTCCTACGCGATCACAACCGGTGTTGGCAAGCTGAGTGATGTCCGCATTCCCCCGGAACAGATTCGCGAGTTGCAGGTCAATCTCGTTCGCTCCCATGCTGTCGGGGTGGGCGAGCCCCTCTCGATTTCCGAGACCCGCGCCATGATGCTGCTGCGCGCCAACTCTCTGTCGAAAGGTCATTCCGGCGTCCGCTCTGCGGTGATCGACACGATCTGCGAACTCCTGAACCGTGGAGTCACCCCGCTCGTTCCTTCCCAGGGCAGCGTAGGCGCAAGCGGAGATCTCGCTCCTCTGGCACATTTGGCCCTTGCACTGATCGGAGAAGGCGAGTGCTTCGACGAGAATGCTACCCGCGTTCCCAGCTCCGAGGCATTGCGTCGAGTTCAGGTGCAGCCTCTCGTGCTCGAGGCCAAGGAAGCTGTTTCACTGATCAACGGCACGCAAGGCATGTTGGCGCTGGGCACATTGGCGCTTTTGGCGGGCGAGACGTTGATCGATTCCGCGGACGTAATCGGTGCCTTAACGCTCGACGCCCTCCGAGGCACGGATGTCGCCTTCGATGAACGCATCCACAAGGTGCGCCCCCATCCAGGCCAACTCAAGACCGCCGCCAACCTGCGCAGAATGCTCGAAGGCAGCCAGATCCGCGGCTCACATCGGGATTGCGCTCGCGTCCAGGACGCCTATTCGCTCCGCTGCATTCCGCAGGTTCACGGCGCGGTCCGGGATACCTTGGCGCACTGCCGCGAAGTAATGGAAATCGAAGTCAACTCGGCTGTAGATAATCCGCTCGTCTTTGTCAGCCCAGGCCACGTAGGGGTGGCTGCTCCCACCCAACCAGCCGAGCAAGGCTCGGCACGGCATGCTGTCCTTTCCGGCGGCAATTTCCATGGCGAGCCGCTCGCGTTTGTCCTGGATTTTCTCGGCATCGCGCTCGGCGCGCTCGCAGGAATTTCCGAGCGCCGCATCGAACGCCTGGTGAACCCCGCCTTGAACGAGGGCCTACCGGCATTCCTGGCGCCGGGAGCCGGCCTTAATTCAGGGTTCATGATGCCGCAGGTCACGGCCGCTGCTCTGGTAAGCGAAAACAAGGTGCTGGCGCATCCCGCTTCGGTTGACTCGATCACTACCTCCGGCAACAAAGAAGACTACGTATCCATGGGTATGACTGCAGCTTTGAAATTGAAGAAGATTGTCGCGAACACCTGCAATGTGCTGGCCATTGAGGCGATCGCCGCGGCGCAAGCGCTGGATTTTCTCGCTCCGCTGAAAACCGCAAAGCGCGGCCAGGCAGCCCACGCCGCGATTCGGGCCGTGTGTCCCCCGATGGATAAGGATCGTGCTATGTCAGGCGATTTCGCGCGCGTCGCAGAGCTCATCCACCGAGGCAAGCTTTCGGAAGTACTGAGGTAGGCCACATCCGTAGAAAAATACTCAGTCAATTCCGCAGTGCGCTAGGTGACTCAGATCCGCCTCAGCGAGGCCGTAATAATCGCTTGATGGAAGGCCCGAGTCTAAAGCGGAGCACGTAGGCGAGAGATCCCCATAGCCTGTCCCGAAAGACGAAATACATACTTCTGCCGCGCACCTGGTCGGTCCATTTCATCTTCCATTCGTCGTCTGGACCGGTAATGTCATAAGTGTGGACGCCTCGGGCAGCACAGTCCCGCAAAATTTCACTAACGATCAAATGCCCAACCGCCCACTCCCTATGGCTCTCGTCATAGGCAAGCTTAGGAGAGTAGTAGCGTCCTCGATGTGAAAGGCCAAACTGAGCGGCCAGTAGGTTGCCACCACATTCCAGCGTGTAAAGGGAAAGATAGCCGTAGCGGCCCGCAATTTCTGCAATCTCGTCATAGAACTTTCTGGCCCTTGCATCGTATCGGACTGCCCCACCCTCCCGTCCTTTCCAGCCACTGGCCTCCAATTCATAAAACCGCTCCAGCACTTCACGATTTGCTGTTTCAACACGGCAGAGGCGCAACTGCCCTTTTTTTGAAAGTTCACGATGTGCCTGGCGCAACTTGCCTCGCAACCTGTTATTTCGTGGCAGTTTTTCCAGTTCTTCGATAAGAACGATCGGATTCGGCCTCATGGGAACTTTCGCGGTATGGAAACCATCGGCCTTAGCCGCCCCCACCAGAGATTCCACAGTGCTCTCATCCGGGATGTCGCTGAGTTCGAGCAAGTCCCATGCTTGCTTTTCCTTCAGGTAACGCCAGGCGGCGAGCCCTGCCTGTTCGCCTTCGCGGGAAGCACAGCGAACCGCATCGAAGCGACACGAGTGAACACTGACCGGACTGCGTAGCCTGAGCACCGGCACTCCAGAGAACAGAACGCGCTCTTGCAGGAGCGGCAAGACAAACTTCAGAGTTCCATTTGCTCTGGCGGAGATGACCAAAACTTTGCTGTGTGGAAAAAATGCGCGAATGATTGCTGCTATCCACTCGGGACGGTAGAAAGGCTCATCATCAGGCGATTGAGCCGCCAGCGCGCGCCATTCATCAGCCAGACGCTCCAGAACTTCTAGTCCGCCGCTGTGCGCAGAAACGTCAAAAGACCGTTCTCCGCTCTCCACATTCTGGATCATACAAGACGCTATTCTGCCGCAGGAGACGGCGCGGTTTACTCCAGGGCTGCTGTAAGCTGCTTGGTATCCTATACGCGATGAAGCGGCTCACGCTCCAGCTCATGCGGCATTCTGGTGTCTTCTCTGTGGCGCGTGCCATGTCCGCGACAATGGCTCGTATTCTCATGTATCACAATTTCTGCGGAGCTGGAGAGATGGAGAATGGCGCCGTAGATGCAAACCTATTAAAGGAACAGTTCAGTTTGATTGATCGTCATTTCCGAGTGGTGCCGCTACGCGAACTAGTGGAACATCTGCAATCCGGCAGGAGCCCAGGCCATAACTCGGTGGTGCTCACGATCGATGATGGCCGTCGCAATTTTTACGAGGATGTGTTTCCTGTGCTGAAGGAATTTCGGTTTCCTGCGACTTTTTTTGTCGTCAGTAGGTTCATTGGAGCGCAAGAGTGGATTTGGACTGACAAAGTGCTGTGGCTGAGCGAACAGTCCGCCCGGACCAGGGAGCTGTCCATATCGAATCTGGACCCGCTGTTCAAAACGTTGAACCGGATGTCTCCCGTAGAACGGGACGCTCGGATAAATGCACTGGCCGCCGAGACCAGGGCTCACATACCCCCAAGCCCGGCCGGCAAGTACGCGCCCTGTTCCTGGGATCAGCTTCGCGAAATGAGCGATTCTGGGCTCGTGGAGATAGGCTCACACACCAAAACGCATCCAATTCTGTCCAGCATCAGTGATGCCGAATCCTGTTGTGAATTGAATGAATCACGGGCAGAAATCGAGAGGGGGATTCAGGGGAAGGTGGCCTCTTTCTGTTTTCCAAACGGGAGCTTGGAGGATTATCGTCCGAGCCAGGTCAGGCAAGTCGCAGAAGCGGGATACACTTGTGCCGTAACAGCAGTCTCTGACCTAGTCGACGACCGAGCCGACAGATATCAGCTGCCGCGAATCGGCATCGGTCCCGAGGCCGACGTACTCGGATTTTCTAAAATGCTTGACGGCGTAAGCCACTATCAGCAGAAAGTCGCGAGGGTATTGGGGAAAGGACCTTGAACAAATCCGTAATGGATCGTGGCGGGTTTCTAATTCTGCTGTTCTGCCACCTGTATCCGCGTTTCGGCGCGCTGTAGGGCATCCTGTGCTCGCGCGTAATCGACTTCCGTGCTCCCACTCTTCAATCGTTCCTCAGCCCGCTGCTTGGCCTCGAGCGCCCGCCGTTTGTCGATTTCCTCCGGGCGCTCTGCTGTCTCGGCGAGAATCGTGACTTTATCAGGCAACACTTCGGCGAATCCCCAAGCTACGGCCAGGTGATGAGTGATGCCGTTGCTTCGGTAGGTGATTTCGCCGACAGCCAGCTCCGTGATCAGCGGTGCGTGTCCCGGCAAGATCCCGAGATACCCATTACTGCCCGGGATCTGGGCTTCTTCCGCCACTTCCTTCACAACCATCTTTTCCGGTGTAACGATCTCGAGCTGGAAGGTGTCGGGCATTTCCTGTTCGTGGTTGGCTTCTGTCTGCCGTAAGTTTTCGGTCTTCAGTCCTCTGGAAATTGTCCGGCTACGCCGCTACTCTCAGCTTCTCTGCCGCTTCCAGAGCTTCCTCGATCGTGCCTTTCATATAGAAAGCCTGCTCAGGAATATCGTCGTACTTGCCTTCCACGATTCCCTTAAACCCTTTCACGGTATCGGCGATCTTCACATAGCGTCCCGGAGAGCCGGTGAACTGCTCGGCAACGTGGAACGGCTGCGAGAGGAATCGTTGAATTTTTCGAGCCCGGGCAACCGTGAGCTTCTGGTCTTCACTCAGTTCGTCAATGCCGAGAATGGCGATTATGTCCTGAAGATCCTTGTAAGTTTGCAGTGTTTTCTTGACCGCCTGCGCAACTTCATAGTGCTCGTCACCCACGATTCGCGGATCGAGAATGCGGGAGGTTGAAGCGAGTGGATCCACGGCAGGATAAATTCCGATTTCCGTCAAAGCGCGCGAGAGCACAGTCGTGGCATCGAGGTGAGCGAACGTGGTTGCCGGTGCCGGATCAGTAAGATCGTCAGCCGGAACGTAGATTGCCTGCACTGAAGTTACCGATCCCTTCTTCGTGGAGGTGATACGCTCTTGCAGTTCCCCCATTTCCGTGGCGAGGTTCGGCTGATAACCTACGGCGCTTGGCATGCGGCCAAGCAGCGCCGAGACCTCCGAACCCGCTTGCGTAAAACGAAAAATGTTGTCGATGAAGAGGAGCGTATCGGCGCCTTCCTTATCGCGAAAATATTCGGCTACCGTCAATCCACTCAGCGCCACGCGCAGACGCGCGCCGGGCGGCTCAGTCATTTGCCCGTAGACCAAGGCAGCTTTCGATTGTTCCGGCCTGCCCGGTACAATCACCTTCGACTCCGTCATCTCCAGCCAAAGGTCGTTGCCTTCGCGCGTGCGCTCCCCGACTCCGGCGAATACCGAATAGCCGCCGTGCTGCTTGGCGACGTTGTTGATCAATTCCTGAATGATCACCGTCTTGCCGACACCTGCGCCGCCGAAGAGTCCAATTTTTCCGCCTTTCAGGAAGGGCTCGATCAGGTCGATCACCTTGACACCGGTTTCGAACATCTCCGACGTGGTGGCCTGCTCTTCAAACAAAGGCGCTGGGCGGTGGATGGGCATCCTCTCGGTCGCCTCAATCGGCCCCAATTCGTCCACTGGTTCGCCGATCACATTCATCACCCGTCCCAGCGTGCCGCGGCCCACCGGTACGGAAATTGGCCCGCCCAAATCAATAGCCTTCATCCCCCGCACCATGCCATCGGTCGGCTCCATGGCGACGCAGCGTACACGGCCTTCGCCCAAGTGCTGCTGCACTTCCAGAACCACCTTGATCGTCTTGGGCACGTTGAACCCGTCGCTTGACACCCGAAGGGCTTCGTAAATCGGCGGCATCTTGGCTTCTTCGAATTGCACGTCCACTGCGGGACCGGCAACCTGCACTACGTATCCGATATTTTCTGGCATAAGACCCACTCCCCTAATGCAGGGACGTTGCTTGCAGCGTCTTCCGACACGGAGACACAGCAAGCTGCGGCTCTACAATGCCGCCGCACCGCTCACAATTTCGATAATCTCCTTCGTGATCTTCGCCTGGCGCACCCGGTTCATCGCCAGCGTTAACGAATCAATCATATCGCTGGCGTTATTCGTGGCCGCATCCATAGCCGTCATGCGGGCCGCATGCTCGGCAGCAACCGATTCCAGGAGACCATGGAAAATCAGAATACTTACGTATTTCGGCAGCAGCGATTTGAACAATTCACCCGGCGGCTGCTCGTATATGTAGTCCACTTGCGCTGTGGCGAACTTCTCAGCCAGAGCGTCGACGTCCCGCGTGTCCTTCGCACGCAGACCCACTCCGGTTCCTTTCGCCGCCTCCACCGCGCGCTCTTTCTCCTCCAATGTCATTTCCTGCGCCTGCGCAACCGCGGTCACGCCGATCTTCTCAATTGGCAGGATCCGTTCCACTACGAGACGCTGCGCAATGACGGACTTGAATTCGTTATATACGAGATAAGCAGAATCAATTTCTTCTTTCGCATACCTGTCGATCACCCGCTGCGCGATCTCTGCCGCCATGGCATATTCGATCTTTACCAGCACTCCAACCTGTTCTCCGACGATCGTAATTGCGGCAGGTTCCTGTGATTCCGCAGAGCGTGGCTGGGCAGATTTGTACCTCCGCCGCAAGAAATCGCGCCCTTTGCGGCCAATCGCCTCAATTTCCGCGTTCTTCCCCGTCTTGCTCTCCAGGAATCGCATTGCAGCCTTCATGATGTTCGTATTGAAGGCTCCCGCCAGCCCCTTATCGCCGGTCACCACAATCAGCAGAATCCGACTCTCGGGACGCTGCGCCAGGAGCGGGTGCTTTGGCTGGCCGCTTTCGGGATCGTAGATCTCCGCCCGCGAGACCAGCGATTTGAGAACATTCGTAAGCATCTGGGCGTAGGGCCGGGCTGCTAGGGCACGATCTTGGGCCCGTCGCAACTTGGCAGCCGACACCATCTTCATCGCCTTGGTGATCTGCCGCGTGTTGGTCACGCTGCGAATACGTCGGCGGATGTCGAGAATATTTGCCATGATTCGGTAGTCAGTCGTTGGTCGCCGTCATCAGGAAGTGTCGTCCTGACGCGAGCGCAGCGAAGCGGAAGGATCTATGCTCCTATCGCGCGGCAACAGCTTGCCTTTCTGCCACAAACGTCTCCTTGCACTCCTTAATGACCTTCGTCATCTCGGCCTTCAGGCTATCGTCAAGAACCTTCTTCTCCATGATCGAACGCAACAGGCCCGGATTCGACGTATCCACAAACTTGTAAAGCTCGGATTCGAAGTCTCGCACCTGCTCCACCGGGAGGTCGTCGAGATGACCTCCGGTTCCCGCGAAGATGATCAGAATCTGCTTGGAAAACGGCAACGGCGAGAACTGCTTCTGCTTCAGAACCTCCACCAACCGCTGTCCGCGGCTGAGCTGGGCCTGAGTAGCTTTGTCGAGATCGCTACCGAACTGAGCGAAGGCGGCAAGCTCGCGATACTGTGCCAAGTCCAGTTTTAGACTGCCGGCGACCTGACGCATGGCCTTGATCTGGGCGCTGCCTCCAACGCGGCTCACCGAGATACCCACGTTGACTGCAGGCCGAACTCCCTGATTGAACAGGTCAGTCTCCAGAAATATCTGCCCGTCCGTGATCGAGATTACGTTGGTGGGAATGTAGGCTGAAACGTCTCCAGCCTGAGTTTCAATGATCGGTAATGCAGTCAGAGATCCGCCGCCATTCTTATCACTGAGCTTGGCCGCGCGCTCCAGCAGCCGCGAGTGGAGATAAAAAACATCTCCCGGGTAAGCTTCGCGACCGGGCGGTCGTCTCAACAACAACGAGATTTCACGGTACGAGGCCGCATGTTTTGAAAGATCGTCATAGATGACCAGAGCATGTCGCTTCGTGTCCCGAAAGTGTTCGCCCATCGCGCATGCCGCGTAGGGCGCGATGTACTGCATAGGCGCAGGCTCAGAAGCCGAGGCAGCCACTACGATGGTGTAATCCATCGCGCCATAGTCGGCGAGAATTTTTACGACCTGGGCGATTGACGACCGCTTTTGCCCAATCGCGCAATAGATACAAATCAGGTCGTTGCCCTTGTTGTTGATGATCGTATCCAGCACGATCGCAGTCTTGCCGGTTTGCCGGTCACCGATGATCAACTCGCGCTGTCCGCGGCCGATAGGAATCATACTGTCGATGGCTTTCAATCCGGTCGCCATCGGCTCGCGCACAGGTTGACGATCGATCACTCCCGGCGCAAGGCGTTCCAGCGCAATGAAATCTTTGCCCGCAATCGGCCCTTTATCGTCGATCGGCTGCCCCAGCGCATCCACGACACGCCCGATGAGCGCGTCACCTACGGGCACGCTCATAATGCGCCCAGTGCGCTTAACCTCGTCGCCCTCCTTGATTTCGGTGTACTCGCCAAGCAGCACGACGCCAACCTGATCTTCTTCCAGGTTCATCGCAATTCCGGCCAGGCCATGCGGAAAACTGAGCAGCTCTCCCGCCATTACTTTGTCCAGCCCGTGCACGCGGGCAATACCATCGCCAAGGGTGATTACTGTGCCGACTTCATCCACCGCGATCTTCGACTCGTAGTTCTCGATCTGCTGCCGGATCAGCTTCGTGATTTCATCTGCTTTGATTTGCGCCATAAGATTACTTTCGGCTTTCGGCTATCAGCCGTCAGACCTTGAACATCGCGCGTCAGCGTCGGTTTTTAGCTCTAGCTCTTCGCATTTGGCTGTTGAGGGGCCAAGGGCTGAGGGCACAGGGCTGAGGCCTACGTACTCGCCAGCTGCTCCCGGATTCTCTCCAACTGCCCTTTTACAGAGCCGTCGTAAATCGTGCTCCCCACTTTAATGATGGCTCCTCCCAGGATCGACCCATCTTTCGAGTAGTGCGCGCGCACCTTTTTGCGTGTGAGCTTGCTCACTTCAGACTCGAGTTCCTGCCGTTCGGAGTCTCGCAGCTCACGCGCACTAACGATTTCGGCCTCCGCGAAACCAAGCCGCTGATTCAATTCCCGCTCCAACTGCTTTACGATCGGCCGGAGGAACGGAATGCGCTTGTGATCGATGAGCACCGCGATGAAATTTCGCACCGGCCGGGAAACACCTTCCCGCTCCGCAATGGCATCTAGCAACCCGCGTTTCTGCTCCGCGGGAATCGAAGGCGCCTCCCAGACCGCTTGCAGTTCTTGGCTACTCGCCACCAATTGGATGATCGTCTGGAGCTCCTGCAGTGTCTTGCCGGCATCCAGGCTCTTCTCGAGGATTACATCGGCGAAGGCACGCGCGTAGGTGCTGGGGACTGACGCCATCCGTTAGCCCTCGCCCCTTCTGGACTCCGTGCCGTTGGTAGATAGTTGACGTGCGAAGTTGCGTATCAGCGCCTTGTCTGTGGCGGCGTCTACCTGGATCTGTTTTGAGGCGAGAGAAACCGCCAGGTCGGCCGCGTAGGCCTTTAGTTCACGGCGGGCTGCCAGGATTGCTGCGGCGATTTCCTCCTCCGCCGACTGAACCACCTTGCGCGCGTCCTCCTCGGCGGCTGCTCTGATGCGCTCTTCTTCGGTAACGCTCTCGTTTTCTGCGGCGGCCCGCATTTTTTCGATTTCAGAATCCAGCATGGAAAGCCGCGCTTCAATACCCGAGAGCCTCTGGTTGGCTTCCTCAGCGGTTTTGTTTGCCTCTTGCATCGCTTTCTGGATGGACTCGGTTCGCTGGCGGAAAAGTGACGGCAGATTTTTTTTGGAGAACCAGACGATCACTCCCGCAATCACCGCAAAATTCAACACCACGCAAAGCCAGTAGGCGCTCTCCAAGCTAAGTCCCGTGATCCTGGCGACCCGTTGTATCGACGCGGAATGCTTGAACTCCGCCACCTCATCCTCCCCACCGGCTTCACGTTCCTTGGCCTGGCTGCCATCTTTTTGCGTTGTTGCGGAAGACTCCGGTACCTGCTGCGCTACTGCCGCACCAAGCGGAAAAAGAAGCAGGCAAGCGAGAATACTCAGCGTGAGGGCCCAAACTCGCAAATTTGTCTTAATTCTTTTCATTCGGCACCCGCTGGGGCCTGTGCCATTGCTGGTCGCAAGACGCTCCGGACGATTTCAATAGCCAGCCTTGCGACTTCGGCGCTAAGGCTGGCTTGGGCGGCCATCTTTTCCTGCTCTATTGCCTCACGAGCCTGTTCCACTTGCGCCCGCGCCCTGTTTCGCGCTTCCGCCAGCGCCGCGGCTCTGGCCTGCAACGCTTGCTGCCGCCGCGCTTCCTGGCGCTTGAAAATCGCCACGCGAGCTTGCCGCAAGCGGCGCTCATAATCGGCGGTTCGGGCTTCCGCAGCTGCGATGTCTGCCCGTGCCTTCTCAATCGCTCCTTCGGTCCGGCGGTGCCGCTCCGCAAGCACCGCTGCCAGCGGCCTGTGAACCAGCACGGCATACGCTCCATACAGCAGTATCATGAAGATAATCGTGGGCACGGACCCAAGCAGTAATCCGCCTAGCTGTGAGAGGATCTCGTCCATTTCGGCTGATCAGGAACTGAAACTTCAAGAGGGCTTAAAACCCTTAAATTTAACCCGTTACAGGGAGAGTGTCAAACGGGTGACTACTTCTCTGGCATCTCCGAAGGCACAATTGGCAATTCCATCCTATCTGTCCAACGCAGAACTGTTAACGAACTGCGAACGCCGACTCGCGCCTCGGTCAGAAGGCGGTGCAGATCGTCTACGCCGCCCACCGGCTTACCATCCAGAGCGATAATGACATCCCCTTCGCGTAGTCCCACCTTCTGCGCCGGACTTCCACCTCCCACCGACAGTACCACCACGCCGCTTTCCTGCGGCAGATCATAGAAGCGCACCAGTCGCCGCTGCAGCGGCACCGTTTGAGCCTCAACGCCGATGTAGCTGCGGCGGATGCGTCCGTCCTGCAGCAAGCGAGTGGCAACGAACTTAGCGGTATTGATGCCGATGGCAAAACACAATCCTTGTGCGCCCATGATAGTCGCTGTGTTCACACCCACAACAAGTCCATCTGAGGTCACCAAGGGACCACCGGAGTTGCCGGGGTTCAGAGAAGCGTCGGTCTGAATTACGTCGTCGATGAGCCGACCGGAGTAGGAGCGCAGCGATCGCCCAAGGGCGCTGACCACGCCGGCGGTGACTGTGTACTGGAATCCGTACGGATTTCCGATTGCAATTGCTACTTGTCCGACTCGGAGCTTCTGAGAATCACCCAGCGGTGCCGCAACCAGGTTGGGGGCATCTACCCTAATGATCGCGAGGTCGGTGGCCGGGTCGTCGCCAATCATGTGCGCGGGCAACCGCCGCCCGTCCGGCAGGGAAACATGAATTCTCGTGGCGCTATGCACGACGTGGCTATTGGTCAGAATCAGACCATCCGGTGTGAACACAAATCCCGAGCCGCCGCCCCGGTGCTCGCGTGGCTCTCCCGAGCGGCTCCTGCTGGTCTGCGTGATCTCAATCTTCACTACTGAGGGGCTGATCTTTTCGGCAGCGCTCACAACTGCTTGTGAATAGGCATCCAGCAGGCTGGAGTCAGCTTCGCCGATTCCGCTGGAGGGCTGGACCACCGCCTCTGCGTGGTCTGCCAAAGGATACGCGATCTGTTCTCTGCTCATAAAAGCTAGATGAAACAAGCCGATGCGTGGATTCAGCGGCACCTGAAGCATCGAAAAGGAAAACCTCTATGGCGTGCGGGGCGTGCTCTTCCTAAGGTGGGCGATCTCCTGGTTCTAATACAGGACTTCGTTCTCTCCTTTTTCCGCAATCAGTTTCTGGAAACGCTCGACGATCTTGTCCCGCCGCGCCATCAGGGCCTTGACCTCGTCTTTGGTCAGATAATGCTTTGTCTTCTCGGTCAGCTGGGCTCCGTCCAGTGCTTTCAACTTCTCCAAAAGCTGACGATCGCAGCGAACCAGGTCGTCAGGATTACGCAAGTCTTTCTTCAGGCGGAACGAGCGGCTGAAATCCACGCGATAAAGTTCCCAGTTCTGCCCGATCAGAACGTTGGTGAGATTGGGATCGTTATCGTAAACCAATTGATCGAAGACGCGGATCTTGTACATCTGCTTATTCCAAGCATCAGTGTCGGGAGCGTATATCTGTTGTTTTCTTCGATCCGCCTCGTCCATTTTTACCGGCAACCACCAACTGAGCGAACCGGCATTCCCTTTCCACTTGCGTTCGACATACACAGGCATCATGTCATCCATGCCGATCAGTTCGGCGAGAGCATAAGCGGCGATGTTGTACTTATAGGAATCGACAAAGCTCAGTTCAGTGCCCCCGGTGGCAAGCTGCATCGACGTTTTGTGCTCGTCAATCGCCTGGAAGGAAGCATCGTGGGTGATAGTTCCGTCACTCAGGGTAAGCCGCCAGGGGCTGGTAATCCCTTTCGACGATTGGTGGCTGGCAATGACTTTCGCGGTCGTCAGGAACTGCTTGATCTGATCTTTGGTGAGAGTGGGGCTGACATTGGGCTGGTCGACACCACTTACCAGACCTGAACAGACCACGATAAACAAGGAAGCTAAAATCAGCCTCCGCCGCTGCAGTTGAATCGTGTGCATGGGGGCCTCCCTGGAATTGTGCGGACAAATTTACCCCTCCTGAGGCGCGGTTCGCAACTGCTAATGTGCGGTTCCTCGCGGGTATGCCTGCCGCTTAAAATTGAGCTTTACTCTGTCTACCAGTCAAGCTATTCTCTCGCGTGCAGAAATTCACAACTTTTCAGCGAACAAATACGTAAAGTTCGTGTTTCACGGTCTGGAGGATGCGATGAGATCTACAGTCATTTTGGTCAGTCTGGTGTTGGCGGCAAGCCTGTGCGCTGCCCAGACGTCCGCAGCAACTGAAAGCAAGCAGGATAAGAAAGCGACGAGTGGCGATCAGAAGGAAAGTCGGTGGCAGGGCCACATCGTGCGGCAGAATAAAGAGGGATCAACTCTGACCGTTCGTGGCGGGCAAAGCACCAAAGATAGTTTCGAAAAGGAGATCTCGTACGATAGCTCAACCGAGTGGACCAAGCGGGGGAAACCCGCGCAGCAGGACGAATTCAAAGACGGATCCTTTGTGATTGTGCTCGGTCACGCAGACGACAAGGGAAATTTTCACGCGCGGCGAGTCGATTTGCGGCTGCCCCGGTAGTCCGTACGAGCGACCCAAACCTGCTAACCTGCTCACAGTCGTGCCGCAGGAGATGTCTTTTAGTCGCCATGGGAATGGCGGCAGTTCATGCATTTGCAGCCAGTGTATCGAGGCGCAGTTTGGCGGCTCGAGCAGTCTCACGCAGCAGTGGATCTGAATCGTTCAAACAGCGATTCAGTTCACCTTCCAGGGATTTCAATCCGAAGCTGCCGATTGCATAGGCGCCGCAAGACCGTAGCCACGGATCATCGCTGGTGACCAATGCCGCCACTGCCTGCTCCTGATTCTCGACTTTTGCACGCACCAGTCGCTGTGCCAAACGAGCACGTTCAGTTACTGTGACCTTACCGTCCAGCAGCGGGACCAGCATCTCGCGCAACTGGGACTTCAAAACGTTGTCCAGAAATTCCAGGGCATTGTCGTAAACCGACACGTTCTTGGACTGAAGACCGAGATAAGCGCTGTGCACGTCGAGATGAGGATACAACAGCCCCAGCAGACGAAAGATGCGCTCTAATTCCTGCTGCATGGACTCAGTTAACGCCCGTGTGACGGGATCTTCGCGGTTGCCGGCATTGCCGCCGAGCTTGTCAAGAATTTGGTAGGAGCGGTAATGCCCGAGAATTTCGGCGGCTAATACAGTCTCCAGCATCTGCGCGTCGGTTTCGACCTCGGGATGGAGATGGTGGAGCTTATTGAGAGCACTAATTATCCGAAAGCGCAGGGTAGTGTCACTTTCGAGCATATTTTCCATCAATACCCGTGCCGCTGCAGGCGTGCCAACGCTTAGCAGCACAGCCGGAATCTCTCTTCGCACCTCAATTGCAATGGAGGAATCGCCAAGGTGATCGCGTAAGGCCCCGACTATCGTGTCGCCCAATTCGCCCAGGGCTTTCGCCGCATCAGAGCCGAGCTCGCGATGCCCGAGCTGGTCCAGCAATTCCGGAACCAATCGCCGCTTGCGCAATTTTCCTACGGAACGGATTGCTTCTCGGGCGACGGCAGGGTCGGAATCGGCGAGCAGAATCCCAAGCAACGGGTCAAAACAATCGGGAAGTACGCCCAGGACCCGTCCCGCTTCTACCCTGGTCCGTTGGCTTTCAGTTCCCTGCTCGTTCGCCATGGCGGCCAGGATTTGCTGTGCCGCCTCCAGATTCTGAGCATCACCGGGCCGAGCCAGAAATGCCACCACCGCTGAACGCACGGAGAAGTCGGCAAAATCTCCGACTTCCTGGATCAACTCCAGGGGATCGACATGTGCATGATGCGTGAGGTAAAGGAGAGCTTCCGTACGAACGTTGAGATCGGGGTCACGCAGCAGCTTTTCGATCTCGGGCCGTATCGTCTTATCACCCGAGGCCGATAGAATCACGATCGCCTTCTGTCGCACCGCGGCAGCGGGATGGCTCAGCAAGCTCCGGACGACCGGGTGTGCGGCTCGCTGCCGTTCCACCTCAAACAGGCTCAGCGCGTACAGGATGTCATTCGGATCGGAGGCCGAAAGCTTGGTGGCCAGCAGGTCGGCGGTCGAACGGTCCAGGACCGAGGCGGAGGCCTGCTCCACGTCTACCCGATGTTGGCTAATGCTCTCCTTGAGGCTGGCAACGTATTCGCGTCGGGCAACCGAAACGGCTACCAGCCACCCGGTGACCAGCACCAACACGATCCAGCTGATTTGGCGAGCCGGCAGGTGCAGACTAGTTGCAAAAATGAGGACTGCCAGCCCCGACAGGCCATCCCCCAGCCGCCAGATTACGGTATCGATAAACCACTTGACTTGTAGCTTGATCCGCGCAGGAAGCGGAAGGTAGAGCAGTTCGGCGGTGGATTTGTCGAGAGAGTAACGTAGCGTCTGATCAAAGCCCTTCAACGCAACGGCTGCGCCCAGGGTGCCAAATGCAAGCAGGCCAAGCGAACCCAGAAATACGGTGGTGGGAAGCGCGAACAACGCGGTTCCGATACCGAATCTTCTGAGGAATCGCGAAGTCAGAAGCAATTGGAACAGCAGACAAAGGATGCCGGCATAAAAATTGAAGTCGCCGAAGAAGGAAGCTAATACGTCTTTCTTCACCAATCTCTCTTGCGCAACGGCAAGGAACTGCCAGCCGGTCAGCGTAGTCACCAAAGACGAAATACAAATCACCGCCGCGATGGCCCTCAAGTATGACGAAGAGAACACCAGGCGCATGCTGCCAAACAGGTTCCGTGGGCCGGAGCCAGCCGTTGCCGGGGTCATATCATGCACTCCGCCTACGGCGATGCGCCCGCTGCGCCAGATCAAGACAATCAGTCCGGTGCAGATCAGAAGAAACAACGCCATTCCCAGCAGTAGGCTCTCAGTACCGAAGGTCCTGGCTACCGCTTTGGAAAAATATCCGGAAAAAATCCAACCTGCGATGGCACCGCCTCCCACCATCCCGAAAACACGCTTGGCCTCGCGCGTTGTGAGTACGTAATTCGCCAGCGTCCAGATCTGGGTGGGTACCAGCACGCCGAAAATCTTCACCCAGACATAGAACACCGGAAACAGGAATGACAGATGGAAGTGATAGTGCGCTAGAGCCCAGAACAGCCCGCAGTTGCTGGCAAAGAACAGCGTACTGCCAAGCAGCAGACCGAGCAGAGGAACACGCCGCGATACCACTACGTAGCCGGCTACCACTAGGGCCACCACCACCGCACTGGCAATGTCGGCATACGCCAGTTGCTTTGCCTGGAAACGCGATAAGAACAAAGCAGCACCTGCTACGCCGCCGATCTTATAAGTGGTGATTATCAGGAATAGACAGGAACACAACAGTGTGCCGCGCCCCAGATCACCGGGGTGGATGTTAAGCGCGCGCTCAATCCACCGTTTCATCCAAATATCTTCCTTCGTGTCCCCTAGCGGGCTGTCCCCACTGTTGCCGTACAAATGCCACCGCTAACCGGCAAGGCAGAAGCGTTTTCTGAAGTCTTCACTGCATCCGTGACCACGGCGGGTGGTGCCACCCCGTTGCTTGGCAATGCAGTACTTGCCGGAAGAATCGGCACCTGCTGGTCCGTATACTCAGCCGTGAATTTGGCATCGCCGCAGATTTCTAGCGCTGAGGCCCTCCCTCCCGGGTAGTAGCTGCTGAGCATCCCAGTATCTATCAGGAAGACTCTGTTGCCGAACCGTGGCCGGATTCGTCCGCCTTTTTGAACCGTGTGACCTACAGCAATATGGGTTGCCTTGTAGGCCTCCAACAGCTTACTCACTTGTGCTACGCCTTCTTCCTCGCTCCACTGGTCATAGCCGCGAAACCACAATGGACCATCAGGACGCACGCTAAGCCACTCTCCGTACCCGAGGAATTCCTGTAATCTTGCTTGCCGCTGCTGGTCGGAAGGCATGAGTGACTTCCGTTCCGCCGTGAGCTGTGCTTGGACTGCGGCAGTCGTTTCCTGAAGGTTAAAAAATGGCAAGATCACCTTTTCATTTTGCAGGTATTGCCTAGCCGCATCGAATGCCTTGATTTCATCACGGATGTGGGAATTGATGGTTTCAATCTTCAGATGGGCCAGGTTCGGATGAATCCCGCCGTGTAAGAAGATGACTCCACCCACTTGGGCCACGGCGGAGTGCTCGCGCAGCCACTTGCCATATTTTCCGTTCGGACTGAAAGCTTCGCGATGTTCGATGAAACCGGCTGGATGACGCGCCATCCACTCAGTCTCGGTTAACTCCATAGGCTGGGGCAGTTCTGCCATCAGCTGTGCATGGCTCTTCCGCCATTTCGCATATTCCTGATACGCGGAATGCCGGACTTCTTCCGAATTGCTTTGGGCGAAGCTCGCATAATTCTCGGGAGTCACATAGCGCAGGTCTCCCATGAGATTCATCATCTCGTGGTTACCCAGCAGGCTCACGACTCGTCCACCCGAATTTGCCGCTTCTTTCTCCAGCGACATCATCAAATCCAACACTTCGCGCGGCTTAGGGCCGCGATCAATCAGGTCACCGGTCTGCACAAATGTGCTGTTGCCACCCATCCAATGGCTTTGTCTGTCAATAAGGCCGGCGTGCTGAAGGATGACTATGAAGTCGTCAAAATCGCCGTGAACATCCCCGATTGCGATTAGGGATTCTGCCGGTCCGTTGACCGCGAAAGAGTTCTTCAGGGCAGGTGAACCCAGCAGGACAGCCAGTAATAAGACCGCAGGTTGCAAGACACGGCGTGGCAGATTGAGCATCCGTCCTCTGTGCTCAGGACCTGAACGCGGACTCATAACCCGGCAATCGAAAATTCCCGATTCAACCTGCATCTGGATTGTGCATCTTAGGCTTGGATTGTGGTCAAGTCAACGGAATGGCGTGTCCGCCGTGTGTACGGGGCCGTACACGGCAGTTCGGCGAGTTAAGCTAGGGTGAACCAATCACGTTTCCGTGACCCGCAGCGGATCTCCCGAGCTAAGATCAACCGCCTTCCTCGCGCAACCGCCGGATTTACCACCAGTGCCCTTGAGGGATATGGGCTTCGCTGTCCTGTGCCAGCTCGTCCGGCACCGTAGGCCTCCTAGCCGGTTTTTGTTCCTCGGCTCGCGAGTTTGATCCACGCTTCCTTCCGACCCGGCCTTGCGGTCGGCGCCCTGGCGCTTCTCTAACCGTTACCGCCATCAGGTTCGGTAGGGGACTTCCACCCCCAAGCTGTTGATTATGCTCGGCACACACAAAAAAGGGCAGCCGTCTGCCGGCTGCCTTCAGACAATCGGGATAGCGTTATTTATGCATCTCGTCCATTGACGCTGCTTCAGCTTTTTTCTTCTTCTGCGCAATCATGTTCACTTTGTCCACGTGAATGGTTCCGGCGGATTCATCGATCTTGCCCCGGACGGCGACCCTATGTCCGATGTGATCCTTCAGGGCATCCGGGTTGTCGACGTTGAGCACCTTCTGCTTGTATTCATCAACGAACACCACGTGCTCCCCTGCATCGAGGCATTTCTTCGCACATGCTTCGTGACCAATACCTTCTCCTTTTGCGCCACATTTCGAATCGCTAACCCAGCCTTTGGTCCACTTTGCTTTAGCTTCACCCGACTTCGCAAAAGCCAGACCCGTCAACAACGTGAGCAACAACACGACACAACAGCACCTCGTCCGCTTTTTCATCTCTTACTTCCCCCGGTTTGTGAACACCTGTTTTGTGTCGTACCCGGGATGCAGGTACTCTACGGCATACCCCTGCGAATCGCAACTAGAGAGCGGCCTTCAGCAAAGCGCCGAGTCTTTCTCAGTTCGTAAGTCGCTTGGAAATCATCGTGGCATGCAACACACCATCTTTATCCCAAGTGCCCAGGCAAATCACTCGGTCGTTGTCTTTCACCTCGCTTGCATCAATCTTGTTGACCTTCTTGCTGCCATGCTCCTGGCTTGCCCATTCCGTAGAGCCATCGTACACAACGTTTTTCTCTACGTTAGACCCTCTCTGACGAACTGTCAGGAAGGATTTATCTTTATCACTTCTGACGACAACCCCTTCCCAGCGGGCTTTTTTGGCGGACTTCTCCATGGACGCTGGCTTGTCCATTCCCTCTTTTGTGTCCTGGGCAAGAGCCAACATGGATGTCGAAAACGCCAGTGCACATAACAGCGTGAGCATGCTCTTTAACATGTGTCCTCCAAACGGTTTGGGTTTTCGCGGGAAGAAAGAATAGCCCTTACAGCCGAAAAGAACAAGAGCAGCTTAGATAGGAGGGACGGCAAGCTGCCGGTTCAATTTGTTGAATGTCTAAGCCTTGCAGCCCCGTTTGACATCATTCGCCGCTGCTCCTAACCTTGTCTCTCTCCGAATATGAAAGTTCTCGTAATTGGAAGTGGGGGGCGCGAGCACGCGCTGGTGTGGAAACTGCGTCAGTCGTCGCGGGTGACAAAACTCTACTGCGCTCCCGGCAATGGAGGCATTGCAGAAGAAGCTGAGTGCCTGCCGGTCGAAGCGAAAAATTTGGATTCTCTGCTGGCTTTAGCCAACCGCATTCGTCCCGATTTAACCGTAGTAGGACCGGAGTTACCGCTGACCTTGGGGGTGGTTGACGAGTTTAGCCGCCGAGGCTGGAGGATCTTTGGACCTACCAAAGCTGCCGCCCGGCTGGAATCCAGCAAGAGCTTCGCCAAGGCGTTTTTGCAAAGGCATTACATTCCCACTGCACACTACGCTGTCTGCGGTTCCGTCGATGATGTACAAAAGGCTTTGTCACACTTCCACACGCCCTTAGTTGTGAAAGCAGACGGACTCGCGGCCGGTAAGGGAGTAGTGATTGCTAAGGACAAAGAAGAGGCTACATTCGTTTCGGCTGAGATGCTGAGTGGAAAGATGTTGGGCGAAGCCGGCTCCAAAGTCATTATCGAAGAGTGCTTAAAAGGGGAGGAGCTCTCGTTCCTGGTAATCAGTGACGGAGAACGTGTGGCGCCTCTGGTGGCTGCCCAGGATTACAAGCGTGTTGGGGAAGGCGACATAGGTCCCAATACTGGTGGTATGGGCGCCTATTCCACTAAAACCATGCTCGACGAGCAGATGCGCGACTGGCTCGTTCACCACATCGCGCAACCGGTTGTAGCCGGAATGAAAGCAGAAGGCACGGAGTACAAGGGCGTCCTTTACTGTGGGTTGATGATGACAGCGCGTGGTCCTATGGTGCTGGAGTTTAACTGTCGCTTCGGCGATCCGGAGACGCAGCCAATTATGACGCGACTGGAGAGCGACCTCGCCGAGGCCCTGGAAGCCTCCATCGAGGGGAGAGTTAGTGATGGCGAATTTCGCTGGTCATCGGATGCTGCAGTCTGCGTAGTCATGTGTTCAGGCGGATATCCCGGCACCTTCGAAGCTGGCAAGAAAATCCTCGGCCTTGCAGAAGCGGCAAAATTAGAGGGGATAAAGCTATTCCATGCCGGTACGGCGAAGCATGATGGAACGTACTTTACTTCCGGAGGCCGGGTGTTAGGAGTAACCGCAAAGGCCGCCGAGCTCTCGACAGCAGTCGACCGCGCGTACGATGCTGTTTCGAAAATCATGTTCGCAGGAGCGCATTACCGCAAAGATATTGCGGCAAGAGCCGTGAAGAAATAGCTATTTCATCGGCTGTTCAGGGAGGCAGATGACGAAACCTATGGTTTCAATTGTCATGGGCAGTGACTCCGATCTGGACATCATGCGGGAAGCAGGTAAGGCTTTGGAGGATTTTGGAATTCCATACGAGATTGACGTGACCTCCGCCCACCGCTCTCCGGATCGCACCGCCGAGTTTGCGCGCAAAGCTCTGGAACGTGGGATTCGGGTGATCATTGCCGGCGCTGGCGGAGCTGCGCACTTGGCCGGCGTGATCGCCGCGCATACGACTCTGCCCGTGATTGGGGTGCCTATCGCTTCAACTTCCCTGAACGGCCTGGATTCACTTCTTGCAACGGTGCAAATGCCGGCCGGCATCCCGGTCGCCACGGTAGCAGTGGGCAAGCCCGGAGCCACCAATGCAGGCATTTTGGCGGCGCAGATCCTGGCGCTCTCTGATGCCACATTGGCGAAAAGGATGACAGATCACAAGCGGAAACTCGACCGGAGTGTCGAGGAGAAATCAAGAAGGCTGAAGGCCAGTCTCCACCCTGATGATCTGAGTGAGGCCATGAAATAGAATCTCACATCTCCTCTGTGTCCTGTGCGCTAGAAGCGTTTTGACTGTAGTGGAAACCTTTGACCCCACAAACGGCACAGAGGCACCTACCAACAGACGGCCATCGCAGGACCTGCGCTCTAGAGATCTAATCCACGAAGGTATTCGCGCAACGGCCCACCCAGATCAGGGCGCTTGAGAGCAAATTCAACAGTGGCTTTCAGAAAACCGAGTTTGTCCCCGGTATCATGCCGAATTCCTTCGAAAACATACCCGTACATTTTCTCTCTCTTCAGAAGCTGGCAGAGTCCATCCGTGAGTTGCAACTCGCCCCCTGCACCTGCCTGTATTTCGGAGAGTGTCTCGAAGACGGCGGGCGTCAGGATGTACCGTCCGATGATGGCCAGGTTCGAAGGCGCCCTTTCGAGGCTCGGCTTTTCGACCAGATCGTAGACCTGGTGAAGCCGGCCATCAAACCCGTCCACAGGCTTGCCTTTCAGGACACCATAAGCCGAGATTGCCGGCCCTTCCACCACCTGCATGGCCAAGACTGATGACAGCGTCTTCTCAAAAACGTTCATCAACTGTTTTAGGCAAGGGACGTTTGCGTCAATCACATCATCTGCCAGCAACACGGCGAAAGGCTCGTCACCGATTAGTTCCCGCGCCATCAGCACTGCATGCCCCAGGCCGAGTGCCTCTTTCTGCCTGACATAAGACACGTGAATCATGTCAGAGATCTCGCGCACAATCTTCAGCAAGTCAGTTTTCTTGCGCTCCTCGAGCATCTTCTCGAGCTCGTAGCTCACGTCGAAATGATCTTCGATGGCCTGTTTCCCACGCCCGGTGATGATAATGATCTGGTCGCAGCCGGCCGCCAGCGCTTCCTCGACGCCGTACTGGATGATCGGCTTGTCCACCAGGGGCAACATCTCCTTGGGTTGCGCCTTAGTTGCCGGAAGGAAGCGCGTCCCCAAACCGGCCGCGGGGAATACTGCTTTGCGAACTCTCGTTTTCATGCTTGACTCGATTCCATATTTTTTGGTGCGGCAAACTCTCGTGGTGCTTAAAGCGTGGGGCTGTCACTACTCAGCATTGCCTTGCGGACGATTTTCAACGGCACCGGACCCTGCCGCATGAACTCATCATGAAATTCCTGCAATGTAAACTTATCGCCAAGCAGCTTACGATAATCGTCGCGCAGTTTCATGATCTGCAGTTTCCCTAGGGTGTACACCAGATAGGTAGGATCCGAGCTTCCCCTCTTGGCTTCGACCTCTGCCGTAGCGAGCGGTTGGTAGCCTTGGGTGATGAAAAACTCCTTCGCCTGTTCGAGCGACATGTTCCCAGCATGCATTTCGATGCCAACAATGAAGCGGGCGTCACGGAGCAGAGCGTCTTGCAACTGGCCCAGGCGCAACCCCAGATCGCCCCTTCCATACCCTTCGTCGAGCATCATCTGCTCGCAATAATGAGCCCAGCCTTCGGAATTTGTATCTGCGTACAGCAGCTTGCGCGTTTTGGATGGTGCTTGGCTCCACCAAAGGAACTGAACGAAGTGACCGGGATAGACTTCGTGAATAGCAGTGCTGGTCATGGTTCCACGGTTGAAGGTCTCCATCCACCCGTTGACCCGATCCTCCGTCCAGCTCGAATCGGGCAAGGTCACATTGAACAGCGCCTCCGTGGCTTTCGTTTCATAGACGCCAGGCGTATCCATCGCTGCCGTGGTCAGCGCCCGTTCAAATGGCGGGGTTTCCTCGATAATTGGGCCGGCGCCGGCAGGAACGGTGATGATGTGCTTCTGATCGATGAACCGCCGTACTGCGTCCAGTATGTCCCGAAATCCTTGCAGCAGCCGATCCGGCGCAGGGCGATCTTTTTCCAGTCCTGCCAACACTTCTTGTGGCGCGTGGGCGGAATCAATTTGCCGGGCAACTTCCTTCAGTCGCTCTTGATTACGCCGCAAGTCGGTATTGCCAATGTTCAAGAGCTGATCCAACGGAATATCGACCATCTCTTCATAAAGCAACTTCTTACGAAAGTCTTCAGCGCCGATGCGAAAGTCGCCCTTGGAAGCAGGAAGCAGATCTCTTTGCAAAAAGGCCTGATAACCGGTGAGAGCCCTTATGGCGCTCAGATTGGCTGCTTTGAATCGATCCAGCAATTCCGGATCCTTAACTTCCGAAAAAGCCGCAGGCACATCTTTGCGGAAGAACTCAATTGTATCTGGCAGTTGTTCCAAGGCTACTTCGGTAAATACCCGTGGAGGGTTGCTTATATTCTGCTGTCCGGATTGCAATACTCTCGGGATCTGTCTTTCCCGCTCAATTAGCGATCGCAGACGATCTTCCGTCGGGGCGAACTTGCGCTTCATCAGCAGGAAAATGCTACGGCTGACTGCATGCGTATAGAAATCTGGATCCTTTCTCCAGGTCTGAATATCTTCCAAATCGAGCAGCCGTGCCTTGTTCGTGTTCTCGAGATAATCGAAGTCCCCATGCGCCACCTCCGGTAACTGGCCGGGCTGAAAGCGCCTGAATTCGGTTTGAAAGGTTTTCAGCGCAGATATTTCAGCTTGAATCCCTTGTCGTGAAAGATTTTCCAGCTGCTTGTCATACTGGTGAAACCCAGCATCGGTCCCATCAGTGGGATGAAACGTGAAGTAGGAATCAAAGTACTTGTCGACTAGCCTGTCGAAATCGGCTTGCGTGGCTCTGGCCGCGGGTTTCCGGGCGCTCCACCCAGACAGAGCAAACCCGAGACACAAAGCCTGAACAGCCAGAAGTCTCTTCATAATGGGTGAGAACAGGTCAGCTTCACTCTTCCAACGCTCCTCTTACTCCTCTGAGCTTTGCCGGTTTTGAGCACCCTGCGTTCAAATGCTGCCTCTACGATGGAACCGGTGACGCCGCTTCCCAGACCCCCAGTTGCTCCAGCAGATTCTGCAGTTGCTCCAATACCTCTTCTGATCGAGTGCTCTTGGAAACAAATTTCAGCACCCCTTCGGGGCTGAACTGGGCGCGTGATTGGGAAGAAACGAACGCTGCCAGCTTGCCTGGATCAACGGCGGCATTCCCCCGGAATTTGATACTGATGAGTTCGCGTTTGCGTTCCACTGATGCTACGCCAAGCCTTCCCGACAGCAGTTTCAGTGAAGCATACTGCAGAAGGTTATGCACCGCCGCCGGTGGGGATCCATAGCGATCCTGCAGCTCCGAACGGACGTCTTCTAATTGCGACTCCGATTCCACGCCCGCGATCCTCTTATACATGCGCAAACGCTGGTTTTCCTGGGGAATGTACTCCACAGGGATCCGAATATTCAGGCCGAGATTGAGCTGAGTTTCCCGTTCCTCCGCGCTTGCCTCTCCCTTCATCTCGCGTACTGCGCGGTCCAGCATCTGTGTGTAAAGTTCAAAGCCGACCGCCTCAATATGCCCACTTTGCTCTCCCCCGAGCAGATTGCCGGCGCCACGCAGCTCCAGGTCTAAGGCGGCGATCTTAAAGCCTGCGCCGAGATCAGAGAATTCCTTCAAAGCCGCCAACCGCCGACGCGCAATCGGCGTCAATTCGATTTCGGCCGGCAAGAGCAAATACGCATACGCACGTCTGTTGGAGCGCCCAACGCGTCCGCGCAATTGATACAACTCGGACAAACCAAGGCGGTCAGCACGATTGATCAAAATGGTGTTGCAGAGGGGAATATCGAGGCCATTTTCGATAATCGTGGTGGCGACGAGTATGTCCGCCTCGTGATGCATGAACTTGAGCATCACTTTTTCCAGTTGGCCTTCTGACATCTGCCCGTGGCCCACGATGATGCGGGCGCGCGGCACCAGTTCCTGCAGTTTCGCGGCGATCTCCCAAATGCTTTCCACGCGATTGTGCACGAAATACACCTGTCCGCCACGATCCAACTCCTGTTCGATAGCCGACTGGATCAGCCTCTCCTGCCAGCTTGCCACCACAGTTTGAATCGCAATTCGATCTTTCGGAGGAGTTTCGATCACGCTCATGTCCCGCAGCCCAACCAGCGACATGTGCAACGTGCGTGGGATCGGTGTAGCGGACATGGTGAGCACATCCACCTGCTTGCGCATCTGCTTCAGACGTTCCTTGTGGCGGACCCCAAAGCGCTGCTCTTCATCCACCACCAGCAGCCCCAGATCGGCAAACTTCACGTCTTTGGAAAGCAGGCGATGCGTCCCAATCAGAATGTCGATTTTGCCGGCCTCGAGCTTTTGCAAAATCTCTTTTTGCTGCCTCGCGCTGCGGAAACGGCTGATCATTTCGATGTTGACGGGAAACGCCGCAAACCGCTGTCTGAAAGTCTCGTAATGCTGAAACGCTAGAACGGTTGTAGGAGCGAGAACCGCCACCTGCTTGTTGTCGCTGATCGCCTTGAAAGCCGCGCGCATCGCGATTTCCGTCTTGCCATAGCCCACGTCGCCGCACAGCAGCCGGTCCATGGGCTGGGACATTTCCATGTCGCGCTTCACATCGACAATTGCAAGCTCCTGATCCTCAGTCTCGCTGTATTCGAAAGCGTCTTCAAATTCGCGGAGCCATTCGTTGTCCTTCGAAAACGCGTGCCCCTGCGCCGTCTTGCGTTCCGCGTAAAGCTTCAGAAGTTCGTCCGCCATATCCTTCATGGCCTTCCGAACGCGAGCCTTAGTCTTGCCCCATGTGGCCGTTCCTAAATGGCTGAGCGGAGGCTTGGCGCCTTCCGATGACCGATACTTCTGCACCAAATCCAGCCTGGTAAGCGGCACGTAGAGGCGTGCCCCCTCGGCATACTCGAGCAGCATGAATTCGGCGTTGCCGTCGCCCTGATTAATCTCCTTTAGTCCCTGATACTGCCCGATGCCATGTTCCACGTGCACCACGTAGTCCTCGACCTGCAGATCACGAAAATCAGAGAGGAATGCCGAGACCTTTGACTTCTGCCGCTGCGGACGAGACGCCACCGACTCTGATTCGTCGAACAGATCGCGCGCGCCGAACACCGCCAGGCTAGCTCCCGGCAGCAACACACCGTCAGGAACATAGGCCTTGGCGAGGGTAGTAGTAAGCACCTCTCCAGCGAAATACGAGGTTTCATCCGCATAGCTCTCGCCCCCGCGGGTGCGGCTGCCCAATCGAAAGGAAACACCGTACTCGCTGAAGATGTCAGCCAGACGCTCGAGTTCACCAGTGTTTGGCGCCGCAATAAGCACGCGCCTGTTCTCGCCGATCTGCTTCTGAACCTCTTCGAGCATCGCTGAAACGGAACCGTGGAAACGGGCGGTCGGCTGGGAGAGAAAACTTATTGCACTTCTTGAATCTCCGTCGCGCGAAATCTCCAAATGCTCGACATCGAAGCCCGGAAGACGAGACGCTTTTTGCCGCCAATCAGCCGGCGTAAGATACAAGTCAGCGGGGCGCACCAGATTGCCGACTCCGCTGCGCTCGTGCGCTTCTTCGACGCGCGACCAGAAATGATCAAACTCCGGCTGGACGCTCTCCGGTTCATCGATCACAACGACGCTGTTCGGCAACAAGTCGAAGATGGTGTTTGCTGCGCCTGCAACGGGTGCGTAAAACTCCCAGCCAGGAAATGTCATCACTCCCCCGGCTTTGACGGCCTGTTCAACCACCTCCTCTGCTCCCGTGATCCGCTGCCCCGAAAGCCGCGCGTGAACCGCAGCCAGAAGCTCATCGCCCAACGGAGTCTCAGTAAGGGGAAGCAGTACGGCTTCATCTAGCGGATTTGCCGATCTCTGTGTCGCTGGATCGAACTTGCGGATGGATTCCACCTCGTCGCCGAAGAATTCGATACGCAGTGGGCGATCCGCTTCCGGCGAGTAGACATCGAGAATGCCTCCTCGCAAGGCGTATTCTCCCGGCATCTCCACCACATCAGTTGCCGTATATCCGGTGGTCGTGAGGTGCCGTACGAGCGATTCGACGTCAATCGTTTCTGCCCGTCGAACCAGGCGGGCCAAGTCGGAGTAGTACTCACCGGAGCGCAGCCGAAATGCAGTTGCGGCGGAAGGCGCTACCAAGATCGAGGCAGCCCCGCTAGCGATCTTCCCCAGTGCGATGGCGCGGCGCTCTTGAATCTCGGGATGAGGAGATAGATGCTGAAAGGGCAGTACGTCGTGGCTGGGGAAAGCAACGATCGACTCCGGATCCGCCCCACCGGCAAGTTCACTGAATGCTTGCAGCAGAGGGGTAACCGCCTCGGTCGTAGGGTTATCCTGAACAATCAGCATCAACGGCTTCCCGGCTGCACGTTGTATCAGCACCAGGAACAAGGCTTTGGCGGTTGGGGTGAGTCCGGAGACACGCATCCGCCCCGTGCCCTCTTTCAGATGGGAGGCTGCACGCGAAAAGGCGGCCAACTTTTCCACGTCCGCAAAGAGATCGCGGACGAAGGGGAGAACCATCGCTTTTACATTCTATCAGCCGGGATTTAACGATTGTTAGAAGCCAGTCGACAGCCGAGTAGCATGTCTACGCTGGCAAGCGCCCGAAATTCGGCTCGCTAAGTTCTGGTTTATCGCAGTCGACTTCACATTCCAGCGACAAGTCCAGTACCAGACGAGACGTGAGATCCACACGCTGCGGAGGTTTGCGTCTGGGAAAGGCCTGTTCTCCCCCACAGGGAGCCACGCTGTGATTCACGGCCTGCGGCATTCTCTCCCTTAAGCTTTGTCACAAGGAAGAACTGCACTTCGAGCGCACGTTAGCTGGTGAGTGGGATGCGAATAAGATTGCAAACAAATACAAGAGTCCCGAGGTGGTGTTGGACTTATTCGTCTCGGCCAGTAGCTCGCTTTAGACCCTTGCCGACCTGCCTTCATGCTCCCTTACGGGTGCGCGACGCGCGATCTGTGCTTGGGCTCCGGGCTTACCGCCAACCGGAAAAACTCGTTCAACGCCTCAGGACTCTATCTTGCCTTTGACATGATGTTCTTGTTCGCCTCGACCAGCGCTTTGCTGTAGACCCTTGCTGGCCCTCCATCGTCCACCTAAGTGTCGAGGGTGACCTCGCTTGAGTCCCGGACGCTGCACCAACCGGGTAAACTTCAGAACGTGTCAAAGAACGATTATGGTTCTACTCCTTTCACTTTTGTAGTCAATGAAAACAACCCAGATTTATCTGTTTGTATTTCAAGGGGGTGCAGCCTCTCCACAGGCAGATGACAGTTTTTGGTGCAGCTATCGCGTCGAAAATGTTTGACGCCGCATATGAGCGTCGGAATTCCCTCTATTTTTCAAAACGGTTGTTTCATCGACCACTCCTGAATGATTTGGTGGCCCTGTGAAAATTTGGCACAAGCCGCTCGGGACGCGGTATTGCGGCGGGACACAAACATCGGGGTCTTATCGCCTCAGACGTCTGCGCAATAACTTCTTCCTTGGTGGGATCGGGAACTCATGATCGAGATCGTAGAACTTCCTTTGAGGATGATCCGACTTGGCATTCGGCACTGGTCTCTCAGACCTGGAACTGAAGCGCGCGATCCCAGCAGTCAAGCTTAATGGATTGGTCGTCGTGTACATGGCTTCGTCAAATACCGCTCCGGATGTCGGCTTGGCAACTGCAAACACGGCGAACGCTTTGCCGTTGACATACGAGGTTGAGAGATAGTCGGCGACCATGAGCCCGGAAAATGTGTTGGGTAACCAGCTGACTTTCATTGGCCCTGCCAGTTCAGTCGGCGCGCTCCAAGTTTCGCCTCCGTCTTCTGAGGAGACGAATCCCGCCCCGAGTTGACAATTAGAGCCACAGTTCGACACTGGATAGTAGTAATAGGTGAGCGTCAAATGGACCGTGCTGCCGGAAGTGGTCGGATCGACTGCCAGCCCAGGAATGAAGTGATCGACCGTACTGGTGGGGGGGTCGATTGGGATTCTTGCCGGCGCTGTCCAGGCCAGTCCGTCATTCGAGGTGCTCAATACCAGGTCATTGGAAGGGCAACTCGTACGGAAGCGGCAGTCCGCCCAGACTACATAGATTTTTCCCGAGCCGTCGATCTCAGCCGTTGGAAGCGGAGCGCTGCGCAGGTTGCCCGCCTCCTGGTGGTCGGTTATCGACGAAATGGCTACCGTACTGCTCCAGCTTGCCCCGCCATCACTCGAACTAAAAGCTGCCATCGAGCCAAAAACTCCACTTGCGAACGGCACTACGACGGCCCCGTTCGGCTGCACGACCGGCTGTCCGCCAATTCCGTGAGCAAGGCTAGCAGTGCCGAGCGAAGGCCCCCAGGTGAGCCCTCCATCAGTCGATGTATTCATTTGCATCAGATTCGCAGAGGAGGGGTCGTCCCACTGGACATAGCAGTGGCCGTAGAACGAACTTGTGGTGGAGTTGTCGCAAACGATCCAGCTCTTGTCCGGATTGCCTGTCGTAGTGACTGCAATTGGATTTCCCCAGTTGATTCCATCCGAAGAACGGCTAACAACCACCTGATTAAGGCTGGGACTCAATGCGAGTGAAGCAATGAGCCACATCCTATGCGAGGCGTCGTATGCCACTGAAGCATCACTGGCGGCGGTGAAGTTACCGCTGCCCTGAAATGTCGTAATGCCTGGCAGAAACCCGCTGCTCCAGATAGTGCCACCGTCCGTTGAGGTCGCGAACCCAATGTCAGCGCCTCCTCCATCGTGAATGCGTCCCACTTGAAAAGCGCTGACTATGGTCGACCCGAACGCAAACGTGTCCGGCTCGACCTCAGTGGCGTGCTGACTACTCGCGTTGGTAAAGGGATCACTGCTCAGCTTCACCAGCGGCACTGTAGCTGGCGGGAAAACTGGCGGCGGTGGTTCCTGATGAGCCGCAGAGCCTGACCCGCACCCTGACAGCAGAATGATGCAGAAAAAAGGTAGCCACTTAACGGAACCCGGAAGATGCATATCCTACGCCGGCATGTCGCGAAGGCACGGCAAGTCAGTTGCATGAAACGTACTCTGCTCGGACAGTGACGGTCAATGTTCAGCTGTGTTCCTGCGCCGGGGCGAAGTTCTGGCGTCTCCTGCAAGTCACTTAGCCCAGCCATCCCTTCGGAATACAATCGCGCTCGGGAGGAACAACTATGGCGATCTTCAACGAGGGACGCAGCCGAATCATCGACGCCACTCCGAGTCCGATGATGCGTCTACTTGGGGTTGCAGTCGGTGCTTTCTTGCTGGTGATTTTGCTCTTTGCGTCCGTTGCGAAGGTGGATTCCGGCCGTGTCGGTGTGCTGACGCTGTTTGGACGAGTGACTGGAGAGGTTCTGCCTGAGGGCGTGCACCTCATAAACCCCTTTAAGGCAAATAATGAGATGTCCATCCGCACACAGGAAATCAAGGAATCCGCCAGCGTACCCTCGGCCGAAGGGCTGGTCATGAACCTCGATACTTCCCTGATCTACCACCTCAATCCCGAAAAGGCTGCGGAGGTGTTTCAAAAGATCGGGCCAAACTACCTCACAGTCTTGATTGAACCGAACTTAAGAGCCGCAATCCGCGAATCCACGGCTTCGCACAGTGCCAACGCACTCTACACTGGTGAAAGGGAAATGGTCGCCAAACAGATCTTCGAGCAATTGTCACAGAAACTCGGTGAACGCGGCATTACGATAGAGAGCGTTCTTTTACGCGACATTCAGTTACCCAGTTCACTAAAAGTTTCAATTGAAGCCAAGCAGCAAGCCGAGCAAGAAGCGCTCGCCATGAACTTCCGCTTGCAGAAGGAAAAACAGGAAGCTGAGCGCAAGCGCATCGAGGCTGCCGGCATCCGTGACTTTCAGCAGATTGTCGCGCAGGGCATCAGCCCGGCGTTGCTGGAATGGAAAGGGATTGAAGCCACCGAGACACTCGCTAAGAGCGGCAACGCAAAAGTAGTAGTCATTGGTAATTCAAAAAATGGTTTGCCTCTGATTCTGGGACAATAGAGATCACATTTTCTTACGAAAGATTAGGATTCTGATTCAACTCTCAGGTATTTTGTGCCTCCTCTGCTCGAAGTTTCACACCTGGACGTCGAATTTCCGGGGCCGATTCACGTAAAGGCACGTGACTTGCCCGCCAGCGGCCTCATCGCCGTTCGAGATCTCGACTTCACAATCGCGGCGGGTGAAGTGCTCGGACTGGTCGGAGAATCGGGGTCGGGGAAGTCAGTTACTTCGCTCGCCATCATGCGCTTGCTCCCGCCTGAAGCCCGAGTACGGGGCGAAATTGTCTTCTCCAGCGAGAGCGGCACACGTGATCTGCTTCGATTTTCGGAACAAGAAATGCGCCGCTTGCGGGGCACCCAGATCGCCATGATTTTCCAGGAGCCGATGCCCGCACTGAACCCTGTGATGCGGGTTGGAGATCAAATTGCGGAAGCTGTTCTCGCCCACCAGGAGATAAGCAAGCAGGAAGCCTGGAATCGTTCGGTTGAGGCGATGCAGGACGTGCGCATTCCCGAATCTGATCGCCGTGCCCGCGACTATCCACATCAGCTTTCGGGTGGGATGCGCCAGCGAGTCATGATCGCGATGGCGATTGTGAATCGCCCTCAATTGCTGATCGCCGACGAGCCGACCACCGCTCTGGACGTCACCATTCAGGCGCAAATTCTCGAACTGGTCGCCGACCTCCGGCGCCGCTTCGACCTCACCATGCTGTTCATCTCGCACGATCTCGCAGTCGTCTCTCAGGTCGCCGACCGCGTAGCAGTCATGTATTCGGGCAACCTGGTGGAGCTGGGTCCGAAGCAGGCCATCTTCCGTACATCCGCACATCCATATACTCAGGGCTTGCTGAATGCCGTCCCTACTCTCCGCACCGATCGCAAGCAGCCCCTTCGAACCATTGAGGGCACCGTCCCAGTGCTAAGTCCACCTGGGTGTCCTTTCGAGCCCAGGTGCGAGTTCCGCATTCCCGAATGCCGCCATGCTTTGCCACCACTTATAGAAGTGGCATCTGGCCACTGGACGAGGTGTCCGGTAATCAGTGGCAGATCCATCTAGCGGCTAGATCGAACGCCTCTCCAGTGCTTTCAGCACGCGTGCCTGAGAACCGGAAACCGGGAACTGAGAACCGGGATCTCCCATCCGCGCCACGTCTTCCTTCTGCACCACGATCGATAACCTTCTGTTTTCATAATTCAACTCTCGTCCACAGCGAGTGCGTACGTGGTTTCCTGGACCTGCCAAAGACTATAATCGCGGGTTTGTCCGGTGAACCGTGATCATCCTTCTACTCAGTGACATCCACAGCAACCTCGAAGCGCTGGAGGCCTGCCTTGCCGCTGCCCCGACGTTCGATGTCGCCGTCAACCTCGGAGACGTCGTAGGCTATGGAGCTAGTCCGAACGAGGTAATTGATCGCTCGCGTAGTTTGGGCAAGTTTTTCGTCCGCGGAAACCACGATAAAGCCGCCGCTGGCCTGACTGAATTGAAGGAGTTCAATCCAATCGCCGGATTGGCCGCCCTCTGGACGCGCGAGCACTTGAAACCAGAGAATCTGGAATGGTTGCGGACCTTGCCACATGGGCCCATCCAACTTGAAGCTTTGCCCGGTGTCCAGTTCGTACACGGCTCGCCGGTTGACGAAGATGAATACGTAGTTACATTGCGTGATGCGATCGAGCCCCTCCTTCTGTCTGCCGCGACCATAACGTTCTTTGGACATACGCACCTGCAGGGAAGCTTCTCCTCAAGCCAGGTGGCTACGGACGTTTTTCGCCCGGAGTACAAAACAGTCGGCCAAAGCGAGAGCGCGCAATTTCCTTTGAAGGTGGGACTACGTTATTTGATTAACCCGGGCTCAGTCGGGCAGCCCCGTGACGGCGACTGGCGCGCTGCCTTTGCGCTCTACGACTCCGACAGTCGCATCGTTAGTTTCTATCGCGTACCCTACAATCTGAAGCGTGCGCAGGACCGTATTCTGGCGGCAAACCTGCCCCAGCGCTTGGCCACGCGTTTGGCTGCAGGAAGATAACAGAACGGATGACGAAGCACGTGCAATCCGGGATTCTTCAGGGCACGCGAATAATGTTCGAGCAACGAAGCCAATGGCCACAACCCCAAGACCAGTACACATCACAGTAGCATTTCTCCTGACAACAGCTGCGACCTGCGGCGCAGCGTACAAATCCTCGCTTGGTCCAAGCGATCTGACTTCGGATGCGAAGCAGCACATCAATGTAAACGGCACAGATCGCGTGTACTTTCTGCACATTCCGAAGGCTTTGCCTCACGGAAAGGCCGCCCTGGTGTTGGTGTTCCACGGCGGCGGAGGTCACGCCGCGAATATGCCCAAATTCACTCAATTCGATCCGCTCGCCGATCGCGAAGGATTTTTTGTGGCCTATCCCGACAGCGTCAATAAGAGCTGGAATGATGGTCGGGGGCTTTCCCCCGCCGATGATGTGGGCTTTGTGCGCCTTCTGATCGAGCAGCTGCAGCACTCTTACAACATCGATCACAAACGCATCTACGCTACGGGAATATCGAATGGTGGATTCTTTTCCATGCGCCTGGCCTGCGACTTGGGCCAGAAGATTGCCGCAGTCGCTGCAGTTGCCGCAACCATGCCGGAGCCACTGGTGCCTTTATGCAAACCGTCCGCGCCAGTATCTGCAATGTTTATTCATGGCACCAAGGATCCGCTTGTCCATATTAATGGCGGCCCTATCGGTGTCCGACGGGATCGCGGGAATGCCGTGTCTCTTCGTCAAGCAGCCGAATTCTGGCGCAACTGGGACCGAACTTCACCCAACTCTGTTGCGGAGGAAGTCTCCCAACCAACACAAGACAGTACTCAGGTTCGTCGGGAGGTTTATGGTAGGGGACGAGACGGAACCGAGGTGGTTGTCTACATCATCGAAGGCGGCGGTCACACCTGGCCCGGCGGTTCGCAATACTTGCCCGCTTTTCTGGTAGGAAAAGTCAGTCACAAGCTCGACGCTACACAGGCAATCTGGGATTTCTTCAAGAAGCACCGCCGGTGATCGCATTGGAATGTTCGCGGATAGCCGATGCTCGGCGGTGTCCTCCGTGGTCAGAAACTGCCGAACCGTATGGTTCCTCGATGAAATCATCTCGTCGCTATTTGGCGGTGGTGGCACTTCTGATGACGGTAACCACAGCTCATACCTCTCAGATCGCCGGCAAAACCCTGGTCGCCAAGGTAGATGCCTATTTAGCGCCCTACGTCGAGGGCCGGAACTTCAGCGGCGCTATCCTGATCGCCGAAGGAGGATGTGTCCTGTTCACCAAGGGGGTTACGGCATGGCGAATTACGAACTGGCAGTGCCGAACCGATCTGACACGCGGTTCCACATCGCATCAATTTCCAAAAGCTTCACTGCCGCGGCGATTCTCATGCTGCAGGAGCGCGGCCAACTTCACATGCAGGACACGCTGGCGAAATTCATCCCAGATTATCCCCAAGGCGACAAAATCACGCTGCACCACCTCCTCACACACACCTCCGGTATCCCGAATGTCAACAATCTCCCGACCTATTCAGAAAAATCTCTGCTCTGCCTGAATTTGACCCAAATCATTCCGCTCTTCGAGGATAAGCCGCTCGAGTTCCAGCCCGGCGCGCGTTTTCGCTACTCCAATTCCAACTACAACCTGCTCGCCTTTATCATCGAGAAAGCCTCTGGGAAAGATTATGGAAAGTTCCTCGAGGAAAATATCTTTCGGCCTCTCGGAATGAATGCCACGGGCAACGACGACGGATCGAACGCCCTGATTCCGAACCGCGCTTCCGGATATGTGCCAGTCGGCATGCAGGATGTCGAAAACACCCCATTTCTGAACTGGTCGATCAAGACCGGTAACGGCTCGCTGTATTCGACGGTTGAGGATCTTGGAGTGGTTACGTTCATGAAAGGCGCGCACGCGAAGTCACCGGTCTGACCTGGAATTTCGGGAACGACTTCAAAACCGCAAGGCTGCCGTAGCCCTGGATTCTGCGGTGAAGATGAGGATGTAAACTTCTGGTTATGCCTGAATTCTCTCCAAGTAGAGGATTATTCCCTTCACGTCCAGAAAGAGCCCCCCAGCGTCACCTGCTTGCCCACAGCGACGGTGGGGCAAGGGGGAATCCCGGCCCAGCCGGATTCGGAGTGGTAATTTACGACGAATCGGACAAAAAGATCGCCACCCTTAGCCAATATCTCGGTCACCAAACCAATAATTTCGCCGAGTACCAGGGCCTCATCGCGGCGCTGGAGTATGCAATTGATCATGGCTATAAAGCGCTGAAAGTGGTGAGCGATTCCGAACTCCTGGTGCGCCAGATTAAAGGCATCTATAAGGTCAAGAATCAGGCGTTGAAGGATCTTCACGCACGGGCGAAAGACCTGATCGCGAAGCTCGACTGGTTCTCCATCGAACACGCTTTACGAGAGCACAACAAGGAAGCCGACCGTCTGGCGAATGAAGCCATGGATCAGGGTATGGGACGCAAGACTTCACCTCAACCCTCTCCGAGAGCACCAGAGGAATTCGAGGGAGTCGTTCAGGATGGAGTCATCAGACTGCTCGGAAGCAACCTGCCGGAGGGCACACCCGTGCAGGTCCGTGTCAAAAAATAGAGGTATCGTTCGCAAATGATGTCATTCTGAGCGCTGCGCAGAATCTATGCTTCCTCTGTTTCTGGTGAGATCTAAGTCTAAGCCCGGCTCTTCTTCACCGGTTTGACCAGCTTCGTCCGCACCACTTCCCAGGGCCGCTTGGGTCTTTGTGGAACCGGCCTGTCACGGTTCTCGACCCGGTCATATTGGTAGGATTCGCTGACGGTTCCCAGCGACTCATTATAGAGACTAGGCAAACCGAGGGCTTCTTTCAGCTCTTCGGTGAATTGTTGCAGCGCCTTTAGATGGTCAGCGGTAGCGGGAATTTCAGTTTTGGCGGTTTTGAGAAACTGCTGGTATCCACGATTCACCAGCTTGGAAATCTCGCTGCCCACCAGATAACCTGGGTAGGCGAATATCTTCACCCCATCGTCTCCATCCTTCTGGATAGCGGCAGACACGTTGTACTTCCTCACAAACACGCGGCCCTGCGTGCCCGGCGCTTCAATTAAATCAAATCCATGATCGCGCAGCCAGTTCAGGGCATCTTCGTAGGTCCGTTGTTCGACTTTGGTTGTCATCGCGTGTTTCGGTTCCCCTTTATCCAGCGATTAGATGCTGATTCGCAGAAACATGCATCTACGGTGATCAGAGGATCGGCTGCAGGTCTTTTATAATCTAATGCATTGTTGTTCTTTCATTAATTCGCATTTTGCGCACATTACGATAGTCACGGTCTCCAGCCACTCTTATGCCATCACTCTCTTCCAGTGGGACGGAAATGTCTAAATCCGGAACAACCGGTGCAGCACATCGGGGAGAGCGCAGCCTGCAACGAATTGGCAACACGCCCCTTCTCCGCCTGGACAGGATCAACGATCTGTCGAACATCGAACTACTCGGTAAAGCAGAATGGTTCAATCCTGGCGGATCGGTCAAAGATCGTGCTGCGTCGAACATTGTTGCAGAAGGCCGCGCAAGCGGAACCTTCAAGAGCGGACAAACCCTGCTGGACTCTACCAGCGGAAATACAGGCATTGCCTACGCCATGATCGGCGCCGCCCTGGGTTTCGCGGTGACGCTCTGCATGCCGGAAAATGTTTCGGTCGAGCGCAAACGTATTCTGCACGCCTACGGCGCGAACATTATCTATACCGACCCGGCAGACGGTTCTGATGGCGCGATTCGCAAAGCACGCGAACTCTACTCCGATCAGCCGGATAAATTTTTCTACGCCGACCAGTATTCCAATGACGCAAACTGGCGGGCCCATTACCATGGCACGGCCAACGAAATCTGGCAACAAACGGAAGGACGTATCACGCATTTTGTTGCCATGCTCGGCACCAGTGGCACTTTCGTGGGTACCTCGCGGCGATTGAAGGAGTTGAATCCGAACATTCGCTGCATTTCCCTGCAACCCGACTCTCCCTTCCACGGTATTGAAGGAGCCAAACACATGGCCAGCGCCATCGTGCCGGGCATTTATGACCCATTACTGGCGGATCAGGACATCGGCATTGCCACTGAGCAGGCGTATGTCATGGCAAAACGCCTAGCGAGGGAAGAAGGACTGCTCGTAGGAATTTCGGCTGCAGCCGCCGTGGCAGTCTGCCTCGACCTCGCAAGACAGCTGCCAAAAACTCAGCACGCCGTTTTCGTCACAATCTTGTGCGACTCAGGTGACAAGTACTTGAGTGAGCGATTTTGGGACGAAGCCTAGAACGCCTGCTTCATAACCCGTGCAGCACCACCTCGGGTGATAGTCGCCTATGGCCCACACCGGCACCCTGCGCCAACGGATCTTCGCCTGGGCTCTTGCGCACTTCAACACCAAATACGAACGTTTTGTCGAGCAATACAAACAACAACTGTTCTCAGATCTTTCCGGCACCGTCCTCGAAATCGGTCCGGGCGCCGGGGCAAACCTACGCTACTTTGCGCGACCCGATGTCCACTGGATTGGCATCGAGCCGAATCCTTTCATGGAGAAATACCTCGGAGAAGAGGCTGCGCGGCTGGGCATGCAAATCGAAATTCGCCCTGGGACAGCAGAGAAGCTGACCATCCCAAATGCCAGCATTGACGCGGTGCTTGCCACCCTCGTGCTCTGTTGCGTGGATGATCCCCAACTCTCGCTGACCGAGGTGCTTCGCGTGCTGAAACCAGGCGGCACGTTCGTTTTCATAGAACATGTTGCCGCGCCTCGCGGCACCCGCCTGCGATGTATCCAAAATTTGATCGCACCGCTGTGGAGACAGCTCGGCGACGGCTGCCACCCGAATCGTGAAACTTGGACTACTCTGGAGCAAGCCGGCTTCAGGAAGCTCAACTACGACAGGATCACAGCGCCGGTTCCCCTCGTCAGCCCCCAAATCGTGGGCACGGCGATGAAATCCTCGTAAACACGTGCTGCATTTGTGGACTCCTTTGCGACCTTTGCGCTGCCTTTGCATTCTTTGCGGTTACTGTTTGGCTCGGCATTCAAGCAACCGGAATGCCCCAAGAAAGTCCAAGCAAGCAGTGTCGAAATTCGGCACTGATCCGAGACACTTTTTCTACCCAGCGCTGAGTCAAAATGCGACAATAGCATTGCAACCCGCAATATGACCACGGCCCAGATTTCTCTGATGACTCCGGAACTGATCCGCGAGCACGGCCTCACTCCGGAAGAATACGAAAAGATCAAGCAGTTGCTCGGCGGGCGTGAGCCTACGCTAACGGAACTCGGCATTTTCAGCGTGATGTGGAGCGAGCATTGCTCCTACAAGTCTTCGCGCGTGCACCTGAAACGTTTGCCGACGCGCAGCCGCCGTGTGCTTCAGGGGCCGGGCGAGAACGCTGGCATCATCGATATCGGTGAAGGTTGGGCGTGTGCGTTCAAGATCGAGTCCCACAATCATCCGTCCTTTATCGAGCCGTTTCAGGGCGCGGCGACGGGCGTAGGCGGCATCCTGCGCGATATTTTCACTATGGGAGCTAGGCCCGTGGCGGTGATGGATTCGCTTCGCTTTGGCCCAATCACAAGCACAAATTATCTGGGCACGGCCGAAAGCTCACCAGCCGACATTCACAAGAATCATTCTCTTCTCGAGGGAGTTGTCAGTGGCATCGCCTCCTACGGCAACTGCTTCGGTGTGCCGAATCTTGGTGGCGAGACAAAGTTCGAGCCTGGCTATTCCGGCAATCCGCTGGTGAATGCATTTGCGCTCGGGCTTGTGCGGAAAGATCAGATTTTCTATGCCCGCGCCTCCGGCGAAGGCAACCCCGTCATTTACCTTGGCGCCAAGACCGGGCGCGACGGCATCCACGGCGCGACCATGGCCAGCGAAGAGTTCAGCGAAGCCTCCGAAGCCAAACGTCCCAACGTGCAGGTTGGTGATCCTTTCCTGGAGAAATTGCTGCTCGAAGCCTGCCTCGAAGCCATGCGGACCGGCGCAGTCATTGGCATCCAGGATATGGGCGCGGCAGGATTGACCTGCTCAACCTGCGAAATGGGGTCGCGCGGTCATGTCGGCATCGAGATCGAAATGGATCTCGTGCCGCAGCGCGAAACCGGGATGAGCCCCTACGAAATCATGCTGAGCGAGTCTCAGGAACGCATGCTGCTGGTGGCGCAGAAGGGGCGCGAGCAGGAAGTGTTGCGCGTCTTCGATAAGTGGGGACTGGACGCGGTCGAAGTCGGATGCGTGACAAACGACGGCAAGATGCGCGTGCTGCAGCACGGCGAAGTGGTTGCCGAAATCCCCAACGAGGCCCTCACCGAGGATGCGCCCGTGTACCAGCGTCCGCTGAAGCGATGGGAGCCGCCGGTACCGCGCGAGATGCCGGAGCACATCAGGTTCGGCGAAGCGGGCGATCTCACTGGAAATCTGAAGCGAATATTGGCCAGCCCGAACATCTGCAGCAGGCGTTGGATTTGGCAGCAATACGATCACATGGTGCAAACCAACACCGTGGAAGCGCCGGGCACGGGGGATGCGGGCGTGATTCGTATCAAAGGCTCGCAGCGGGGGCTGGCCATGGCTCTCGATGGAAACGGCCGCTGGTGCTATCTCGACCCACGGCTGGGTGCGATGCATGCCGTGGCTGAAGCCGCCCGCAACGTGGCTTGCACGGGCGCGAGCCCGGTAGGGGCTACGAATTGTTTAAACTTTGGCAATCCAGAAAAACCGCACATTATGTGGCAGTTCTCGCAGGTGATCGACGGCATGACCAACGCCTGTGAGGAACTGGAAATTCCGATTACCGGCGGCAATGTAAGTTTTTATAACGAAACTCTAGGCGAAGGTATTTACCCCACGCCAGTTCTGGGGGTGGTGGGAATCCTCGAGGATGTACACAAAGCTCTCAGGCCCGGCTTTGTCGAACCAGGACGACCTATCGTCCTGCTGCGTGGTTCTCTGCCCGGAGATAAAACCGACGCAGAATCCGAGTTCGGATCTTCCGAGTACGCCAAAGAAATTCTTGGCGCGCTCTGGGGATACCCTCCCAATCTAGATTTGGAAAAGGAAGCAGCCCTCCAAAAGGCACTGATCGAAATGGCCCAAGCCGGCCTGCTTGATTCTGCTCACGATTGCTCCGAAGGTGGTTTGGCTGTAACCCTTGCAGAATGCGGATTTGCCAGGGGGCTGGGCATGCACATAGAGTTGACTTCGCAAGATCTGCCGGCTGAGTTTGTCCTATTTGGGGAAGACACCAGCCGCGTTGTCGTCTCCTGCGACCGCAGTAATCTCTCGCGAATCCAACAAATAGCTGTAGAATACGGCCTCTCAGCACAGACAATTGGGGAGACAGTTCCCGACCGGATGGAAGTCAGATTGAACCTCCGGGTTGTGGTGTCTGCTGCAACCGGTGAGCTGATAGATGCGTATGAGTACGCTCTGGAGAAAGCGTTGCGGGCTGATGCGGAGAGCACACAAAACATGCTGGCCTGACAATCGTGATTACCCTTGATGACGTCATCCTGACGCCGAGCGAAGCGAGGCGGAAGGCTCTATGCAATTGCGTTTCATTCGGGAAAATGCATGGATTCTTCGGGGCTGCAAGCCCTCAGAATGACAAGAGGTTTAGGCAGTGCTAAATGCTAACGGCTAAGCGCTATGCGGCCTTTCGACAAATTCCGTGAAGAGTGTGGGGTGGTTGCGATATATGCGCATCCCGAAGCGGAGAAACTCGCCTATCTCGGCCTGCATGCGCTGCAACATCGTGGCCAGGAATCCGCCGGCATCGTCTCGTCAAACGGCTTGACCGTGCAGCTACACCGGTCCATGGGCTTGGTTGCAGACATCTTCACCGAAGACGTCCTGGCGAAACTGCATGGCGCCCTAGCCATCGGACACACACGCTATTCAACCGCCGGCGATTCAGCGCTGTTCAACGCCCAGCCCATCACCGTGCAATCGAATAAAGGGATGATCGCGCTCGCCCACAACGGCAATCTGGTGAACGCCGCAGAAATTCGCAGCCGCCTGGAGGCCCAGGGCTCGATTTTCCAGACCAACAGCGATACCGAGGTAATCGTTCATCTGATCGCCTTATCAAAGGAACACACCTTACCGGAGGCGATCGCCGATGCCCTGCGGCGCGTCGAAGGGGCTTTTTCGCTAGTGATCCTCAGCGTTGACCGGATTTTCGCGGTGCGCGACCCGCGTGGTTTCCGTCCCCTCGCTATGGGCCGAATCCCGCGTCAGGAAGGGTTGAAGCAGGACACGATCGTGTTCGCCTCCGAGACCTCGGCATTTGACCTGATTGGCGCAACCTACGAGCGTGAAGTGAAACCGGGCGAGTTGGTAGTGGTCGGGCCGGAAGGAATCAGTTCGCGCTTCTATGCCACAGCTCAGCCGCAGGCGAGTTGCATCTTCGAGCACGTTTATTTCTCCCGCCCGGACAGCATTGTCTTCGGGCGCCAGGTGCAGGAGAGCCGCGAAGAGCTTGGCCGCCAACTGGCTCGCGAAGCGCCCGTCGAGGCTGACATCGTTGTGCCCGTGCCCGATTCCGGGGTCACCGCCGCCGTCGGCTACGCGGACCAGAGCGGAATTCCTTTCCGCTTTGGCCTGATCCGCAACCATTACGTTGGCCGCACTTTCATCGAGCCGCAGCAGAGCGTTCGCGACTTTGGAGTGAAGCTGAAGCTTAATCCCGTGCGCTCCCTGCTCGAAGGCAAGCGCGTGGTGCTGATCGATGACTCCATCGTGCGCGGTACCACCAGCCGCAAGATCGTACGCATGATCCGCGGTGCTGGCGCGACCGAAGTCCACATGCGCATCAGCTGCCCGCCGACTATTTCCCCCTGCTTCTACGGAGTGGATACTCCCTCTAAAAAACAACTAATCGCAGCGAATAAATCCATCGAAGAAATCCGCGAATATATTGGTGCCGATTCGCTAGCTTATCTGTCGCTGGAAGGCATGCAGAAAGCCTGCGGCGAAGGCGAGAAGACCAACTACTGCACTGCCTGCTACACCGGTTCCTATCCCACGAACTGGGTGGATGTGGAAGAAATCCAACCCGCAGCCGTAGTTAAACCTTAACTTTCCACACCATTGTCATCCTGAGCGTAGGCAGCACTTCGCGAAGCGAAGTGCTGGTGAAGTCGAAGGACCTCGCGCTCGCATGCACAGGTACTGTTCTTGCAGGGAGTTCCTGCCACTACTTGGTCGAATCCGCAACAAGTAAGACGCCGCATCCCCCCGTGCAGCACTCGGCCTGATCGGCACTACTTCGCTGAGGATGACGGGTTGTTATTAGAAGTGGAACTTCAAGCTTCCCCCCACCGTCCGCGAAGGCGCGTATTGGATGGGAATCTCTTCACTTTCCTTCGCGATCTGGTAAATGCTGTTTGAGACGTTCGTGACATCAAACTCCAGGTCAAGCCTGCGCGGCTCGACATTCCACAAATTCACTCCACTAGCCAGATCGCACGTGAAGTGCTGCGGCAACCGTGGACCGCTTTCCACGATGGTCCCGCTCCCGTAACGCAAAGCCGTGCCCGTCCAGAACCTCCGCCAGCGATTGTGATAGAAAATCTGCGCTGTCCCGGTGTGAGTCTGGTCAAACGCCGGCACGATCCGCTCCCCCGGCTCCAGCGGCTCATCTCCCGCGAATCCGCCCGTAATTGGCCCGTAAAAGTAAGTTTTTTGCAACGCGTATTGGAATCGCCCACTGATGCCGATCCGCTCTAGTTGCCGCATGTTCAGCACCAGCTCCGCGCCTTCCGAGCGCGCCGTATGGAAATTAATCGGGACAAAAATACGGCTGATCGAGATCTCATGGTTCTCGAAACTGTTGTGACCGGTGTGAAGATAAGCATTCAGCTCCAGGCTCACGCGCGGATGAAGTTCCTGTGCCCAACCTGCCTCGAAATAATTCTGCGTGTAAGGACGCACGTTCCCCACCCGTTGATCCGGGTCAACTGCGTTATGCCCAAGAAAACTTGCAAGCAGCGAATACTCGATTGGGGGCGGAGAGAAATACCGGTTGTAGGCCGCATGCAGCACAGATTTGGTCTTTGCGAAGTGGTACGCCAGTCCGACACGTGGGCTGGTCTGCACGCCGGTATCCACGAGATCGAAGTAGTCGTAGCGCAAGCCAAGATCCACGGTCAGATTACGAATAGGCGAGAAGTGATCCTCCGCGTAGAGACTGGCTTGCCCACCCAGCAGACCGCCACTGAACGGCGGAAACACGTCGGGATCGCCGCGGCTGTCAAAAAAGAAGCTTTCGTTCTCGCGCAAGCGGGTCAAGTCGATGCCCGCCCTGAAAAAATGTCCGCGCCAGTAGTGCGACAGATCGCTCTTGATCCCCAACGTGAGCGGCGCGCGTGAAGCGAGAGAAAGCGGTGTCTCCGGGTCGGCCGTGGGCAGTACTCGATCGGAACCGGTGCGCTCGTAAAGAGATGTGTTGACCAGCGTTTCCGGTGAGAACGTGTGCAGCCACGAAAGAATTGCCGTCTGCTGCCGCAAATGTCGCTGCGCGTTTCGCCCAGCTTCCTTGTCCTCAGTGATATTGGGCTGCTGGAAATTATCGCCTCCGCCCATCAGCAGAAGCTTGAAACCGTCGTTACCGGCACGCCAGTCGAATTGCGCAGCCGCCCGGGAACCTTTGCCGAAATCGTAAAGCTCCTTCGGCTCCGGCGGATCGAGGAAGCGGCCTGACGCAAACCCATCGACGAAAAAGTAATAGCCAAGCTTTCCGGCCTGTCCACCATAATCGGCATTGAGATCGTAGTTATCGACTGTGGCGCCCCGAAAATTCACATCACCGTGCCCGCCGAGATCCGCTCCAGAGCGTGTCGTGATATCGAGCACGCCACCAAACCGATTGCCATACTCAGGTGTGAAGCCGCCGGTCATCAGATCCACGGTCTCAAAAATCTGCGGGCTGACGCCCGGGCTGAGCTGCGGTTGAGTATTTTCCAGGAAAGAAACTCCGTTCATAAACTCGTGCAGCGAAAATTCCGTGCCGCGAACCGCAAGAAAATTGTCGTGGCTGTCGCTCGCGCCCGGCATGAGGTTGGTCACAAGGTCGTTGGTTGAGTTGGTGATTGGATCGGGAAGTTTCTCCAAATCCTGGTGCGTGAACGTGTACGAGCTGCCGGTCTTTTCTGGAGCGACGGTAAGGTACCCACCCGTGATCTCTACCTTCTCCTGAACCGACTCTTTGCGCTGCAAGTCGATGGTAAGCGAAAGTGGCTGCCTCGCACGCAGCACGAAGTCGTAGCGCGCGGGATAGAATCCCGGGGCTTCGGCTTTCAGCGTGTACGCGCCCGCCTCAACGGCAGCCAAGTGAAATCTTCCAGCTGCATCGGCGATGGTTTCCAGCGTGGTGCTGCCTTCAGCCCGCTGCAAAGCAATACGGGCCCCGGAAACAGCTTTGCCGGTGGTGTCGTGGAGCATGCCGTCCACGGCGGTCTGAGCCAAACCTGTAGCCGGCAAGACTGCGGATGCAACCAGTAGAGACCAGAACCGGTTTCGCACCTGTGTGACTCCAACTGGAGATTGAGCAGAAGCAAACCAGAGTAGTTTAGACGAATAAACGGTCAGTAGGTAACTCTCAGTTCCTAGAGCTTTAGAACTTGATGCGGGTTCGGTGAGGCATACAGCCGCTCGGCTAAGCTTTCCCGTGTCTCGCAAAACATCCGATCGCAAAGCTCGAGTTTTCGATCGCGCTCGTTGCTCTCTTTCCGCATGGCGGCATCGATCCTTCAAACAGTTAGAGATGTAACTTGTAGCGCCTCAAGAGCCCTTCTAGTGATCCTTGCTGTCTCTTGCAACCAACTCTCAATAGCACTCCACGATAATCAAAGCAAACAGCCGGGGACGAATTTCCGAGGAATTGATCGTATCCGCCATCGTTATCCTGCTCTAATGCCCTAACAGCCAGTACCGTTTGCTCCTCATGGCGCAGTGCGCGCTTACCTTTGCGAGCGGCTTTCCGCCGGATTCCCTCTCTGAAAGCTTGTCACCAACGCTGCTTGTTGGTTCGCCGGATAGGAGAATAGCTCCTCTGCAGTTTCACCCGAATAACAACCGTGCCAGTCCTCTTCATCCCGCGCTCCCTGTCCAGCGATATCCTGTCATAGTCTTGGATTGGCTAACAGTGGTCAGAAGTGGTTATGATCTACGCGCTGCCGCCACTCGCGGGATCCCCTGCAGGTCGTTGCTGATGCGGCTCTCTGCCCAGTTTCGCAACAGATGTTCGACACCATTCACAATAGTTCCGCTAATTTCCATCACCAGCCAGCCGCCGGGCTTAAGCGCCTCGTACGCTTGGGGAATTAGGCGTTCGATAACTTCCAATCCGCTGGGCCCCGCAAACACAGCATGGCGCGGCTCGAATTTGCGGACTTCGAGCTGCACCTGATCTTCTTCCGATTCGCCGACATAGGGAGGATTGGAAACCACAAAGTCAAACCTACTCGATTCCATCCCTTGTAAGAGATCGGCTTTATGGAAGCGGATTCGGCTTTCAAGCTGATGGCGCGCCGCATTCGCCCGGGCGATACCCAGCGTTTCAGACGAGATGTCGCTGGCATAAATTTCGGCTTGGGGCAGTTCTTTGGCAAGCGCAAGCGCGATACAACCAGAGCCGGTGCCGACGTCCACGATGCGAAGCGCGGTGGGCGTGCGCCCCACACAAGCCAGAACAGTTTCAATGACGTGTTCGGTTTCCGGCCGTGGAATCAGCACCGCCGGACTGACAATGAAATCCGTGCCCCAGAATTCCTGATGTCCCGTGATGTACTGCGCCGGAATCCCTTCGGAACGGCGGGCTAAAGCGTCGCCATATCGACCAGATTCTTCCTGCGAGAGCTCGCGTTCTGAATGCGCGTACAGATAGGCACGGTCGCAACCGAGTGTGAACATGAGCAGCAACTCGGCGTTCATGCGCGGAGAAGGAACATTGGCCAGAACAAGGCGCTCGACGGCGGAATTTAGGGCGTCTCGCAGGTGCACGCCAGATTTTAACCACGGAGGGCAAAGAGTGATCACATCACCGCCCCGCCTTCGCCCTTCAACTTTTCCGCTTCGTAATGCGTAACCAGCGCCTCGACGATCGGCTGCAGCTTTCCCTCCATGACTTCCTGCAACTGGTGAATGGTTAGCCCGATGCGATGGTCGGTCACACGGTTCTGCGGGAAATTGTAGGTGCGGATCTTTTCGCTGCGATCCCCGGTTCCGACCATGGATTTGCGTTCTTTTGCCAGCGCCTCCTGCTGCTTCTGCATTTCCATTTCATAGAGGCGGGAACGCAGCACGCGCATGGCCTTCTCGCGATTCTTGATCTGCGATTTTTCGTCCTGGCAACTCACCACTGTATTGGTGGGAATGTGCGTTACTCGGACAGCCGAATAGGTTGTATTCACCGACTGCCCGCCGGGACCAGACGAACAGAATGTATCGATGCGCAAATCTTTGGGATCAATCTTGATATCCACATCTTCTGCCTCAGGCAGGACCGCGACAGTGACCGCTGAAGTGTGCACTCGGCCCTGCTGCTCGGTTTGCGGCACACGCTGGACCCGGTGCACACCACTTTCATATTTCAACCGGGAGTAGACCCGGTCTCCCTCTATCAGTGCGATCACTTCCTTCAGTCCGCCCACTCCAGATTCCGATGTCGAGAGCACTTCGACTTTCCACCGCTGCGTCTCCGCATAGCGGGTGTACATGCGGAAGATCTCGGCGGCAAAAAGCGAAGCCTCATCGCCGCCCGTACCGGCCCGAATTTCAAGCACAACATCCTTCTCATCGTTTGGATCCTTGGGCAGCAGCAAAAGTCTCAGTTCTTCTTCGACCTTCACCGCGCGTGCTTCCAGTTTCTCCAGCTCCTCCTGCGCATAGGCACGCATCTCCGAATCTTTTTCATCCACCAGCACTGCGCGGCTCTCGGCAATCCCTTTTTTCAAATCCTTGTACTCGCGATATTTCTCGACCACGGGGCTGATGTCACTATGCGCCTTGGCAGTCTTCTGATACTTGGACGAATCATTGATGACGTCCGGCGAGGCAAGGGCCTTGGTCAATTCCTCATAGCGGGCTTCGATTTGGTCGAGTCGTTCAAACATACTCTAGCCTTTGGCCGTTAGCCGTTAGCAAAAAACGGGAGTTCAAGCGGCTTGCTAGCGCACAGAATTTATAAGCGCGTTCAGGCCTCGACTGACGCCAGCAGATAATTCCCATAACTGACCTTTTTGCAACTCTGATAGGTAGGTCAGTTCTCTGGCAATCATAACCTGCGTCTGCAACTCCTGCAGCGAGCCTCTTGCATGAAACAAGAACTGGCAAAGCTCTCGGTTCGACCTGTGGCCTTTACCTTCCGCGATGTTGCTAGGTACTGAAACTGCTGCGCGACGCATTTGCTGTGTTAGTCCGTAGAGCTCATATCTAGGAAATGCTGCCGTACTACGGTAGATCTCAACCGCCCAACTTCATCGCTTGTTTCCAAACCCGCAGATCACAATGTGAGATCGGTGTGAACACCTCCCCCATGACCATAAGCTCGGCAATACGAGCTGTCCGTGATGCGTGAACATCGGCGTTTGGGCTAACGGTATGGGCAAACGGCCAACGGCGATCTTCGCGGCGGGCGCCGCTAGGCAATCACCAGCTCGCCGCCATGCTGCTTTTCGAGTGCCATCGCATGGTCTAAAGCAATGATGGCGCATTCGGCTTGCGCGTCCGATGGCGGCTGGGTAGTGATGCGCTGCAGCCACAGGCCTGGCGTGGTCATGAGCGCAAAGAGCGAGCCGCGGTGCTTAGCGGCAAAACGGATAATCTCGTAAGAAATCCCCGTGATCAGAGGCAGCAATGCGATCCGAACCGCGAATCGCGCCCCGAACGTAGTTACTGGAACCAGCGTGTAAACCAGGATAGAGATCAGCATTACGGTCATCAGAAAGCTGGTGCCGCAGCGCGGATGATAGGTCGAATACTTTTGCACCGCGTCGGTTTCGAGCGGATCCCCATTCTCGAAGGCAAATACGGTTTTGTGCTCGGCCCCGTGATACTCGTAAACGCGATGGATATCGCGCAGCAGCGAAACTCCCCAGATGAAAAGCAGAAACAGGATGATACGGATTGCGCCATCTACGAGGTTGAAAACAATCTGCTCCCCGAAAATCGGATTCACCCGCTTCAATTCCGTTGCCGCGAGCAGCGGCAGGAACTTGTACATAAAAATGAAAAATCCGACAGAGATGATGATATTGACTGCCGCTATCCAGCCGCTGATTTCGAGCTTCTTTTCCTCGCAACCCGGCTTCGAATCTCCTAGCTGAATTTCATCCAGTGCCACATTCGCCGAAAAGCGCAGCGCACGGAATCCCAACCCCATCGCATGACCCAAGGTGATTACGCCGCGAACCACGGGCCAGCCCATCCATTTGTGCTTCTCAGAGAGCCGTTCGAGCGCTTCGCTGTGGGTCGAAACCTCTCCGGAAGGTTTCCGGCAGGCAATCGCCCAGGCATGCGGCGAGCGCATCATAACGCCTTCCAGGACGGCTTGGCCGCCAACGAGGGTTTCCTCTCCTCCTTCCAACGCCGGAAGGAGCTGCACGGACACAAGAAAACGCCATAATGTTTTCAGGAACTGCATGTTTATTGGATGTTCCCCATGAATAGACGCTTCAAGTACTTAGGGTAACACGAACGGGTTCGTTTAGGATCGAACCGGCGGTGCAGGGACGGCTGGCAGAACAGTTCCCATGAAACAATTGGCAAGCCTTTGCGAACGGGTCGCAGGCACGACTAAGAAGCTGGAAAAGACAGCTCTGGTTGCCGATTTCCTGAAATCGCGAACCCCCGAGGACGCCGCAACGGCAGCCATCTTTCTCTCCGGCAAGCCCTTTCCCGCCTGGGACGAGACCACTCTGAATGCCGGTGGCGCACTGCTGTGGAGAATCGTTTCAGAACTTTCGGGACGGCCGGAAACCGACCTGGCTACCGCATATCGGCAACACGGCGATGTGGGCACTGTCGCCAGCAAGGTGCTACCAGCCAGAAATCTCGAGCGAGAGCTCAGCATTGTCGAAATTCAGCAGACCTTTAGGCAAATTGCCGCGGCTCGTGGCCCTGCCATGAAAGGAGCGCTGGTTCGTGACCTGCTCTCGCAAGTAACCCCGCTCGAGGCCAAGTACATCGTCAAGATCATGACTGGCGAGCTGCGAATCGGCCTGAAAGAGAGCCTGGTTGAGGAAGCCATTGCCAAAGCATACGGCGGAAACCTCGCCGCCGTACAACGCGCCAACATGATTCTGGGCGATATTGGCGAGACGTTAGAACTTGCAGCTACGGGCAAGCTAGCTGAAGCGAGCATGCGGAGGTTCCACCCAGTGAGCTTCATGCTGGCAAGCTCGGCGGAATCCGCGGAAGAGGCTCTCAGCTACTTCCCCGATCCGATCGTCGAAGACAAATACGATGGTATTCGCGCACAGGCACATTGCTCCGCAGGTGAGGTACGAATCTTTTCGCGAACGCGCGACGATATCACATCATCTTTTCCCGAGTTGCCGGATGTTCTCGCGGGTTTGACCGGAAATGTGATTCTAGACGGCGAAATCGTGGCCTGGAGCTATTTGACGGCAGGGCTCAACGAACCGGGGAAAGCATTGCCGTTCCGCGCTCTGCAACAGCGACTTGGCCGAAAAAAAGTGAGCCCGGAGATGATCCGTGAGGTACCTGTAGCCTACCTCGTGTTCGACATCCTTTATGCCGGTGACCAATTGTTGATCCAGAGACCTTTGCGTGAACGTGCCAAAATTCTGGACGGGCTCTTGGCAGCGCCTCGATCGCAGGTGGCGACCTCTTCTGCCGAACATCAGGGGCTTCTTGCTTTCGATCCACAAGAAAGTTCCGCGCCCAGGCAACTGATCCGCGCGCCCGTATCTCGCGCTTCGTCCCCGGAGGAACTCAATCGCCTGTTCGAAGCTGCCCAGGCGCGCGGCAATGAAGGACTGATGCTGAAGGATCCCGAGTCGCCCTACACTCCCGGCCGCCGGGGAAAGTCTTGGCTGAAAATGAAGCGGGAACTCGCGACCCTCGATGTGGTCGTAACCGCGGTTGAGTACGGCCACGGTAAACGAATCGGTGTCCTGAGCGATTACACGTTCGCGGTCTGGGATGGCGACCGCCTGGTGAATATCGGGAAAGCGTATTCCGGCCTGACCGACGCCGAGATCGCCGAAATGACTAAATGGTTCCTCGATCACACTGTTGAAGATCGGGGGCTGCGCCTGGTCGTCGAGCCGAAGACCGTCCTCGAGGTAGCCTTCAACAACATGATGCGCTCCGACCGGCATAACAGCGGCTATGCCCTAAGATTTCCACGAATAGTCCGCTTACGGCACGACAAGCTACCAGAAGAGGCGGACACGATTGCGCGGGTGCGAGAAATCTACGAAAAACAGGGGAAGGATTGAGCGTTCGCGTTCCGGGTGCTAATTGCAGCAGTCTTGCGTTCTTTGCGGCTCTCCTTGGCGTCCTTTGCGGTTTAAGATTTTTCCGCTTGTGGCAGAAAAGCAAATTGCGCCATACCCACAATTTGCCATCGCTTGTCACAGCTCTCTAAAATGAGAACCTAGTCTCCCGAGAAAACAATGATTCATTTTCCCGTCCCGGAAGCTCTCACTTTTGACGATGTTCTGCTCCTGCCCGCCCGTTCCGAGGTGGTTCCCGCAGCAGCGAATACGCAAACCCAGCTCACGCGCAGCATCCGTTTGAATATCCCGCTAGTCAGCGCGGCTATGGATACTGTAACCGAGTCGCACATGGCCATAGCCCTGGCGCAGCAGGGAGGCTTGGGCATCATTCATCGAAACCTGAGTATCGAGCAGCAGGCAGAGGAAGTGGACAAAGTGAAGCGCTCCGAGAGCGGCATGATCGTGGATCCAGTCACGATGTCACCCGAGGCAAAGGTTTCCGATGCGCTCGAAGTGATGCGCAAGTACAAGATTTCCGGCGTGCCCATCACCAAGAACGGAAAGCTGGTCGGAATCCTCACCAACCGGGACCTGCGCTTTGAGACGCGCTTCGACATCCCGATCAGCCAGGTGATGACCAAAGACAATCTCATTACCGTCCCGGTTGGCACCACGCTGGAAGATGCGGAGAACATCCTGCATGAGCATCGGGTAGAGAAACTGCTCGTGGTGGATGACAAGTACAACCTGAAAGGCCTGATCACTGTAAAAGACATCCAAAAAAAATTGAAGTACCCGAACGCGGCCAAAGACACCCAAGGTCGACTGCGTGTAGGAGCCGCCATCGGCGCTACTGGGGACTATCTGGAACGGGCGCAGGAATTGGCTGCTTGTAAGGCGGACATCCTGGCGATTGACAGTGCCCACGGTCATTCCGGCCGAGTGCTGGAAGGCGTCAAGGCGGTGAAGTCCAAGCTGCCGGAAATAGACGTGATTGTCGGGAACGTTGCGACCTTTGACGGCGCCTGCGAACTGGCGCGTGCGGGAGCAGACGCGATCAAAGTGGGCATCGGGCCCGGTTCGATCTGCACCACGCGCGTGGTTACCGGTGCCGGAGTGCCGCAGATTACCGCCATCGCTGAAGCGTACCGCGCCACCAAAGATGCAAGCGTTCCAATCATTGCTGATGGCGGCATCAAGTATTCGGGAGATATCACGAAAGCTTTGGCCGCAGGTGCATCGGTCGTGATGATTGGATCGCTGTTTGCGGGAACCGACGAAAGTCCCGGCGAGTTGATTCTGTACCAGGGGAGGTCGTTTAAGTCTTACCGCGGCATGGGCTCACTTGGAGCCATGGCCGCGGGGTCAAGCGAGCGCTATTTCCAGACCACCGACGGCGACGCTTCGACTGCGGCCTCTGTGATGAATGACGATTCCAATCGCCTGGCCAAACTTGTCCCGGAAGGAATTGAAGGCCGGGTTCCCTATCGTGGTTCAGTGGCCATGATCGTGCACCAGATGGTCGGCGGACTGAAATCAGGGATGGGCTATTGTGGATGCGGCAGCATTCCCGAACTGCTGCAGAAAGCTCGCTTCGTTCGCATTAGCGGCGCCGGATTGAGGGAGAGCCACGTACATGATGTCGTAGTCACCCGCGAGGCGCCGAACTATGCTGCCGAGTAGTTTCAAGCGGGAAGTTTTGACTTGAATCGCTCGCAAAGGCAGATCCTCAAAACCTGGATCCCTGCGATTCTCTGGCTCATCCTGATTACACTCGAATCCAGCAGCTTGGGTTCCGCCGCCAATACCAGCCGCTTCCTATATCCGTTGCTACACTTTCTGATCGGCCTCGACCCGATCCGTTTTTTAGTCTGGCATGTCTACATCCGCAAGACCGGCCACTTCGTTGGTTATTTCATGCTGAGCTTACTGTTGTTTCGCGCCTGGCGAGCCACTCTCGCACAAAACGAAGCCCTCACCTGGTCGATTACCTGGGCCGGAATCGCCTTATCAATGACTGCTCTGGTCGCTTCGCTTGACGAGTGGCATCAAACCTATCTCGCATCCAGGACGGGAAATATCGAAGACGTCTTCTTGGACACCTTGGCGGCGCTTACCGCCCAGTTCGTAATTTATCTTGTGCTTAGAAACCGGCAGCCGATTTCGCCCAGTGAACTGGCCGGAAATTCGTGATTGGCCGGGTTCACAGTCAATACATCGCGTCGTACTTAGTAACCGCCCATTGCCCCGTCCTGTTCTCCAGAGTTACCGAGAACAGCTCCTCATAACTATTCTTCTGACTCGCACCGTCCAGCCGTTTCCCGCGATAATGCAGGATGCGCAGCGGCGGCGAATCCTCCCACTCCACCAGCTTCCACGAGAGCAACGGATGCCTTGTTTCTGAATCACAAATATAAGCAGCGTATTTCTTGCGGTAATCCTTCTGCCATCGGGCCAATTCGTCGTTGCAGCGCCCGTCTTTCATAGCGCGAATGAACTTGCCCGCTTCGCGTTCGGAAGCACGATCGCGCAGCGGGTTCAGCGAGATAGATCCCGGTATCCCGGAGAGTGGATCTCGCTCTTCAGAGCGGCCCAGCACAGGCCCCTGCCCATTCAGCCAAAGCAAATAACCGAAAAAGACCACAATCAGAAGACCACCGGCTCCCAACGCAATGCCCAGTTGTGTACGCGAGACCTGCATGTTTTCTGTATTAGTGTAGCGTCCCCAGAGGCGGGGACAAGATTACCGCAGGCAGACGCAAGTGGACATGTACGCACGCAAGTACCCGGAAAGGTGCAAGAAGCTCGCGCCGGGT
>Ga0075425_100000157_pt1 | contig 58798 bp, 96 predicted proteins | sample SoiMethybrSBSTD4_FD_75300 | JGI IMG/M metagenome (GOLD analysis project Ga0075425, IMG submission 75300) | Bulk soil microbial communities from a Populus tree surrounding site in Tennessee, USA - Soil MetaG P. TD hybrid SBSTD4 | ecosystem: Environmental > Terrestrial > Soil > Tree plantation... | reverse complement strand
AATCCTCGGCACTTCCCCCGTCGAAGACATGAAATACGAAGCCGTCGATTTGGACCGTGCCCACATAGTTGGCGATCGGCGCTTGTCCCAAGGGGTGACCCGTTCCGCGAATATAGAACCGACGCCGTTCCTTCGGCGCCTGTTCGTCCACGACGGCCCATGCGCATATGGTTCGACCTTGCATTTGGACACAGAGCACCTTCGCGCCGGCTGGCATCGGGATCACCGTTTCATCATTGAGCTGAAGTGGGAACTTCCAAATCGTCATCGGTCCTCCGTGCCGCGAAACGCTCATGGCTCGCTCGGCTCCACCGGATCGGGATCGGGTTCACCGCGCATGCGACGCGTAGCGATCCCCGTAAACAATCCCAGCGCGAAATCCACGGCGTGCTGGTGCGCTGACGCATCCCGAAAGTACCGCGCGAACTTGTCGCGTGCTTCTTCCAAGGCCGCGCCCGCCACTTCTACGAATTCGTATTTCATTGCTGTCTCCCGCATAGGTCCGTCTGTCGCTCCCGCTGGCGGCAGAACTAAAACGTCACCCGGAAGTGACTCGCCTTGATCTGGAACATCTCGCACAACAACTGATCAAAGGTCCCGCCCGGCAAGACTTTCAGCAGCGTCTGTGCGAGTACCTTCGCTTGTTCCTCATAAACCGATCGCGCCTCGCTCAACACTTCCGGTACTGGCCGGTTGGCGTAAACGCGCGACGGAATCTCCTCATCGAAGATCAGCGTCACCGAAGAGACGGGTTCCGTGTGGGTGCCTTGGGCTTTATAGAAACGTCGCTCGATCACACGAACTCCAAATCTTCCGGCGAGGTGGCTTCGCTCGTCGTCCCAGTCCGCGAACGAACGGTGTCGCCTTCAACGATCGAGTAATACCGGACGAAGATGAATTGCCCGTTCCAGGATGTGATCTTGCCGTATTCGATACGACCGTGCGTCTGGTAGCGCACTTCGCGGCCTTTGTCGGAGTCTCGAAGTTCAGCAATGCTAATCATCGGATCCCAGGACTTCCCCATAGAGTTTCCGATCGCGTCCGCAGAGCGCCCGGAAGCGTTCTTCCCACGGACCGAAATGGTTCGTCTCGTGATTGAGGCGGATGGCTTCCGAAACGGAATAGACCTTCACTTCCTGAATGTTCAGGCCCGCGCGGTATTCATCGGCTTTCGCCACGACGGTCACTTTCTCGCCTTGATAGATTCCGCCAAAGTAGGCGGATCCGATCCGCACATCTTCGACCCAGGCATGGGCGTAACGCTCGCCCGTCGGGGCTTCGCAGATCGCGTGCACCAGGCGCAAGTCCGGCTGCCGTTCCGGCGAATTCCAGATGCCGATGAGCTCGAGCGCGTCGTCGAAGCAGGTATGCGTGGGATAGATATTCTTATCCATCCGTCATGCCCCCCCCCTCAGGCGCTGTCGTATCGTTTGATGCGTGGTGTGGAGAATCCGGGCAATCGACCGTAGTGATAGCCGACGTTCCTGTAACCGTCGCACCTCGTTAAGCGTCACATCTCGGCGCTTCGGCCGATACCGCGGCTTCCGCTGATAATCGTGCTCGCTGGTTTTGTGCTGAAGTAATTCGGTGCCGTCGTTAAAGACGACAAGAACTCCGCGCAGCTTGCAGTAGCAGCAGATCACGGCTCCGCCTCGGCTTTCTCGATCTCCTGCACCTGGGCGCAATACTCACAAAGCCATTGCTCGCCATCACAGAGATCCGCTTCGGCCGCGCATTGATGCGGCAGGTGAACTTCGTTGATCTGACAGGCCTCGTGAATGCATTGGCATTTCATGGCTGGGCCTCGGCGTTCTCACGCTTCTCGATTTCAGTGAGCAACATTTCCGCGACGTCGACGGCTACCTTGATCTGTATTCCGTCGAACTGATCCCTGCTGGCGATCGTCGGCAGGATCGCGATTGCCGCCTGGAGCAGCGCGTAACGGCGCCGCTCGATCCGCTCTTCTTCGGCCAATGCCAGTCGGGAGCCGATCAGGGTTTCGAGGGCCTGTTTGAGGTCGTCGTCGTTCATGCTTTCTTCTGCGCCTCGATCCACTGACGCACTTCGGCCAGTCGATCTTTCGTCAAGAGATCCCACGCCGCGAAGCCCATCGACTCGATATGCTTCTTCCATTTCTTCGGCAGCACGCCGCAATCGGTCGCCAGGATTTCCAGGTTGTCGATGTCGGATTTGTCGCACGGTTCGGGCCCACCGGCCGGCTTGACGCTCTCCGCTACAGGTGTGGTGGAAGCGGGCGTGGCTGCGCTCGGCACTGGCTCCGGTTTCTTGTGCTGCTCGACGATCCGATCGATCGCACTCGCTTTCGGCTGCGCTGGAGTCAGATCTTCGTGTTCCTCTTCCCGGATCTGCTCGTCCACGGGAACATCCGCCACCAGCAATCCGGAAAACGGCTCCTGGCTCAGCGTGATGTGCTGCGGCGCCGCGATCTCGGCCCGGTGATCGATGGCGAGGGCCTGGGCGAGCTCCACGGAACGCGGCAAGGTCTTCGAGTGATTCTTAAGCGCCGTCTTCCGGCACATCTCCGCGAAATCGAAGCGCTCATCCCCCTGCGCATGCCATGGACCGGTTTTCGCCTTCGAGCGCACCTTCACTGCATTCAGGTAGCGTCGGGAGATGAAGTGCACATCGATGTAGCCGTCGGTGAAAACCGCGATGTTGTAGGCGCCGATAATGTCCTCGTTCTTGAATTCGTGATCGAGGTTCGGCTTGTGGATCAACTTCGGATTCGTCCCTTCTTCGTATTCGAAGATGTCCTGCCGATAGACCACGTGCGCGCGGCAGTTCTTGACGAGTCCGGTATTGCGGATGAGTTTCGCCACGCCCTTGAAATCCGGGATGAGCTGACATTCCCGCTGGTTGTTGTGCTTATTCCGGAAAGGAACCAAGTGAGCCTCGCCGGCGCCGATGTCCAGGCCCATCTGCGTCGCGAGAATCAGCGAACCGAGCACGCTCGTGCCCGAGCATTCGAGCAGATCCTGGTTGCGGCTGATGGCCAGGATCGCAATCCGCAGCATCCGGTTCACGTCCATGATTTTGGGCGCGATGGCCTCGAATGATTTTTTGTAGTTGCCGAGAAGGCTTGAGAGGTTCGGGCCGGTGCCGATGGGCGCCCGGAGTTGCAACTCCACCGAAGGAGCAGGCTTGGTTTCGGTCATCGTGCTCATGGACGAATTCATCCTTTCGCTTCCTGATATTTCAAGTACCAGGTGGGTTCTTTGGTGACTTCGTAATGGGAGCCCTTCACGTCGATGCGCTTCAATTGAGAACCGTCCGGCAGAAGGCCGACGGCATGCACGCCGACGGCGGCGCGGAGCTGGTTGTTGAGTGTCTTCTCACGCGCCTCGAGCGCCGCGAGTTGCTCTTTCACGGAACGCCATTCCGCGGTCCGCAGCGCATCGACGTCCGTCAATGGCACGGAGGTCCCGATGGGTTTCCGATAGAGCCGGGTGATGGCCTCGCGTGTGGCGGAGGAGCCTTCAATCTCCCACTTCGCGCGATCAAAGACGCCGGCCTGGACCATCGCCATGAAGCGCTCGATCGTTTCGATGAGGATCTCGCAAAAGGCGTCGTTGCGCGGGATGTCGTTCACCAGGTAACGCCGACGGAAACCGCCAAGGATCGCGAAGGAACTGATCCGCAGATCGGCGCAGAGCATCTGTTGTTGGACTTGTACCTGCCAATAATCCGGAAGCGGTTCGCTCTCGTTGAAGTAGATCGCCGACTTCAGTTCGAGCGCGCCCGTCATCGGTTCCGGATCGTGCTCCTCGGAAACGTACTCGTCGTCGAGCGAGGCGAAAACATACGGCCGGTCTTTCAAGCGGTTCACCGACTGCAGCGGCGCGAACACCCGGCGGCCGGTCTTCCGCTGATACCAGTTCGCCAAATACGGCTGGATCGCGAGACCGAAGCTTTGGACATCCGACTCTTCTTCGATCTCGTCCTCCGTCAGCGGCCGTGGATTGACGAGCTTCTCGAAGAGCGCGAAGGGACTGAGATAGGGATGGAGTCCGAAGAGTGCGGCGGATTCCGAAGCGCCGACGCCGAGAATCGACTGCCGCTCCTTGAGCCAATCCAGACGTGCGTTCATCAGAACAATCCCTCCGCGACGACCATCCGCGCATCCTGCTCCATCCGTTCCGGACAGCCGGCCAGGTCGCAGTATTGGCATTCGTCAAAGCTTGGGGTTTTGCGGGGTTCCTCTCCGGAGACGCGTTGGATCGTGGAGCGGATCAATGCCTTCACGTCCGGCGTTAAGCGTTGTGGTGGAATCACGACAGACGATCCTTTGTACTGCAACTCTCCCGTCATCGTTTGGCCGAGGCAGGCGGGATGGGCGAACGGCAGCACGAGCATGTAGACGAGGACCTGGAAGATATCGGAGTCCCGCGGTTGCCCGGTCTTGCAATCGATGACGAGCGCCTGATCTTTCGAGATCGTGACAATATCCGCCTGTCCGGCGAGGACCGCGGATTTCCCGTGGATCGTGAACTTGTTTTGGTTCTCGACGTAGACGGTCCATTGCGGATCGGCCTTCAGCGCTTCCACACGAGCGCGCAGCATCTCCCCATGCTCGGCTTTCCAGACAGCGAGATTCGTGTCTCGCGGGAGCTTCGGGAAATCCTGATGGTTGGCCCGGAACCAGGCCGCCCACTCACAATGTTTATCGCCGGCCAAGAGACCGGTGATCCAGGTGACCCAGATGTAAGGCTCCGTCCGGCGATTCATTGAGCGGAATCCTGCCTTTCGAGTTCGGTTAACATTTCGGTGGCCGTCTGGAGCGCGACATTCCAATCGAGGAATCGGCTGCGGCCGGAGGACACCAGGACCGCCGCGGCCTGCAGGATCTGATACCGCCGCTCGCGTTGGTGATGTTCGGAGCGGGCGATCGAGAGCTGATACGTCGAGGCCGCGCGTTCGAGCGCGGCGACGCGGCTCTCCAGACTGCGGTCATTCACACGCCGTTCGTATTGCCGGCGCTCCTCCTCTGACCGGATCTCGATGATGTGGCTCTCCCCGGTCTGGCCGACCTGGGCGCAACGGTCCTGCTCGTCGCTCATGCGAGTCCTTTCACGAGATAGCCGTCGTCCCAAGTCATCTCCGCCATCCGAAGCGTCCGCTCATGGAACTGCCAGAGCGCATAGATCAAATCACTGGACGGGAGATCGCAAAACTCATCCCGGTGACGGGCATTCCGATCGTTCTGGATCGACGCGAGATACCAATTGCATTCCGCCCGCTGGCTCGGCGTCAGCTCGTTGATGGCCTGTTGGAGAAGATCCTTCATTCGCCCCGCCCCACTTCCTCGCAGCGTTCGGCATCGGATGTGGACTTTTCAACATCTTCGTCGCTGACGAGCCTCAAGAGCGACTCTTCATCCGGGCAATCCCACGTGACGACCTTCTTGCAGATCCGGTCGCGCCAGATGCGGACTTCAATGCTGAAGATCTTGGGTGTGATTTCGTGATGCAGTTCAAACCAGCTGTCCGTAAACACCTTCGTGAAACTGCCCAACTGGCGCGCGGCGAACCGAAGATCTTCTTTGCTGTCGGCCCACAGGCACAGATTCTGATAGCCCATCGCCGGAAAATCGGGCTTGGCTTCGAGAAAGTCCGCGGCTTGACGCAGGGCGTCGATTAAGGCTTGGTTGTTATTGGGCATCGTTACAATCCAGGATCCGCATCCGACGTCACGTGATTGCCATCCGAGGCGCCGCCGTAATCCGGTTCGGTATCGTTGGTGTTTTCGATTTCGTCGGTTTCGGGTCCGTAGAAATCGGCCTGGATGGTGGCTTCCTTTTCGAGAGCCTCACGATCGCGGATCCGTCGATACGACGAACCATAGCGACTGATCCGGCGCACGCGCTTCATATGGATTTCTCCCGGCGCATCCGCTCGGGCGATGCGCCGATCAATTCGAGTGAGGCTTTCATCTGGGCTTCGAGAAGTTCAGGCGCGCATTCGTGGCGTGCGGCATTCTGGGCCTCGCGAAGGGAACGCAGTGCAAAGCCGAGCGATCGCGACACCATATTGAGGTGATCCAGTTCCGGCCCGTCCTCGATCCGGTAGAGCGTTTCCGCGATGGCCGCAATCCGCTCGTCGAGGCGCTGGACCTCTTCCAAAAGGGCCTGGTGCCGATAGAAGCGTTCGATGGGGAGCATCGGAACGGACATGAAATCCCCTTACCGTCGGGCTGATTTGAAAACTGTTCGAAAATGAGGAGCCGTTCGAAGCGGGCCTACCAAGCGCCGCTTTCCAAGCTCCCCGCCCCTTTGTTTCAGTTTTTCTTGCCGTTTCGGATCAGATCCGCCGCAGTCAAACCCAGCGGCCGAAGGATGTCGTCGACCGTCCGGATCTTGATGGTCGCGGAGCCGCGCAGCCATTCGCGCAACGTCGGCACACTCACATCCGCACGGCGGGCCCATTCTCGGAGGTCCCAATGACGCGCTTCAGCGAGTTCTTTGGCACGCTCGATATCGAACTGGATGCTGTCCGCTCGGACCACGTTAATAACCATGCAGGGTTTTTAACAGGTTTAAAAATCTAAATCAAGAAATTTTTTTTACTCGCCGAACATATTTGTGGCAGTATCGCAGGCCATGGCTTTCAAGGATGTTTTGCGATTTCTCTATGAGCGGGCGAAGGCTCAGGATCCCACCTTGACGCAGGAGAAATTCGCCAGGCGCCATCAAATGCATCGGACCGAATTGAGTCAGATGTTGAGTGGTAGCTATGTCCCGACAGGCAAAATGATCGGCCAAATCTTCAAGACGGAAGGCTACAAATTGGAGGACTGCATCGAGTTGCCAGAGATGCGGGCCGAACGGAACTCGCACGTCACGATCGTGGAGGATTTGCTCAAGCGGAACGAAATTGTCGTGGAGTTGCTCAAAGAGTACGTGGAGTTTCTCAACTGGAAACATAACCGCGACAAGCCCGAAATCTTCGAGACCGAAGAATCAGAAACGCGCGCGCCTCCGCGCCTGGGGCGAAAACAGCGGCGCGCGATCTAGAGAATCCGGTATGGTGGCGAAACAATCACCACCGCAATGGCCGGCCAAAGTGATGCCCACTTTCCTCCACGCGCGCCGCTCATTTCAATAGCTTCCTGCCCGCGTGTCCGCCAGTCCTTGGCGCCATTCCGTCATCAGCTAAAACCAGAGAGAAACCACAGAGGGGAGCGAGGATCAGGATTCCAAGCCTGATCAGATCGCTTACATTGTTGTTACTGACATTAACGTGTAAATACTCTAATCGTGTTAGAGAAACAAGTACAACAAATTTTTTTCTGTATTATCTCTGGGATCTCCGCCGCGCGTGCTTTGGAGGAAGTTCCAGGGAATGGCGTTCCAGCGTTGGTTCCGCAAACAATTCAAAGACTACCAAGAGAAGATATTTAAGGAGAGCGGCCATAAACCGACCCAGATCCAGTTTGCCGCATTTTTGGAAATGGGTCGTGCGAGCGTCAACCAGCATTTAAAGGGAAAGACGGTGCCTCCCGAAGGTGAGATTTGGAAAATCATAATCAAAACAAACTCCAATCTCGCCGACGACCTGGAAGATCTGGAGGATCAGAAGCATTGGCGAAACGGTATGTTGATGGCGGCCAAACTGCTTCGCCGGCGTGATCGCTTCAGTGAAGATCTCGAAGCTTTCATGGCCTACCTGCAGGAACGGATCCGAAAAGAAGAAGAAGAGAACAAGAAAAAAGTCATCCGGTCAAAGCCTCGCGACCACCCCTCTAGTGAATCAAAACCAGGGCGCGTGTCGTCTGGTTGAAGGAGTGGATAGACTCCCATCAACCTACGCGATGGACCGATTGAACTCGCGCGCCCTGCTTTTGAATTTTACGAAACTTGTAGTGCTCCCTCTTTGATCCACAGAGACGTGAAATCCCCGTGAAACCGCCCATCCAAAAATCCACTTGACGACTCTCTTCGCGATTCACTAGAGTTCGTGCCGGCCTACCAAGCCCGCCTTTCAACTCCCCGCTAGATTTCTGTCTCACTGAAAGTCCATGGCGATTCTTTTTCTCAATGAAGTGGCGAAACGACTTCGGGTGGATTATTCGACGGCGCGCGACTTCGTGCTCACCGGTCAGTTGCAAGGGATCCGTCTCGGCGGCCGGCGCCGGATTCAAGTGCGGGAAGAAGACCTGGAGGCATTCATCGAAGCCTCCAAGATGCCGGTACAGGACGACGAGAATCGTGGCCCTTTATCGGGCCCTATTGCTCCACGAGAGTCGCCAAAACTGGCCCAAATCCAACGGGGCCCAAAAACCTCAACCGGCCTGCCGCATCAATGGAGAGAACGGTTTGCAAAGAAATGACGAAGGTTTAGGAAACCGCTGCTCTATCCTTCTGAGCTACGGGGCCGGACTTGTCCAATCAGCAAGTTATGCGAGTCTAATCAGCCTCTCCTCCGTCTTTGGCCCTTTTCGTGGCCCTTTTGCGCTCCGCATCCATCGTATCAATCGCGTCTCTCAAGTCGACCTCGCTGACGATGTTGTAGCGCCGGAAAACACTATCGGTTTTCCACCCCGCGAGCTTCATGATCGCGCTTTGCCGGACACCTTGACGGTCCATCTCGCGCGCGAAACTGCGCCGCAGATCGTGAGGCGTCCGCTTCGCCTCAATCCGTTCGATCACCGGCAGGCCTTTACTTCCCCGCTGACTTCCGATGACCAGATTGCCGGCGGCATCCCGTTTGTAGTGGATCGTGCAGGGGAGGCCGGCGTTGTAGCAGGCCCGGGCCCAGCTCTTCCGAAACTCGCCGATCGTGAAGACGCGGCCGGTCAGCGGCACATAGGGCAGCGTGCGAACTCCGGATCCCTCGCCGGATTCGGGCGTCGCCAATCGAGCCAACTCGAGCAGCAACACGCGCAACTCATCACTCATCGGGAACACCCGGCCATCCCGGTTTTTGGTTCGGCCCGCATGCAAGCGGATTTCGTTGTTATCGAAATCCACCGCGGGCCATTCCAGCTTTCGGCTTTCGCCGACCCGCCAGCCGGTCAGAAAAAGGAACCATACAAAGGCGCGTGGTTTGGGAGCGAGAAACACGGACAACCGCTCCATTTCCGCGCGCGTGACAAAGCCTTCACGGACGTTGTCCTCCCGGAGTTTCGGCACGTATGGCGCGAAGAGCAACTTGCGGCCCTGGATGGCCAGATTAAACGTATGGCGGATCGCCTCCAGTTCCCGATTGATCGTGCCGTTCTCGGCGTCTTCCTTCTGCCGCAGCACGATGTAGTGTTTGATCTGGGCCGTCGTGATCTGCGCCGCCTTGCGGTTGCCGAACACTGGAACGATGTGCAGCCGAAAACGAGTCTCGATGTCGTCCAGCGAGCTGTATCCGTTCACTTCATAGTCGACCAGTACATCGTTGGCGAGCTCGCCAAAGAGGACCGTGTTCGGTTTCGACGATACCGGAATTCCCTTCGCGAGTTCCCCCAGGCGGATCGCCAGTTCGCGTTCCGCATCCTCGCGTGTTCCAGTAATCGTTTCCTGCTGTCGGATGCCGTCGACGTCGACATAGCGGATCCGAAAACTCGTTGTGGTGCGTTGTTGAATATTCCCCGTGCGCTTCCGCGGCATCGATCCTCCGATGGGGTGAGCGCCGGCACGAAATCAAAGAGAGTCAGGCCGTCCACGCTTACCCGTGAATGGTTTTGGCGAGGCCTGGATGACCGGTGCGATGGTCATCCGGGCCGCCCGCATTGTAAGTCAGGTTTTTCAGTCGGGCGAGTGTTTCTCTCTGTCCCTGGGCGACGGGGTTCATGGACCTTTCCCGTCGCCCGTTTTTTGTGGCCGACGGTTGGTGCCGCCGGTGATGGGGTGAACGTGATCCATCCAATTTCATGATCTGTCATGAAGGAACGCTCCGGCATGCCCTACGACGTCGTCGCCTTCGAGACTGATGAAAATGCGTTAGCGCTCACGTCCCAGGAAGAAGGGATCTTTCACCGGATGATGCGCAAAGCATGGATCAATGGTTCGGTTCCGGCCGATCTCACTGAGCTAGCCCAACTCTGCCGCGAGCGCCCCAGCACGATCCGAAAAGCGTGGCCCCAGCTCTCCAAAATGTGGGTTCCGATGTCCGGCAATCCGTCGCGACTCGTAAATAAAAAACAAGAAAGTGAAAGAGCTTTTAAAGAAAAGATTCGAGTGCAGAATCGACGCGCGGGAAAACTTTCAGCTAAGTTACGGAAAACACACAAAAAGCAATCAACGAATGTTCAGCGAACGCTCAACACTCGTTCAACTCCCCTCCCCTCCCCTTCCCCTTCCCCTGATCCCGTTCCCATACAGTCCTCCAATACTGAACATTCCGTCATTCCTGAGAGCGGGGGAACGCGCGCGCCCGCGCGAATGGAGATCACGACGGTGATGGACGCGTGGGCGAAGGAAAACGGGATCACGGCAAACCTGGAAGCGGAAACGGCGGCCATGCTCGACCACTACCGCGGCCTCGGCGAAAACCGTGACGACTGGCTGGCGACGTGGCGGGGATGGATGCGGAAGACGAAACACTTTGGCCATAACGGGAGAAACGGCAATGCCCCGAGAGAATTCGAAACCAAAGGCGAACAACTCGTCCGGAGACAACAAGAAGAAAATCAGCGATTCGATACGCTACTTCGTCGGCCAGCTAGCGATGGCGCTGGGGCAAGTGATTCCGGCCGAGCGGATCCTGCTGTACATCCGCGCCTTGTCGGACCTGACTGAATCCCAACTCGCTCACGGTTTCGAGAAAGCATTGAAATTTTTTAAGCCGGAATTCGGACGGGTGTTCCCGACGCCCGCGGAAATTCGAGAGTGGGCGTACGAATGGCGCCCGCCGGTCGTGGATCCCTCTCGCGCCATCCTCGATCGCGGTGACAAACCGCCTGGCTGGGAGCAACTCCAACCCGGCGAACTCGACAAGATGCGGGCCCGCGCCAAGCAAGTGGTCGAGCGGGTGGAGCGGACGGCGCAAGCCGAAGTGAACGGTCCAGCAACAACGCGCGAGACGGTTCCCGCGGATGAACTCGAACGCCGGCGGATCGCCCAACTCGAGGCGTTCTGGAAGCACAACAAACAAGCGGGTGAGGTATGAGTGCTCTCTCCTTCGGCCTGGGCTGCCGCGACGAGTCCCGCGAATCGATCGAATTCACGATTCACGGACAAACCTACAGTTTGAAAAATTCACGGATTATTCTGCCCGTGAAGACCATGCACGGCCAGCCTATCGAGAAGGGATCGAAATGCCCGCACTGTAAAAAACCTCTCGGGATGATGACGATCCCGAATGAGAAAGCCAAAGCGTTCGAGCAGGCGTTTGAGGGACAACTTCCCGCGGAGGCGAAACAACGCCTGTTGATGCCGGTCCGTGCGGATATCGAGATTTACTATCCCACCAACCTGCAGGATGTCGACGAGGCGTTGACTCTCGATTGCATGCAGCGCTACGGGGTGATCGGCAATGACCGGCAGATTGTGGCGAAGTACGTGGTCAAACGAATCGATAAGGCAAATCCCCGCGTGAATGTGAAAGTCAGTCCCGTGAAGTGGGACCGCAGCGGCCGACAGCCCAGTATGTTCGACGACGAGTCCGCGGCGCCGGAACTTCGGGAGGTCATTTAGTCAAACCATGTGTGTGACCTGTAAAACCATGATCGATACCGGGCTTCACGAAGATGTCTGTGGGTGTAGCTGTCATAAGCACGGAATCGATGTCGATAAATATCTCCAGCCGATCGCCTGCGATATTCGGGAGCCAATCGAATGAGCATTAACTACTGGCATCAAGGGCGCATGCTCTTCGCGCTCGCCCGCTACTTCGATTGGTCGAGCCAGCGGATGATGTCGCAGTTTGCGATCGACGGCGGGATCGCGGACCTGGTATTCGTGTCGCGCGCCGGCTATGCGACGGAGGTGGAAATCAAGATCAGCCTCGCGGACTGGGAATGCCGATCTTTACAAAGCGAAGTGGGGGCAGGATCGCCCGCACATCGCGCGATTTTTCTACGCCATTCCCGAGACGCTGGAAGATCGAATTCCGGACTGGGTTGCCGGCGTCTGCCGGACTCCTGGTCGTCCGTCGTTCCGGGACCTCGGGTCGTAATTTCGATCAGGTCTCCGAGTTCCGCGCGGCGCATCGACGGCCGGCAAAGAAACTCTCGGAGCGTGAGCAGAACATCATGTTTCGTTCCGCGTATTACCGTTTCTGGAGGCAGGAAATGCGGTTCTGGCAGGAGCGATTGTTCGATCGGCCAGTCCGGGAGCGGATGAACATGACGCGTTTGACGTATGCGAATGGGCGCTGATTATGGGTCCCGATGTTGCTCGAACCCACAAACCCCTTGACAGCCGTGCTAGTACCGAAACACATTGACCGTGATATAGAGTAAAAAGAACACAGGAATCCTATGTATCGGACCCCTACAACCTAAGCGAGAGGCTGACAACTCACAAGGGCCAATGGCCCGGGATCACTCCCAACAAGCCCCCGACACAACACTTGTCTCCAAATCGAGCAAAACAGCAATTGCTTCACCGGGCAATTCGGCGAGAGCGCGCCCCGGATATGAACGATATCCAGTGGATGGCCCGCTGTGGCGAACTCCTGCCTCCCCGGCCCACGCCTAGCAATGATCCCGATTTGAATTCGCATCTCTTCGGGCCTTCCCTGCGAACGGTGCAAATGGAACGAATCGAAGTGATCGAGTTGGACGAAGACGGACGGGTCGTCTGGCGCACATGACGATTCCACGGCCGATCACGCACGCCGCGGCGCCCAACTGGGCCGGGAATGAATACTCGTCGGTCTGTCCGTTCAATTGCGACAACTCGCAATTGATTCTCGTGGCCGTCGATCATTTCATTCTCTGCGATGGCGACGGCGTCTTTCAGAGAGATCTTCCGATCGCGGCTGCGCAGGAACCGCGGTGGTCTCGGACCGATCCGAATCTACTCTATTACCTGACGGACTCCCGTTACTCGACGCCTTCGCAAGTGCGCACGTTCAATGTTGCGAGTATGACTTCCGCTCGGATCCAGGAGTTCCCGGAGTGCGTCACGTTGATGTCCCGCGGCGAAACGGATATCTCCGAAGACGGCCAGCATCTGGTTCTCCAGGGCACTCGAAAAGACAACGTCCAGGAAGTGTTGGTCTACGATCTCCAGTCCCGTTCCTATCCTCCGGCCTGGATCTTGGATGGACCGATTGACGGGCTCAAAATCTCACCGTCCAACTATCCCATCATCTCCAAATCCGACGGCCTGTTTATCCGTGAGGGCACGACGGTCAGTCAACTGACCGAGGCGAACGGCCACGCGACGGTCGCTCGTTACGGCAGGAAGGATGTCCTCCTCTGGTGTAGTGCCGCGGATAAAGCGATCGACCGGAACGCCCTCGTTTTGGTGGACCTGAGCACCTATTTCCAGAAGACACAGCTTGTGGAGTTTCCCTGGGATTATGCCTTCCATATCTCTCCATGCAATCAGGGATTCTGTCTCGTGTCGACTTACTCCAAAGTGCACCCGCTCCTGCCCATGCAACTCTGGAAGGTCCCCTTCGCGCTCGAGCCTCCGACCATCCTCGTCTCGGATACGGGTGGCAAGTACCGTGAAATCGCCGGCGACGGCGGGTATACCTCTCAACCGAAGGCCGCACTGAGCCGTGATGGTTCACGCGCCCTCTACTCGGTGCACGACGGCACAACCGTCAACACGTGGCTGATGGAGCTCGATGCGCCGGCAGCGCCGCCGATGACGAAGCCGATTCCGACGCCGATCGAAAAGCCGGCCGATAATGACGTCCGGATCGACTACGCGCCCTATGTGGGGAAATCGGAATTTGTGTTGCGACCTCGTCCCGATGGCGCGGTGGATATTTTCGAGCGGAAGCTGAAATGATCGGGTCTCCTGCTTCAACTTCTCGTTCTTGCGCTCATCGGTTGGCTCGCAATCTGGCTGGTCGATCAGTTGCCGATTCCTTCGCCGCCGAAGCAGATCCTGCGGGTCATCGTGATTGTGATCCTCGTCCTGTATTTGATGGCCTTGCTCGTCGGGGTGCCGCTGCCGTGGAGGTGATCGAAAGCGTGACAAACATCGAGGTGTGGATCTGATGCCGTCGGCGCCGGCCCGTCCATGCAGTCACGCCGGATGTTCCCAACGGCAGCCCTGTCCAACGCACAAACGCAAAGCCTACGACATCCATCGTGGATCGTCATCCGAGCGTGGGTATAACTACCGCTGGCAGCAATATCGGAATTGGTTTATCCGCCAGGCCCAGTGTCCGGTCGAAGGCTGTAGGCGCAATCATGTGCTGTGTGAAGGGGAGTGTCGCCGTCAGGGACGCGCCGTGCCGGCCTTTGCCGTGGATCATATTACGCCCCATCGTGGAGACGAACGCTTGTTCTGGGATCATGCGAACCATCGCTCACTCTGCGAATCCGAACACAACGCCAAGGCACAGACGGAACGGCTCACATGACAGGCTTCGGCATCGCGGTCTTTGTTGCGGGACTAGGTCTCGGTCTCGCCTTGATCATCTGGTACGAGCGTCATCACCGGAAATCAGAGATTCATCCGAAGCCGAGGATTCAGTTTCAAAAATCCGACGAGCCGAAACGGTGGGGGGATGGGAAAAAATAGAAATCGTTTCGCCGCTAGACCGCTGGGCAGTCGTTTGCACGCGCGGACAGAATTGGGCGTTTGGAAAATCGCGTGAAAGGTCGAAAAGCCTCCGATACCGAAGAGAAGCTCGCGAAAGGCGAAACCCGGCCCTCGCGCGTCAACTACAATGAGCCCGATGTTCCAGCGCCGGATTCGACGGCGCCGCCGCGCGATTTGAAAGGCGCCGGCCTGCAGCTCTGGCAAACGTACGCGAGGAAAATGGTCGACACTGGCCAACTGCGGGCGACCGACATGCCGCTCTTCCTCCAGCGCTGCCGGACCGAAACAGATATCGAGCGGTGGGAAAAAGAGAAGAATCGCCGCAACCTGGACCGCTCGGAGAAACTCGCGATCGAGCGCGTCTTGAATCAACTCAAGAGCCGCGCGCTGCGAGAATCTGCGGAGCTCGGCATGACGAGTGTCTCGCGTTCGAAAGTCCGGACCGTGACGAAAGCCCCCGTGGAAAAACCCAAACATCAACGCTTCTTTGGAAAGCTCAATGTCATCGACGGTGGTCGATCCGCTGACGACGCGGACAAACCGAAAGTCCACTAGGTCCCGACGGGGATGGTGGGGCGACGGGCCGGCACCGCATGAACGTTGGCCCGGCGTCACGATGGCGATCCCGGCCGTTTGGCAGGGGAAGCGGCACCGGTGGGAAAGTCCGGACGGCAAGTATTACTTTGATCGCGATGAAGCCGATCGTGCCTGTGATTTCTTCCCGACGTTCCTCGCGCACTACATCGGCGAGTTTGCCGGCCAGTCCTTCACGCTCTTCGATTGGCAACGGTTGCTCGTCGTGATGCCGGCGTTTGGGTGGAAGAACACCAAGACGGGCGCCCGCCGTTTTCGGTTCGTCCTGCTCTTTGTGCCGAAAGGCAACGGGAAATCGCCGCTCGGCTCCGGACTCGGGCTCTTTCTTGCCGGCTGTGATGGTGAGGCCGCGGCGGAGGTCTTCGCGCTCGCCGGCGATAAAGATCAGGCGAAAGTCGTCCACGACTCGGCGAAGGTCTACGTCGAGGAGTCGGCCGATCTCGCCGAGCTCTGCGACGTCACGCGCGATTCGATCTACTTCCGGCAATCCCGATCGTTTCTGAAAGTCATCTCGGCGGACGCGCCCGGCAAGCACGGCCGGCGCCCGCACGGCGTGATCATCGATGAACTGCATACCCAGCGGAATCGGGATCTCTATGAGGCGCTGCGCAAGAGCATGTCGAAACGCCGGCAGCCGATGATGATCATGCTCTCGCACGCCGGCGATGATGACGAATCGATCTGCTATGAAGAATACGAGTACGCGAAGAACGTGATCCAGAACCCGGCCTATGACGAGGCGTACCTACCGGTGATTTTCGAAGCCACGCCCCAGGACGACTGGACGCGCGAGGATGTGCACCAGAAAGCGAATCCCGGATACGGCATCACGATCAATCCCGAGATCTTTGCCGGAGAATGCAAGGCCGCGCAGAACGAGCCGCGGAAGAAAAACGATTTCCTGCGCTACTCGCTCAACCGCTGGGTGAATCAGGCGACGGCCTGGATCCCCGTCGAGTGGTGGGATGCCTGTCCATCCGCCCTACCTGGCGACGATGTGCTCCAGACCTTCAGCGCCGCCGGCGGCCTGGACGGCGCGCAGAAATGGGATTTGTTTTCCTTCGTGGCGGCGTTCAAAGAATACCTGCCGGTCCCGGAAGCGGTCGAAGTGCCGCGGGAGACCGACGAGGGCGCCATCGAAAAAGTCATCCTCTCGCTCAATTACCGCGTGCATCTCCTGCCGTTTTTCTGGATCCCGGAAAACACGATGCGCGAGCACGAACACTCCGATCGCGTGCCGTATTCGCTCTGGAAAGAGAAAGGCTGGCTGCGCGTCACCGAGGGCGATGTGATCGACGACGACCGGATCTACAAAGACCTCTGCCAGCTCGCCGAACGATTTCCCAAATTGAAAGAAGGCGAGATCGCCTATGACCCGGCCTTCGTGGGCAGTCTTGCGATTCGATTGCGCGACAAAGGCGGCTTCAAGATCCTCGAGATGCCGCAGAACTACACCCACCTGAACGAACCGTCCCACGTCTTTGAAGCGCTGCTCAAAGGGAAACGGATCAGCCATGACGGCAACCGGTGCCTGCGGTGGAACATTGAAAACGTGATGATCAAAACCGACGATGCGCGGCGGATCAAGCCGGTCAAACCGAAAAAGGCGGTGAAGCGGATTGACGGCGTCGTGGCGTCGATCTTCGGCATCAGCCGCTTGATGGTCGAGGCGGAAGCGCCGACCTACCAGATGCTTTTCGTATAGAGGATTCTATGAAAACCGATGTGATAAACCGCGCCTATTCCGTGGTCCACTGGAAAGCCGTCGACGAGGAGAAGCGCCTCCTCGAGGGCGTGGCGACGTCGATCGCTCCGGACCGCATGGACGATGTGATCGAACCGGAGGGCGTCGAGTTCAAGCTGCCGTTGCCGCTGCTCTATCAACACAACTCCCGGCAGCCGATTGGCCAGGTCATCGCGGCGAAAGTCTCGAAGACCGAGATTACGGTCAAGGCTCAGGTGGCGCCCGCCGGCGTCGCGACGTTCATCGATGAAGCCTGGGCGCTCATCAAAGCCGGCCTCATTCCGGGATTCTCGATCGGCTTCCGCTCGCTCGAAGATTCCTACGATCGCGAGACGGGCGGTTTCCATTTCATCCGCACCGAATGGATCGAACTCTCGGTCGTGACTATTCCGGCGAATGCGGAAGCCACGATCACCGCTGTGAAATCGGCGGACACTCTCGCGCGGGCCGCGTTGGGCCGTGAGCGCGCGACGGTCCGATTGAACCTCAACCTTCCCGGCGATTCGGGAGCCATCCGATCGAAAGGGAAAGCGATGACGATTCAGGAGCAAATCACCTCGTTCGAAAACAAGCGCGCCGCCTCGAGTGCGCGCATGACGGCGATCATGGATAAGGCCGGCACGGAAGGCCGGACATTGGAGGAAGCCGAGCAGCAGGAGTACGACAGTCTCGAGACGGAAGTGAAGTCGATCGACGAGCACCTGGTGCGCCTGCGCGCGCATGAAAAGCGTCTCGTCGCAACCGCAACGCTGGTGACCCCACAGAACACCAATGACGCGACGCGGGCAAGCGAGACCCGCGGCGGCTCGAACGTGATCACGGTGAAGTCGAATCTGCCGAAAGGCACGATGATCACGCGCTATGCGATCTGCCTCTACAACGCGAAGGGCAATATCTATGTCGCGGCGGACCTCGCCAAGCAGTACTACAAAGACATGCCGGAACTGGAATTGGTTCTGCGCGCCGCCGTCGCTGCCGGCAATACCACGGATACGACGTGGGCGTCGCCGTTGATTCCGGCCGCCCAGCAGATGCAGGGCGAATTCCTGGAACTGCTTCGGCCGGCTTCCGTGTTGGGACGGATTCCGGGATTGCGCCGTGTGCCCTTCAACATCACGATCCCCGCACAGAGCGGCGGCGGCACCTACGGATGGGTAGGAGAAGGCGCGGCGAAACCCGTGACGAAACTCGCCTTCACGGCGGTCAGTCTGGATTGGGCCAAGGTCGCCGGCATCATCGTCATGACCCAGGAGCTGATGCGGTTTTCGAATCCCTCGGCCGAAACGATCATCCGTGACGACATGGTGAAGGGCACTGCGCAATTCATCGACACGCAGTTCGTCGATCCGACGGTCGCGGCCATCATCAACAATAACCGCACGGTGACGCCGGCCTCCGTCACGAACGGTGTCACGGCGGTCCCGGCCACAGGCACCACTGCGGCGGCGTTCCGGACCGACATGAAATCCGTCTTCGCCAATTATCTCGGCGTGAACGATGACCCGACGAACACGGTCATCCTGATGTCGGCGACCGTTGCCTTGAATTTGTCCCTCTTGATGAACCCCCTGGGTCAGCCGGAGTTTCCGGACCTCAACATGAAGGGCGGCACGATTCTCGGTTTGCCGGTCGTTGTTTCGCAGGCCGTTGGTAATCGGATCATCGTTCTTCGCGCGGATGAAATCCTTCTGGCCGACGACGGCCCGGCGCAAATCGACGTCAGCGAGCAAGCCTCCGTCGTCATGGACGACAACCCGCAGGCCTCGCCGCAGACAACATCGCTCGTGTCGTTCTGGCAGCGGAATTTGGTCGGTCTTCGGGTCGACAAGTACATTAACTGGAAGAAGGCGCGTTCGACGTCGGTCCAGTACATTTCCAACGCGGCCTACGGCGGTTAAGTTCCTCGCTGGAGTCTGTTGTTTCTCAACCTCAAAGGGCTCTCGGATGACGGGAGCCCTTCTTTTTGGAGATCGTTATGGTGCGTGTACTTGCATTGCAGGATCACGAGTACGATTCGAAAACCCGCCGGACGGGCGAGATTTACGATGTCGAACCGCAGTACGTCGACACGCTCGTCGTTCTCGGCCGTGTGCAGGTGGCCGAGCCGGCATCGACGCCTCCCGAAGCCAGGCCGGAACCCGAACCGCAAGCAAGACGCGCCTATCGCCGACGCGATATGAAGGCTGAAGAGTGAATCTCTTCGGTTTCGATATCGAGCGCGAGCCTCCGTTGATCCTGCTGAAGCTCGACGCGCCGGAGGTGAAGCAGGTTCCGGAGAACATGTACGGGGTCACGACGTGGCTTTCCGGGTCCTGGCCCTACTGGGGCGGATCGATCCGCGAATCGTATCCCGGCGCCTGGCAGCAGAACGTCACCCTCGATCCGCAGACGAGCATCCTCGCCTTCTCCGCGGTCTTTGCCTGTGTCACCGGGATCGCCGGCGATATCGGCAAGATGCGGATCAAGCTCGAGGAAAACAATAACGGGATCTGGAACGAGATCACGGCGAATCAGCCGTGGCTGCCGCTCCTGCGCAAGCCGAATCACTTTCAAACGCGCATCAAATTCCTCGAGCAGTGGATTGTCTCGAAGCTCCTCCAGGGCAATACCTACGTTCTCAAAGAACGTCAGGATAAGCGCGGCCTCGTGACAGCGCTCTATGTCCTCGATCCGCTGCGCGTCACGCCCCTCGTGGCGGAGAACGGCGACGTGTATTACCGCTTGAAGCGGGATCTCCTGGCCCGGACCGATGAGTTGAAAAATATCGAGGATAGCGATGATCCGGTCGTGCCCGCCTCGGAAATCATCCACGACACGATGGTCGCCTTATGGCATCCGCTGATCGGCATCTCCCCGATTTATGCCTGTGGCATGTCCGCGACGATGGGCAACCGGATTCAGCAGAACAGCACGAACCTCTTCGGCAATGGCGCGCGGCCCGGCGGCATTCTGACGTCGCCCTCGACGATCTCGGACGAACAAGCGCAGAAGTTGAAAGCGCGCTGGGAAGCCGGCTACAGCGGCCTCAATGTCGGCCGCGTCGCGATCCTCGGCGATGGGCTGAAATATGAGGCCATGGCGATGAACGGCGTCGATGCGCAACTGATCGAACAATTGAAGTGGACCGTTGAAGATGTCGCCCGCGCCTTCCATTATCCGCTCTTCAAATTGGGCGGACCCTTGCCGCCCTATGCGGGGAACGTGGAAGCGCTGATCATGTCGTATTACACCGATTGCCTGCAGACCTTGATCGAATCGCTCGAACTGTCGCTCGACGAAGGTCTCGCCTTGCCGCCGGGTATGGGCACCGAGCTCGATCTGGAGAACCTGATGCGGATGGATACGGCGGCGCTGTATGACTCGAACAATAAAGCGGTCGGCGGTGGCTGGATGGCACCGAACGAAGCGCGCTTCCGCGCGAACTTCATCCCGGTGGCCGGAGGCGAGTCGCCATATCTCCAGCAGCAGAACTATTCCCTCGAAGCGCTCGCGAAACGCGATGCGAAGGAGGATCCCTTTGCCGGATTGCCGACCGCGCCAACTCCGCCGGCGCTGCCGCCGGCAAGAAATCTGAGCACGGCGGATCTCGAATTCTTTGAGTCGGAAATGCAGGGAGAACTGGTTCTTCAATGATGGAACGCAGTGACCTGTCGATTCTCGCGAAGTCGATCGGTCGATTGGTCCGCGAATACGTCTCGGCGGCGCTCGTGGCGGTTTCGACGCGTTTGGATGATCTCGATCGGCGGCTGAATAGTATTCCGGCAGGACCTCGCGGGGAAAAAGGCGAAAAAGGGGATAAGGGCGATCCCGGCGCGCCCGGTGAACAAGGGCCGTCGAGCGTTGGAGAGAAGGGCGAGAAAGGCGATCCCGGCCCGCGCGGCGAGAGGGGGGAACGCGGTGAGCCTGGACCGAAAGGTGAACCTGGCCCGTCCGGGCCGCGCGGGGACCCGGGCGAACGCGGTGATCAAGGGGCGCCGGGCGAGCGTGGAGAGCGAGGCGACACGGGTCTGCCTGGGGAACGGGGCGAGAAAGGCGACCGTGGCGAACCCGGCGTCACAGGACAGCGTGGCGAAAAAGGAGAACCCGGGGAACGCGGCCCACACGGCGAGCCCGGACTGTCGATTACGGGAGAAAAGGGAGAACCGGGCCGTGACGGTAAAGACGGCCGCGATGGGCGCGACGGCATTAATGGCAAAGATGGGCGCGACGGCGAGCGCGGCCGGGATTCGCTCGAAATTGATATTCTGCCGGCGATCGATCCGGCGAAAAGTTATCCGCGCGGGACCTTTGCCAAACATCAAGGCGGCTTACTGCGGGCACTGACCACGACGACTCCCGCGGATGAAAACGGAATCATTGCGGGATGGGACGTGGTCGTCGATGGTATTCGCGAGATCGAAGTCGAACAGAACGAGGATCACCGTTCCTTCGTCTTAAAGATCTGGAAGACGAGCGAGATGGTATCGACCAAAACCTACTGCTTTCAAATGCCGGCGATGATCTATCGCGAAATCTTCAAAGAGGGCACCGAATACGCCCGTGGCGATGTCGTCACTTGGGCCGGGTCGGCTTGGCACTGCAATGCGGAGTCGACGAGAGTGAAACCGGGAACGGGATCGGATTGGAAGTTGATGGTGAAGGAAGGCCGCGCGGGGAAAGACGGCACCGTCGGCGCGGAAGGTCCGAAAGGCAAAGACGGGCGTGACGGTCGAGACCTCACCCAGATGGGATTTGATGGGAGCAAGCATTGATCGATCTCGTTTCGCTCGCGAAAGCGAAGTTGCAACTCCGCATCGAAGGCACCGAGCGCGACGCTGATATTGCGATGAAGATCGCGCAGGCCTCGGCGATCGTCATGCAGTACTACAAGAAAACGGCTGTTCCCGATGAATGGTATGGCGTCTCGAGTTCGCCGGCGACCATCACCGTGCCGGCCGACATTGAAGCCGCGACGCTACTGGTGCTCGGTGAGCTGTATGAAAATCGCGAAGCGAGTATTGCGAACGTGCTGTCCGATAGCGTGAAAGCCCTTATCCCACGAGATCCGACGCTTGCTTAACAAACGTGCCGGGGAAGTCCGACGCTTCGCTGTCGATTTCAGCGACAGCTTGCATACCGTCTCATCCATACAGGGTTGCGCGCCGATGACCGCTCCCTTGACCGGAAGCGACGAATTGCTGACCGGTACGCCGACCGTCCTCGAAGTCGGCACCAGCGATCTGACGATCTCCAATGTCGGCATCACGTCGGACGAATGGATCCTCGATGGGTTTCCGGTATCGAAAGCGCGAGCGGTCGAATTCACGGTCGCCGGCGGCGTTGCGGGAACCACGTACGCGCTCCGGGTGACGGCGGGGACGGATGCGACGGGTCCGCAAACGCTGATCCGCGACCTCGAATTGAGGGTGAATTGAAACTCAGTCTCGTCACGGGAACCCGCAACCGGCCTTTCGATTTCCGCCGGCTCGTGGACTCGATCGAGCGGCACACGCCGATGGACTGGGAACTGATTGTCTCGGATGCGTCGGACTCCCCGATCGAGCATGAAACGGTGGCGACGGCGGAGACCTGGCCGAAGATCCGCGTGCTGCCGGAGCGGCCGCGATTGGGCTGTACGGTAGGGTACAACCGCGCGTTTCGCGAAACGTCCGGCGATTGGGTGATCTGGTTGAACGACGACTGCGAAGTCGAATCGGGCTACGCGACGGCGGCGATCCGCTTCATGCAGGACCATTCCGAGATCGGCCTCGGTGCGCTCTACTACGCGGATCGGGCGACGGGTGAGAGCTACCACGTCAATCATTGCCACTGGGGCATGCTGTATGCGAACTTCGGCGTCGTGTCGCGCGAGCTCGGAAACCAGGTCGGCTGGTTCGATGACGAGCTGACGATGTACGGGAACGACAATTCCCTGACCTATCGCGTGCTCCTGGTGGGCAAGGGCATCGCGGGGATTCCCGAGGCGCGAGTCCTTCATCACTCGACGCAGGACGAATCGCGGCGCGAGAACAATCACTACGACTTCCGGCAGCAACAGGCGGATCTCTTGCGGGCGAAGTACGGACCGCATCTGCCGGCGATGCGCGCGGTCTACGAGCGCTATCGGATGGTCGCCGCGTGAAACTCCATATCGGCTGCGGTGCGGTCTATCTCGACGGTTGGCTGAATGTGGATCTGGAGAACGCGAACACCTTCCGGGCGTGCGACCGGCCGGATCTCGTCGAGCGGTGGAAGACAACGGAGGATCGGTATTATGCCCGGCATGCGGACAAGACACTCGACACGCTCCGGGCGGGACCGCTGGCGCAGGATTACGTCTGCGACCGTTTTGGGTCGTTCGAGCATCTGCCGGCGCCGTCGTTTGAAGTCGAAGAGATTCTCGCGCGGCACACGTTCGAGCATCTCTCCATCACCGAAGCGCGGCGAGCTCTGGCCGAATGCCATCGTGTTCTCCGGCCAACTGGAATCCTGCGGCTCGACGTCCCCGACCATGAAGAAACCTTGCGGCTCTACAAAGCGACCGGCGACGAGTTTTATGTGCGCCATCTGCTGGGCCCGCGGCGGAACGATTACGGATATCACATGATGTCGTATTCCCGGGAGCGGCTCCACGCGCTCGTGGAACGTTATGGTTTCGGTGGTGGGGGCGAAGAGCCGAATATCCACTTCTACCCGGCATTCTGTTTGAGATTTCACAAGCAGTGATCGTCGACAATTTCGCCACCTGGGGACCACGCGATTACGTGGAGCTGCCGTTCATCCACGATCAGTGGAAAGTGCTCGATGTGGGCCCAGGCGCGTATCCCTTAGCGCGCGCCGATGTGTATCTCGACCAGGATCCGGAAAGGCTCGAACCGCTCGACCTCGAAGGCAAAGAGACGATGCTGGGCAACATCGAAGATGGCGTGCCGGCGATTATGGATCAGGCCTTCGATTACGTCTGGTGCTCGCACGTGCTCGAGCATGTCGAGAATCCGCAGAAAGCGGCGGCGACGCTCAGCCGGATTGCGAAGCGCGGGACGATCGTGATGCCGTCGGCGATCAAGGAAGCGATCTTCAACTTCGAAGAGGAGGAGCACCGATGGCTCGTGCTGCCGAATCCCGTTGACGGCAAACCGCCGATCTTCGTGCGGCACAATCACGGCTACCTGTCGAAGTTGAAAGACAACCTGGTGCAAAAGGCCACGTGTTTCCTGTACCGCACCGGCACGCATCACGAATGCACGGCGGAACGGGCGTTGCGGGGATGGTTCCAAACACACGAGAAGGATCTCGATGTGATTTTCCATTGGACGGACGAACTGCAATTGATCGTGATCGGATAAGAGGGAGGTCAGCCCAATGTCTTTTTCCATTTCAGCCAGCGGTACGAAAGAGGAAGCCCTGAAGCAGTTGGATGCGGCGACCGGTTCGGGGGACACGCAGCATTTCGAGGCCTGCCGGGAAGCCCTTCGCGCGGCCGTCGGAACCATGCCGGAGGGAACGGCCGTGACGGCCAATGCCAGCGGGCATCATGACTACAGCGGACAGAATCCGTCCGGCGATTTTCAGCTCAGTTTCTCGGTTCGGAAGAAATAGTGCTGGCCGGCCCGCCGGGCAGGGGCGAATTGAAAGTGACGGTGATCGGGCGACGGTTCTCACGAGAAAAGACTTAGTTGTTTCGGCCTCGCGGTATCACACGCCGGATTGTAATCGGATCGGCCGTGAAGATAGTCGTGGCAGGGCCTGCAGATTGCCTGTAGCTCCGAAAGGTACTCCGCGCCGAAGTGGGCATAAGTCAAATGGTGGGCGATTTCAAACTTACCATTCCCGCAATTCTCGCAAAGGCCCTTTGACCGCAGCGCCAGAGCTTGCTTGCGCATCTGCCAAATCCGGCTCGCATAATAAGCGCGTCGATGGGCCGGATTCTTTAGGAGTCGCTGAAAGTAAGTCGCGAAATCTTGTTCCTGCTTTATTTTCATGAGCAAGTTATACACCCTGGTTTATCAGGGTCGGCGATGGCGTGACTTAAGAGCGGCAATGAAGCTTAGCCAGCTAAACCAGTGAGTAGACATAGGATGACATAGGTGGACATAGGCCGATGCTGTTGCTATGGATTTATCTGGACTTATAACTTTATTTGCTTGACATGAAACTGTGACATGGTTCCGAGCATCCTGATCGTCGACACCTACTATCCCGACTTCCTGAAGTCCGTCCCGCTTGAATCGCAGAACTACGGCATCGAACTACGGCGACTACTCGACCGCTGCTTCGGAACTTTCGATGCGTACAGCCGCAACCTTCGGGCGTGCGGGTGGTTCGCGCATGACGTGATTGCCAATCACGCCGACTTGCAGGAACTCTGGGCGCAGGAATCACATTGGTACGGCGGTGACCGACTCGAAGCGCAAATCGCGTTCCACGACCCGGACGTCATCTTCATGCAGGACCTGAGCCTCGACGTGGACAAGCGAGACAGGCTCCTCGCCGGTCAATGTTCGTGTCCGTGGCCGGGCGACGAGAAGATCCGAAAGTACGATGTGATCTTTACGAGTTTCCCGCACTATGTGGAACGCATCCAGAAACTCGGGGTCAGACCCGTCTACAATCCGTTAGCGTTTGAGCCGGGTGTCGCGGACCGCTGCCATCCGGATATGTTTCCAGTTCTGCCGACGGAATCCATCGCGATGGACTTCGGACGCATCCACGATGTCGTTTTCATCGGCGGCGTCGGCAATCCTTCACATTGGCGGTATGGCATGGAAGTTCTGGAAGCCGTCGCCTGCCATATTCCGACCTTCAAATGGTGGGGTTATGGTGCCGAGGCATTGCCGCCCGACAGTGCCTTGCGCGAGAAGTACCAGGGCGAAGCCTGGGGCCTGGACATGTACGAAATTCTGCTGCAGTCCAAAATCTGCCTCAACCGGCATGGGGAAATCGCGCAGGGTTACGCGAATAATATGCGACTGTTTGAAGCGACGGGTTGTGGCGCGCTGCTGTTGACCGAGGAGGCGGCGAACCTTCAACAATTCTTTGGTCACGATGAAGTCGTGACGTACTACTCGCCTCAAGAGGCCGTCGCAGAGATCAGGTACTACCTGAAGAACGAAGACGAACGGCGGTTCATTGCGGCGAACGGCCAGCGGCGAACGTTGCGCGATCATACGTACGCGCAGCGCATGACGACGGTGAGTGAGACGTTGAAGGGGTCGCTGTGTCCGACTTAGTCCTCGTAGTCTTACTGTTTGCCATCGCCGTTTTATGCCGCGGAAAGGTCGAATCTCGCAGCGTGCAAGTCAAAAATCCGCACCCAATGCCAAAGATGAAGCCTTTACCGCCGCCTCCGCCACCACTGAAACGATGAACGCTATTTCCACCAACTATCGCGAACTGTCTCCGGATGAAGTGGCCGAGGTGGCCGAGCGTTGCGCCGCAGCCTGGCAGTGTCCGGAGATCCCTCGCCGTCAATATGAATCCGCGGTCCGGAACGAATTACGCCTCCTGCGGTTAGGGGAGGCCTGTGCGCCCTTTGCCGCATTTCTGGAGTGCATGCGCCGGCTTCCCATCGAACTGTTGGCCGAGCAACCGACATTGCTCGACGTGGGAGCTTCCGCAGGTTATTACCGGGAAGTCCTGGCAATCGCCGGCTTCAACGTGGGCTATACGGGATTCGATTATTCCGCAGCGTTCCAAGCGTTCGCCGAACAACTTTATCCGGGCATCGTTTTCGATATCGGGGAGGCGCGCGCCCTGCCCTATCTGACGGACGCGTTCGACATCGTGCTGCACGGCGCCTGCATCATGCACGTGCGGGACTATCCCCGCCTGATTGCCGAAGCCGCCCGCGTCGCCCGGCGTTACGTGTTGTTTCATCGGAGTCCCATTCTCCGCGCTAAGCCGACCACGTTTTTTGTGAAAGAGGCCTATGGCGTGGAATGCCTCGAGATCCATTTTAACGAGGCGGAATTGCTCGGACTCTTCCGGAGTTTCGGCCTGGAACCGGTCTACGACTGTAACGTCTTCTGGGATCCGCGGACCGAATCGGGCCATCGCGATTACCTGTTGAAGAAAACGGAAATCGAACCGTACGCCAGCATCAAAAGCGTATGAGGCACTACTGCACGCTCTTCGATCAGAAATATCTGCCGCAAGGCCTCGCCCTCTACGATTCGTTGAAGCGGCATTCCAGCGAGCCCTTCATGTTGCACATCCTCGCTCTGGATGATCCAACGCAGGATGTACTCAGTGGTCTATCGCTGCCGGAAGTGACGATGATCGCTGGCGAGGCGTTCGAAGCCGACTGCGGACTCGAGGCGATCCACCAGGCCCGCACGCATCAAGAGTGGTGCTGGATGCTGGCCTCCCAGCTTTGCGAGTTTCTCTTCGTGAGCGGCCTTTTCGAAGTGACGTATCTCGACGCGGACACGTTTTTCTTTGCGGATCCGGCCCCTGTCTTTGCGGAAATCGGCATGCGCTCGATCGCGATCACACCGCATCGGCTGATCCCCTCGAAAAAATATCTTGAGGTGAACGGCCTCTTCAACGTCGGTTTCGTGCATTTCAAAAACACGCGAGTCGGCCACCGGTGCGTCGCGACGTGGGCGGCGCAGTGCCGGACCAAATGCTCCGCAACCGATGGCTGCGGCGATCAAAAATATCTCGACGTCTGGCCGGAGGCTTACGGTCCGGAATGCTGTGTCATCGAAAACATCGGCGTGAATGCGGGGCCATGGTCGATTGCGAACTGGCGCGTCACCGCCGGGCCGCGACTCGATGGCGCGTCCCTGATTTGCTATCACGCCCACGAGTTCGATGCCCAGCAAGGACGCCTGACCCACTACGCGCTGCGACCGGAAGATCGAGAGTCTATTTACGAACCCTATCTGCTGGCCTACAAACAAGCCCAAGATCGCATTGCATCAGTACATCTACAAACCCGCTGAGGCGGGACTCGATCGGTGGCCGCCGGGCGAACTGCGCCTGGACGGCATCCCAGTAACAGAAGACCCGAATGTTGCCGATGTTTTCGTCTGCCCCGGATCATTGAGTGGCTTTCTTGAGAATGGCGTGCTTCGGAAAGAGCGGTTGTCGCACCTGCCTCATTGGGCCGGCAATGAAGCGCGCCATGCCTTTCTCGATGTCAGCGATAACTTCACTCGGGCGATCGGACTGCCGTGCCTCTTCATTCGATGCGATCTCCGGACCTGGATGTGGGATGACGATCCACACTCCATCAACGTGGCCTGGCCCGTGGAGGATTTCGCCGAATGCGTGGATCTGCCGGAAGCGGGCTTCACCTACGATGTCAGTTTCCACGCATGGCTCTCGACCGACACTCGCCGGATCTCGTCGCAATCGTGCCTCGACCATCTAGGCCTGCGCTGCGACATGGCGCGCTACGAGGATTTTACCGGCTACATCTATCACGAACCGGAAGGCGTTCGCCGGCGTGCCGAGTTCCGTCGGAGCATGCGCGAATCGCGCGTCTGCCTCTGCCCGGAATCGATACCCGGGGTTTTCCCTTACCGGTTCTTTGAAGCGATGTCCGCCGGACGCGTCCCCATACTGATTGCTTCGGATGTCGTCTTTCCTTTCGACGAGGAAATCCCTTACGACGCCTTCATGCTGCACATCGAACGGCAACAGGCGGGATCGGCGGGCGAGATCATCGCCGAGTTTCTCCGGAACACGAGCGACGTGGAATTGATCACGATGGGCCTCGAGGCGCGGGCATCCTGGTTGCGCTGGCTGAACGCCGCGGACTGGCCGAAGACGATGGCCTATGCCGTCGAAAAACAATTGCAGACGATGGGACTCGTCTCGTGCGCGTAGCCGTCATCACCTGCGCGGCCTACCGGGATGCCTGGGATCCGTTCCTTGCGCTCGTGAAGCATTTCTGGCCTGACTGCCCGTATCCGATCACGTTTCACAGTGACCGGGCCGGTGAGCCGTGGTGCGGGGTGCTCCTGCGTTCGGCTCTCGAGAGCGACGAGCCGCTTATGGTGTTTCAGGAGGATTTCTTTTTGACCGCGCCCGTGCAATCCGATCTCGTGGCGCGCGGCTGGGAGCTGCTCGAATCCCGAGGCGCCGGATGTGTGCGGCTCTATCCGTGCCCGGGAGCCGTTGAAGATTTCGGCGATCCTCACTTCGGTCGAATCCCGCGCGGGACCGCCGCTCGTATCTCCTGTCAGGTCGCCATCTGGCAACCGGACTATCTGGCCGAGATCGCCCGCTACTGCCTGAACACAACGACGGGCGAAGCCGGCGACTTCGAGAATCGCGGGACGCCCTTCAGCGACACGCTGCCGGTGCCGGTGCTCTCTTTCAAGCGCGAGGCCCAGCCCTGGCCGTTGGAGTATCTGGTGAGCGGCATCGATCGGGGATACTGGAACCCGGATGCCAAGCGTTTATGTGACCAGCTCGGCATTGCCGTCGATTGGTCGCTGAGGCCGATCGCGGCGTGATTCTCGTGTCCGCGATTATGCCGACGCGCGGGCGGCAGGCGTGGGCGCACCAGGCGCTCGAATGCTTCCTCGCGCAGACGTATCCGGAGAAGGAACTGATCATCCTGGATGACGATGAGGAGCGCTCTTTCCCGGAGCCGCGGCGGTATTCCAATGTCCGATATTTCTGGGAATCTTCGAAGCCGATCCCATGCAAGCGCAACAGGGCGATCGAATTGAGTAGCGGCGACATCATCATGCACTTCGATAGTGACGACTGGTCTTCGCCGGAACGTATGGCCGACCAGGTCGAGCGCCTCGAAGTCTCCGGTAAAGCGGTGACGGGCTATCACTCGATGCTCTTCAAAATCGAACCGTCCGGACAATGGATCCAGTATGTCGGCGATTCCAGTTATGCCCTGGGCACCTCACTCTGTTATCGCCGGTCGTTCTGGAAAGATCACTATTTCCGATCCGGCCCGGAGCATCCGAACGTCGGCGAGGACAACGAATTCGTGAAGGACGCGCGGCAAGCCGGCGAACTGATCAGCGTTCCAGCCGGCGCGATGATGTGGGCTCGGATCCATGACCAGAACACGAGCGTGAAACGGTTCGATAACAATCTGCAATACCGGCCGGTCTTGAGGGATGCGGTCCCATCTGGGTTTCGGTGAGAGCCGGTCGATTGTCCGACTACGTGACTTTCGAGAAGCGCATTCCCGCGGCCGGCGTGACGCCGGAAAGCTGGACAGCCGATTTCGGCGGACCGATTTCGGCCGAAGCCGAACGTCTCAGCGAGACGGCGGCGCAGTTCATCATCCGCTACCGCAAGACAGGCGATGGTACCGAAATCAATGCGCTGTCGCATCGCATTATCTGGGACGGAGCTCTCTGGTACATCGCGAGCGCTGTCCACGATCGGAAACGGACGATGCTGACCATCACCTGTGATCTGACGAACATGATCGAAGTCACGCATCTCGAATCGACGGAGCGGGAATTTATGGAAGGCGTGCCCATTGTCGAACCACCCGAAGCCTGACCGATTTTAGGAGGAGTCCATGACCACGACTGCATTCAAGGGGAGCCTGTCCCAATTCAAAATCGGCGATGGCGCATCGCCGGAAGTCTTCTCGACTGTTTATGAAGTCGTGTCCTTCGGCGAGCTCGGGCAGGACAACGATCTCATCGAAGCGACGCACCTGCAATCGACCGCCAAGGAATACATCGGCGGTTTGCCGGACGGGATTGAAGTGCCGGTCGTCGTGAACTACAAGCCGACCGATACCACGCATGCCGCACTGATCGCCGCCACGGTGGCCGGAACGGCAAAGAACTTCAAGCTGACACTGCCTTCCGGCGGCGGGAGCTTGACCTTCTCGTTCTCCGGCATTGTCAAGGGCTGGCGTGCCGGGCCGATCGCGCCGAACGAAGTTGTGCACGCCTCGTTCACCCTGAAGCTGACGGGTGCGATCACGGGACCGGTTTAATCATGAGTACCTATCCCCGATTGCAACGCGGCACCGATCTCCGGTCGAAGCTTCGAACAGTGACGGTCGATCTGCCGGAGATGGAACTCAGCGTCACCTTACGGGAGCTGACGGCCGGACAATTCCGCGACGCGCCGGAATCCCAGAACCCGGCCGATCGACTGCGGACATTGCTGGCCCTCTCGATCATTGATGAGGACGGCCAACCGGTCTTCCCGGATGGGGCTGCCCTGCTGGAGTTTCCGTATCCTGCGGCGCAGCGGATCACCGACGCTTTTGTGCAACTGCACGGAACCGATGCCGCATCGGCGGAGCAGCTCGAAAAAAAATCCGAAGCCGGCCGGATGTCCGATTCCGCTTCCGCCTAGCGGGATATCTCGGCAAGTTTCCCCACGAAATTGACGAGATGCCGATGTCCGATTTCTATGCGTTCATGCTCTACGACAGCATTGAACCCTTTGGCGATCGGCGCGGCGACATCCAGGCCGGCATGATTCAAAAGACCCTCGCGGACATCCATCGCGACCCCAAGCAGAAACCGTATCCCTTGGAGATGTTCATGCCGCAGTTCTACGAGGAGCCGGCACGCCAGCAGACGCCAGAGGAGCAGCTGCAAATCCTTCTCGCCCTCCAGGCGGCACAGAAGGCAGGGGAGCCGAACTGATGGCTTATTTGGGAACCAGACAGGGCAGACTGTACAGTCGATCGGTATTAGTCGCCGCATCGTCGAGCGAGCGAGATCGGAACCCTGGATTCGATGGAGTGTCGCCCTTCAATGTGACGAAGTTTAAGGTCACTAAACCGTAGGTCATCTGCCGGATCGTGAGCTCATCAGTCCTGTCGACGGTATCCGACTCGGGATTCCCACACCGACTAATGGCGGTTTCTGGTGTCAGCGTCTCGAGGATTTTCCTGGCCCGTTCTTCGCGGCGTTGGTGTTGCCAGTTGGGGATGATCCACCAGACCGCAACAATAAAGAGGCCGATCAGTCCTACGGCGAGTCCTGCCCGTTTCATCACGGCCGACTCTAGCATGTCGACATAGATTCATGTTCCAAATTTCCGTTCAGACCAACTTCACCTTCGATGACGTCCGGAAGGAAATCATTGAGGCCAACGACCAGGCGATGACTGTGACGGCCGCTCAGGCCACTTCGCGTGTTCGCCCGTTCATTCCCGTCAAGTCCGGCCGGATGGCGAGTCAGGTGGCCATCCGGTTCTTTAGGCAGAAAAACAAGATGCGCGCGGCCTCGGTGCGGATCATCGGTGACCGGCATTTCGTCGCGCACATCTTGGAGTACGGAACGAAGGATGGTCGGATTGCAGCGCATGGGAATTTCGCCAAAGCCTTCGTAGCGATTGAATCGCAACTGGCGGATATCTACACCACGACGTTTTTTCAGACACTAGAGCAGAAACAACATGAGTAACAAACTCTGTAAGGAATGTGGCGGCGCTTTCGAAGTCGTTAGATCCAGAGGGAACCATCGGTATTGCGCGGAATGCCGTCCTCAAGTCAGGCGGTTGTCGCATCGTGCGGCGACTCAGAAATATGACGACAAGCGTCGAGAGGAAAAAGCGAAACGGCCGAAACTTGTGGCGTGCATTGACTGCGGCATCGGACCAGTCCTTCGGCATGCACAGCGGAAACGCTGCGAGAAGTGCAGGATTGCGGCCAGAAATAAGCGGAGCGGAGAATACGCTCCCATTTGGAGAGCCAGAAATCCGGAATGGTTTAAACAACGTCAGGCAAAGTGGAGAGCCAGTAACCAAGCCAAAATTCAGGAATATTACGACCGAGAAAAAGCGCATGGGCTGCGAAGGCAGTGGGGGCACAAAACTCGGGCGACCAAGTCGGGGAGTCCTGGAGTGTTCACGCCTGGAGAATGGAACCTCCTACTCTGGATCTTTGATTATCACTGCGCTTACTGCCTGAAGCCTTCCAAGCGGCTCACTGTCGACCATGTAATACCCCTTGAGCGCGGCGGCTCCAATTTCATCGAGAACATCCTGCCTGCGTGCTTCTCCTGCAACAGCAACAAGCGCTATCGAACTGAATGGCGGAATCCCCACACCGGTGAGTTATTGCGCGTGATGCCTTTAGGTGCTCTGCCTAATTGCGGAATAGTTGAGGCGGTGAACTAAAATGGCCAATCGTTCGGTTGAGATACTCCTCAAGGCCGCCGACCAATTTTCTGATCCCACGAAGAAAGCGGAACTTCAACTCGCGGCGCTGAAGGTCCAGGCCGAGAACCTCAACAAGAGTTTCGATAAGCTCTCGAAGCAAAATCCCTCTCTCAGTGTCGATGAAGCCCGCGCGGCGGCGGTGGCTCTGGAGAACATGAGCGGGTCCGCCAAGCATGCGGCCGGCAATTTGAACCAATCGAAAGATGCGGCACAGGGCCTGGCCAACATGGTCGGGATTCAACTCCCGCAGGCGGCCACTCAGTTCCTGGCGCATTCGTCCGCGATCGGGCCAGCGTTGTCGGCTGCATTCACCACGGTTGGCGTGATTGCGCTGCTCGAAGCGGTGATGAAGCTGCCCGAAGCTTTCGAGAAAATCAAAGGATCGATTACGGGATGGACGGAGACCGCGAGGAAAGCCTACGACGATCTGATCGATTCGAACAACAAAGCCCGCCTCGCCGTTCTCGATCTCGATCTTGCCTTCAATCAGGCGTTCGGTAAAGATTCGGCCGATAGTCTAAAGCTCGTCGATGATGAATTGTCCAAGGTCCTGAAAACCATTGTCGCTCTCCAGGAAGAAGCGAAAGGCACAGACATCATCACGGGCGGCGGCGAGGTCGTCAACATCCCATCGGAACGATCCGGCGAAGAAATTCAGGCAGCGATCAATCGCCAAATCGTCCTGCAAAACGAACTGACCAAGAAGAAGAACGACCTGCAAAAGCAGGGCGCTCTCGATGAGATCAAAGACCGTCGGGAAATGATCGACTGGATGGTCCGCACGGATGCCGCCGCTGCCGAATTCCAGAAAAACCAGAGCGATCGGCGAAAGAAAGATCTCGAGGAATTGCTGGCCTTCGAACAGCAGGCCGGCGACGAAGTCATCAAACGCCAACAGGAATTCAATAACCGGACCTTTGCCGGCGGGGAGGAAGTCAAAGCCGGACTGGCCGAAAACGACCGTCTCGCCAAACTGATCATCAAGGACTACCAGGACATGAATGCGCTCCTGCAGCAGGCCGGCGATGAGCTGATCAAGAACAACCAGTACTGGGACGAGCAGCTGCAGAAGTTCCGGAACCAAACTCCCGACGATGTAAAGGCGGGCGAAGATGCCGGACGAGAACGCGCCAAGCAGATCATCGATAATTTCAAGAAACAGCGAGAAGCTGGGCTGAAAATCATCGACCAGTTCTCCGATGACATCTCTCGCATGTTTACGAACTCCATCGCAAACGGCAAAGGCTTCTGGCAGGCCTTCAAGGATCAAGGCAAGAACACCATCGCCGCACTCGCCGACACGTTCCTCTCGACGATGATCAAGGGCTTCCTCGATCCGTTTGCCGCGAAACTCGGGAAATTAGTATTGGGTCCGGTAAGCGGCGGCGGAGTCGGCGGCAGTGGGACAAGCGGCGCGGCGGGAGGAATCCTCGGCGGCATCAGCGCGAAATCCTTGGCTGCCTTCGCCACGAACCCGTTCACGATTGCCGCCGCCGCGGGCATCATTGGCACCACGGCCTGGCTGAAGTCCCAGGCACACCACGAAGCCTCGACCTTCGTGAAGAAGTTCCAGGACCCGTTTGGGCAGGATCTGGACCGGATCCTGCATTCGAGCGAGAGCGCGGCCAACAAGCTCAAAGACGTCGAGAGCGCCTGGACGGATTTTTCGCAGGCGGCACAGCAATTCGCGCGGGGCGGCTCGGACGAAGCGTTGGTCGTCAAGCAGGCATTCGACACGCTCAATCCCCTGATTGCGAATATCCGCTCCGACCTGGGACGGACCGCGGCGAATATCCAGGCCGTGACACCCTCGGGCCCGACGACGGTGTATCTGCAGATCGATGGGAAAACGATGGCGAAGCTGGTCATCCCGAGCCTGTACGCATTAAGTCGGAATCAGGGATTCCAGCTGGCGGGGGCGCGGTAGTGGGCTTTCCGGCAATCGCTTACAACGGCAAGACGATCACCCTCTCGAAGATTCCCTACAAGCTCTCCATCGAGGATCAGCCGCAGGTCCTGAATAACCGCTCCGCGTCGGGCCGGTGTGAAACGCTGCTCGTCCGGACGGACACGCGCATCGATTGGGCCAGCCGGAATTTCAGGAACCGGGATGCGACGGATGCGACGCTCAAGCGCCAGTTGCGGCAATGGATCGTCTGGGCGTCCCTCGGCAAGTCGTGGACGTTCGCCATCGATTCCACGGATTCCGTCCTGACGACATCAAGCGGTGCGATCACTGCCGGGGCTCCGTTCATTTCCTTAACCAGCCTCACCGGCATCGTGGCGAATAATCTGTACGTCCTGCGTGACGCCATGCACCTGGAGCTCGTGAAAGTCACGGCGCTCAATTCACCGTCGCCGGGGCAAGTGACCCTCGCCGAGACCGTCAATTTTGCCTATCCCTCCGGCGCCCGATTCCGATCGGAACGCTACTGGCCCGGCCGTCTGGTGCCGGACCGCTATCCGATCGTGGAGCACGAGCCGCTCTTCTTCGATCTCGAGTTTGGGTTTACGGAGGATGTGAATTCGCTATGAAATACATTCGATGCGAGATTGATGGTCGGGAAATGGCGCGATTGCTTGTTCCATCCCTATATGCGCTTCAGCGTTCAGTCGAAGCCTCTAAGCGTGCCGCTGCTCGTTTTAAGCGTGCCGGTCGTAGCGCAAGACGACTGGCTCGAGTACTGGCGTGGTTCGCCAAGATCATTAAATGAGCACTCCGGCGCCGGCACCCTACATCGCCAGCCAGGCGAACCTGCAGCGCACGCCGATTTACAAGGCCAAGTTCGACTCGTGGGATATGCCGTATTCGACGGTGCCGGTCAATATCATCATCGACGCCATCAATGAGACCGACAGCGTCTCGGACACGTTCGCAATCAGTGAAACGAAAACCTACGTTCTCGAGGACGACTATCCGCACATCAACAATTCCGTCGTGGGGGACCTGTTCGCGTTCTCGCATCTCCAGACAATCGCCACCACCAAACCGTATGCCTCCGAATTCAGCGGCCAGCAATCCCAGGTTTTTCCCGAGCAGGGGCATTCCTCTATCGGGTCGGTGACGTTCATCCTGACCGACGTCAGTGAATACGTGACCGAGATGGTCATGGGTGGCGTGCTCGGCGACCGCGTGCAACTGTTTGCCGGCTTCGACGAGATTGACGAGGCGGACTACTGGTTGTTCTTCACCGGCATCGTGGCCGAAGTCCGATTGACCGACGATCTCGCGGGCTATGAATTCACCATCTACACGACGCAATCGCTCTTGAACCGGCAAGTCTTCAATGTCGCCCTCTCGACACTCACGGCCGAATTGACTGCCGGCTTCGAGACGGCCTTCTCGATCGATCCCACGCTCGGTCTTATTGAAGGCCTCGGCGTCTACGTCAAAATCGACGACGAGATCTTCTGGTGCGACGTGATCGATTCGTCGATTGGCTATATTGGGATTCTCGCTCGAGCGCAAGCGGGGACCGTGGCGGCAGCGCATGCCATCGGCGCCGAAGTCCGGGAAGTCCTCCATCTCGGGCCTGCGCATCCGATGACCATCCTGCTCGGCCTCTATCAGAACACCGACAAGAGCGGTTGCGGGTTGAATCCCACCTATATCGACATGGCGGGCATCTCGGCCGCGATTCCGTTGATCGGGACGATTTATCAGATGGAGTTCTGGATCACGGAGCCGGAAAACGCGATGGAGTGGGCCGAGCGCGAAATCTTCCAGGCCCTCGGGTGCTACCCGGTGAATAAAAGCGACGGGCGGAATTCGCTGGTCGTCTTTCATGCCCCGTCGGCCGATGAAGCCATTGCGGGCCTTGATCACGATGCCATTGTCCACGACGGCAGCCGGATGATGATGACCTGGAGCGTGGGACGGGACGGCAGTCTCGGCCAGGTGATCAATGACGTGACCTTCAAATTTGACTGGAATCCGATCAGTAATCAGTTCGAAGGCTCGTTTGAATTTCCGCGGCAGGCATCGATCGACCGCTTCGGTCTACGACCCCTCCTCATCGAATCGAAGGGACTCTACAGCACGATCGACAATACGCTGACATTGATCGAAGCCAGGGCGCTCGCCATCCTGAACCGCTACGAAAACGGCTGTCCGCTCGTGCAGTTGAGCACGCTGCTCCAGAACAATCTGATCGAGCCCGGCGCGATTATCACGCTCACATCGGACAAGCTGCCGAACCGGTTTACGAAGGCGCGCGGCGTCAGTGAGGCGCTCTTTGAAGTCGTGAACCGGAATATCCGGTTTTCGGAAGGGCTCGTCGATTTCGATCTCCTGCACACGAGTTTCTCGGATCTGGCTCGGGATGACTTCAACCGCGCGAATGTGCTCTGGTCGGACGATCCACTGCTCGGCACCGCCAGCCTCTGGATCTCCTACGCACAAGACCTTCAGGGCATCCGGATCGAATCGAATCAGCTCTTCCTTGGCCGTGGTGGCACAAAGATCATCCCATCGGGCAGCGGTCATGGGATCGCCGTCCGAACACAGAACTATGGCGTGAACCAGTCGAGTCAGTTCACGTTCAAGGGCGTGTCCGGCTCCGGTGGATTCTCTGGGCCGGCCGTGCGCGGGAACTACACCTTTGCGAGCGCGCCGCCGGACTACCTCGTCGAACTCACCGGCTATGCGGCCGTCTATGACACGATCGCTCACGAAATCACATTGCGCTATTACGAGAACACCGATCCGACGGCCTCGACGGGAACCGAACTCGCTGTCTATCCGGTGACCCTTGTTTATGGTGACCAGGTACGCATTGACGTCCGCGGAGCCAATCTGCGGATCTTCCTGAACGACACTTTAGTCATCGGGCCGATTCACCACGACGCGTTGAGCGCTGGGCTGGTCGGTGGATTATCGAACTACACCGGTTCCGCCGGCGGCATCCTGTGGGACGACTGGGTCGGTGGGGATAACGGATGGGCTTGAGGAGTTAACGGAATGGCGAACATCACGGCCCGGGCGTTTCATGCCCGGAATTTCAAGTCGACCGCTGGAGAATCACTACTCATCGATAATACGGTCGGCGGCATTGCCCTGACCCCGGCCGTCTATGGCGCCGCGAAGTACGCGCTGATCACGGTCGAGATCGCCAACATCCGAGTGACCGCGGATGGAAGTCCGCCGAACAATACCACCCGGAATGGCCATATTGTGAAACCCGTCGATACCATCGAGATCGATTCGGCCGAAGATATCGCGGCTTTCCGCGCGCTGCGGGCTGGCGCGGTCAATGCCCATATTTACGCCACCTACTCGGATATCAAACTGACATGAAGATCAATCGGGGACCCTATACGGCCATCGCCCAGGCCCACGAATTCAACGGCGCTGACGCTGGCGAGCAAATCGCGACCGCCATTGCCGACGCACCATCGGTCGGTGCCGTCATCAGCGCGGTCGGACTCTATGATGCGCAGGTCTGGTCGAGTGATCCCTTCTCGGGGGGATCGGTCCCGGTCACGCTCGAGCTCGGCGCGGGCACGACCACCGTCAGCACCGATGTCACGATCCCCGCGCATGTGACCGTGCGTTTCAATCAAGGCTCGATCCTCTCGATCAATTCCGGCAAGACATTGACCGTGGAGGGGGCCATCGAGGCGCCCCGGTCCACGATCTTTACGGGAGCGGGCGCCGTCGCCTTTACGCTCGGTTCGCGCCAAGCCAAAGTCTATCCGCAATGGTGGGGCGGTATCGCCGATTACGGCACGGGCAATACGGATAACGGTCCGCCGATCGGGAAGGCGATCAACAGCGGTGCGCGCCGCATCGTCTTGACCGGAGGCGAGTGGGGCATCGGCTCCCCAGTGACGATCAATGTCCCGAATTGGATCCTTGAAGGTGATTCGCGGGTCTATACAGACGTGCTCCCGCTTGCCACCGATATCCACGTCGGCAGCGGCGCGAATGCCATGTTCGTCAATTCGAATAACGCCACCAACGCGATCATCCAGCGCATCCGCTTCACCAGCGCCATCGCGTTTACCGGTTGGGTGATCTGGGCCGAGGAAGCCGTCCAGGGCGGTCAGTGCCTCTTTTCGACGATCATCCGGGATAACTGGATCTCCATGGGTACCGGCTCGACCGGCTTTTTTCATGGCGGCTTGAACGATTCCTTCTTCGTCGATAACGATATCGAAAATACTCGGACCGTCTTCGATCTGGCAGGGGCGGGGATTGCGTGCTGCAGCTTCATCGACAATCACCTCACCGGCAATGTCGGATCCTTTATCAACTGCACCGCGAACGCCTCGAACATCATGCAGGTGACCGGACTCTATGCGTCCAGCCAGGAGGTGGACTATCTTTTCCGGATCACTAATGGCGCGAACTGGCAAATCTCGAAGATCTATCTCGAATATGCCGGGTCGACATCGACCGCCGCGGGCGGGATCGCGGCCCTGACCGGGATGACCACGAGCACATTCATCGACTTCATCGCGAGCCGCACCAGCGGGCGGATGGCGGCGTTCTTGATCAACGGCTGTACCGACCTCAAGATCTCCAAGGGCATTGTCAAAGCCGGGGGGTGGGCGGGAGCCACGACGGGAACATTCGACATCTCCGGGGCGGTCGTACTCGACGTCGAGGACGTGACCCTGATTGACGATCTTGGCATCCAGATCGCGTTCCATGGACCGAGCGGCACGATGAAAGTCTCGAACTGCACGCTGAATCGCGGGGCGAGCTATGGCATCGTGGATTTGGCGGCATCCACGCTGAACCTGACCATCCAAAACTCGGTCATCAAAAACGTCGCCTACGGCGGGTCGGCGCTGCCCTATGCCTCCCTGTCGACGAGCGGTAATGTCTACATCCGCAACAGCACGATGGGTAAGGATGATGCGACGTCCGCCGCGACCTACATTTTTCAGGGACTCGGTTCCGGTGACTTCTTTGTCGATGAAGTGACCTTCATCGGCGGGCTCAATCTGAGTGGCGGGGGAACCACTCAAATCATACGGTCCGGCAACACGCACGGCTCGATTGGTGCGATATTTCACGCGCAGGCGATGCCCGCAGCCGGTTCCTGGGCGCAAGGCGATATCGTGATCAATAGTCTTCCTGGAGAGACGGGCCCCAACGGCGCCAAATACATCATCGCCGGCTGGATTCGCGTGACGACGGGATCGAATAACGTGCTCAACACGGATTGGTTCCAGATGCGGACGCTGACCGGGAATTGACCATAGAAAGGATGAACGGGATGGATTATGACTTTTGGATCACGATGGGAACGGCGGCCATTCTGGCGACGATCAAGAATCCCGACAAACGGGCCGCGCTGAAGAAAGTTATGTTGAAAATCCGGAATTCCATCAACGCCGCCTATACTGGCGATCCGGACTTCCAGTCTCCCCCTCCTTCCGCGTGATCATCCTCCTCGTCGACGACGATCTGAACGACGCGCGCCTGGTGCGTGAAATCCTCGTCCGCCAGGATCCCGATCTGACCATCATCGACGCGGAAACCTGCGAAGACGCCCTCCGCTTGGCCGATACTGAAGCGATTGATTGCATTGTGATGGATCAAAAACTCGCCGGCATGCAAGGAAGCGAATGCGTCCGCCAGTTGCGGGAGCAGGACTATCAGGGCGGTTTCATCCTCTTGACCGGATTTTCCGATCCACGAACCGCGGTCGCGGCGATGAAAAACAAAGCCGACGATTATCTCGACAAAGGCGATATCCGCGAGCGACTCCTGCTAGCCATTCGGGATGCGGTCGCGATCCGAAGCAGTGCGGTTCAAAAACAAAAAGAAGCCATTTTGAAAAACCGGCGTATTGACGAGCGGATCGATCAAATCGAGCAATACATCGCGGATCTGAAACGGGAACGGCGCGGACTGTGAGCGATGATCAAGCGCTGCTGCAGGCCCTGCAGACGATTCGCGAGATGGCGCCGGACATCAAAACCACCATCGGGGATATCGCCACCCTGAAAGCCGAGATGGCGAACGTCACAACCTCCACGAACAAGCAGTTCGACCTGCTGGTGAGCATGCAGCAGGCGACGGAGCGCTCGAAAAACGACCGCTGGAAAATGGTCATCGGCCTTCTGGCGACGCTGATCGTGCAGGCGGCCGGTGTCTTACTCATCTACTTCAAAAAATAATTCGCGCGCCTCACGTCTTGTCGAACATCTCCGCCGTCAGCTTTTCATTCAAAGCCCCCCCGATTCGATTGAAGTCCCCGGGACCGATGCAAACCGAAACGGTGTTATACTGACCCTGGTTGTGAGCCAGTGCCCTTCGGTCCGGTGGGCGGAGGGAGCGGGATTCGAACCCGCGCTCGGTGGTTCTAGCACCGAGTACCGGTTGTGAGCCGGTTGCCTTCGTCCACTCGGCCATCCCTCCGTCCACCGTGCGTCTAATATAGCCGCTGTCAGTGTATTTGTCAAACATTATTTTACTGTCTTGAAGGTCTTTCGCGGACGGCCGCGCGGTTGCTGAGGAAGCACGAGGCCTTGCGCTTCCGCCTCCGCCCAGCTTAGTTCTCCGCGGGACACCCGCTGTGCGACGGCGTTGTAGCAGGTCGTGCAGACCCCGCGCATGGTCGCCCGACGATTGCCGTGATTGGGGCAGCGCTTCGCCTGTGGTGTCATCTCATCTCCCGCACGCCGGCCCCAGGACGAACCGGACGCCTTTCGTTTTCTTCCTCCGGGTCTTCATTGTTTTGTTCCTCCTTTTGTTCGATTCCAATTCCGGGAACCTCGAGAAGGCGCCGGATCCGCTTCCGGCGCCCGCTTTCCAGCTATCGCTTCAAGTCCGCCATCCGTGAGGTCAGCGTCCACAGGGCCCGGTTTAACCGAACGTCCTGATCGATACCCGTCACCGCACGTGTGGTCACGCGGCGCACATTGCTGCGCCGATAGTTCCGCAGGCCGCCACGGAGCACATTTTCCTGGACGCGGTTAAAGGTGGACCAAAGGTCCGAGCGGGAATCGTCAACCCGTCGGGGTGTCAGCAGCTGGCCGGGCGTGATGGGCGTCGTGACGGAACCCTCCGCATCCGCGAAGCGCAGGACGTGTGCGGCTTCGGCGAAAGCCGTCTGCTCGGCCGAGGACAACTGGATGGCCTTCCAGCGGGCTACGGCATCGATCACCTCGGGCATCCGCGCGACGAGCTCCATGGAACCCGTCGCGACCTGCTCGAGAACGTTGCCGGTGTGCTTGACGTGGATCGACTCCATCATCGAATCCGCGACCACGAGACCGTTCGCGCAGACGAGCCGGAAGAGGCCGGCCATCAGCTTATAGGCGCTCGAGCCGTCGTGTGCGTTGATCAGCACGATCTCCGGGAAGGTGTCGCCGAGCGCGACCGCCGAGGACTGGGAACGGAAGCGGATCATGTGCTTCGTGTGACCGCGTTTCCCATCGATCTTCGTGGCCGACTGTGAAGCCGCGAAGGGCGCAAAGCCGGCCTGGCGCATGCCCTCGATGATCGTGGACGTCGGAATGTAGCTGTAGCGCGACGACATCGCACCGTAGGGCTCCGCGGCAAAGGCCGAGGGCGCGGCGCGGTGGATCTCCTCGAGGGTCAACGGTTGATTTCGGCGGACGGGACGTGGGTTAGAATCGATCGTAGCTTTCATGGGACCTATACTCCTTTGGAAGTTAGAGCCTCGTGGATGTTTCGACCATCTGCGGGGCTCGCCTGTCATTTCGAGAGACAGTGTAGCTCGACTCTTCCCAAGTGTCAAGTGTTTTGTCAGATAATTATTTTGCGGCGCGGTCGCAGGTTGAAGGGCGCGCAAATCTATTCGAACGCCATTAGGCCACGGACAGCAACTCCTCCAGTTCGCGGGCCATCATGATCAGGACCATCTTCCGAGTCACGATGGCGTCGCGTTGGAGCGGCACACCCCAATAGCAGCTTTTGCAGTTCTGCCAGGGTCCTTCTTCGTCGCGCGGATACCAGAAACCGCAACGGGTGCAACGAAAGATGTCGGCGAGGGTGAGCAGCATCATTTCTTTGTCTCGATCGTGATCTCATAACCGAAATGCAGATCCGCCTTATAGCTGACGATACGGCCTTCAATGATCTTGTCCGCAAGAATCAGCAGCGCCGGCGTGCCGAGCTCGAGGACGTGCTCCAAGTCGGGACGACTCTCTTCGATCACCCGAAATGAGGTATGGGTAAAGCCGGGGGTGTGGTTCTGGATTTTCAGCGAGGTGATCTTGTGAAGCTGGACGCCGTTGAAGTTGCCGTTCACGTTTGCCAACTCAGATTGCTACGAGCTCACTCTCCGAAAAGGATAGCGGTGTATCGACGTCGTCAAGTTTAACCATGTACTCATTGCCGATGTTGAGTGTCGCTGGCCGTATAGGCATGATCGTTCCTTCCATGCCATTGTATTTCGCGCTCTGCTTTTGGCCGTTTTCGACACGAACGCGTTGCTCTGGGTCGAATTTGAGTTTCATAGAACCCAATTCTATCGCGGAACCCATCAGAGCTTGCCTTCGGCTGCCGCGATTGCGGCTTCCAATACTTCGACTCCGGAGAGTGTTGCGTTGTAGCTCTGCACAATGGGCAATGCGCGCTTGCACGCCTCCAACAACTCCGGTGCGGCTTTGTGGAGGGGGCAGTGGCAGATATCCACTTCATAAACAATGTCGTTAACCTTAGCCGTGCAACTACACGATTTACTCGCCATCCAATCCTACTTTGTCGGCTACCTCGGCCAGAGTGCAGATATGCGCCCACCGTGAACAGTCGTGCGTTCCGATGCATGACGACCCCGATGACCCTTTGGCAGCATGCACCTGATCATCAGAACGCCATTGTATTTAGCGCCACATTTTTCATCTTCTACTGCTTTCATCGCTCTGCGTTGCTTAGTGGTGATGATCGACTTCATTCGGTTTCTCCTTTGTCGGCCAGGGCGGCGTCGATTTCGGCGATCGCTTCTCTTGAACATGTGCATTTCTTGTGTCGGATGTCGCAGTGATGCAATGCCGCCCTCGCCGTATCCAGCGCCTCCCGCAGCTTCCGGCTCTCCTCTTTCCCGTTTTCCCATTCCGCCTTAATGGCAAACCATTGGCTATGGTTCATGTCGCGCGCCGTCACACAAGCGGCAAGATCCTGCGTCAGCGTCCGGTTCTCGGCGGCAGACTTGCGAGCTTCCATCTTCGACTGACTGTAGGCTTCGATGAGCCGGTCAATCGTGCCGAACTCTTTCAGTTTGTCGGCCCATTGCGCTTCGAACACTTTCTGCTGCTGCAAATCCTGAATCTGCTTCTGGTAATCGTCGAGCAGGCCGATAGCGTCATCGTGACATTCCGGCGTATGCGCTCCGTAGTCCTCGGCTCGAAACCTCGCGATCCGATCCGAGAGGTTACTCACGACCGAGTCTCCGAAAACTCCCGCACCTCGAAGGTGAACCGCGCGAAGATCGACGGAAAGAGTGAGCGGGCCAACGCGAGGGCCTGGTTGAAGTCGTAGTCGCCTTCCAGGATGAACGTGCTGTTGCTGGCGCCACGATTGTCCACCGAACGGTCCCAGAACGACAGCGCCGTCCAGCCGGCTTTATGGTGCAGGAGCGCGATGCCTTCCGGGCCGCTCGCGCAATCGCAGTATTTGCAGAAGCGGGATCGCTTTCGGATGCAATCTTCAAAATGCGGCGCGAGCTGCGCATCGAGCTCATAAGCCCTCCACGGACTCTGTGCGAATTCTTTGAAGTGGCGGTATTCGCCATCCGGTCCAAAGAAGTGATGGCCAGGCTCGCGCACACAACCGAAGTAGAACGCTTTCATCCGGACCTTTCCTTCGATCGGGCGAGCTCGCGCATCATTTCAAGCTGTCGACGATTCGGCTGGCGCGCGAGCTTACGCATGGCATTCTTGTACGCCATCCAGGCCCCGCCGCGCGCGTGATCCCCAGCTCCCGAGCGATCTCCTCGAAGCTCATGGCGGCGCCGTGCTGTGGGCCGCCGCGACGTTTACTGCTCTGACGCTTCACTGCCTCCTCCCGTGATCCGACTTCCGCTTTCCTTTGTAAATCCGCTGATGAATCCACTCGTCAAGAATCTTATATGTGCAATCCCAGTGAATGCCGGCGATGCTCACCATCGGCAGTTCTGCATTGCTCGACGTGCCCCACGAACAGGCGTAGAAGTCACTCCCGATCGGAATCACTGTTCGGCAGTATGCGCATTTGATGTTGCGATCGAGAGTCACTTCGGAAATTCCCTGCACAATTCGCCGTCGAGCAATGCGCCGGAAGCTTTCTTGCCGACGCGATGGAAAGCAAGCGGTCCCATTAGTCTGAGCCGCGGACCTTCAACGCAGTCTTCGTCATCCGGCAAAATTAGATTTGGATTGCCTTCCCACTGATCCCGCGGGAACCATTCGCCCCATTGCTTGAAGAAAAACGCCACTCCAGCTTCTTCGCACTGATCCCGAACGGTGCGCGCCCAGTCGGGATGCATCGGCCGAGCGCCGGGCCCGCTTTCGCCGCCGACAATGATCCAGTCGAGTCGGGATATGTGATCCACGAGAATCTGGCCCTCAATGACGCCGCTTCGTGTCACATCAATATGGCGACGGAATAGGACTGGCCCCAGCGCCGGTTCATAGCTCACAAACCGCACCGCGGCCGGTGTCTGCAAGAGGAGCGGAATCCGTTCGTCGGCATACTGCTGGTTTTCGGCGGACACGCCCAGCCAGACGTTGTCGTACATTCGATGCCACAACGGATCGCGCCAATCGATAAATGGCGCATCCGGACCGGCGAGATCTGGAGCCTGCTTCCATGCCCGGTCAAGATAGTCGCCGTTCATGTATTCCCGCATCCGCTCGGGCCGCTTGGTGAGGATCTGGAAAGTATGTTGCGGAGCCAGGCCCATCACGGCGAACACCTTGTCGATGAATTCATCCGACACATCTTCGTGAAAGAGATCCGACATTGAGTTGACGAAGATCCGCTGCGGCTTGCGCCAGTGCAGGGGTTGGTCTAGGCGGTCCGGATGCGTAAGAACTTCGGTGAAGACACGCTGGCGGTACAGTACGCATTTACAGTCCTCATTCAGACAGGCGGTCGGCGTGCCTGGCCTGAAGGGATCGTTATGGTCATGCGCTTCAATTCTGTCACCACACTCACACATCCCGGAATACGCCCGCGGGAACACCCGTTCGGCATAGCAGAACTTGCAGCCGGGACTTACCTTCGTGCAGCCGGTGACAGGATTCCAGGTCCGATTCGTCCACTCGATCGAAGTCTCGCCCATCTACATCCCCGCCTTTCGAATCTCCTGAATTGAGCGGTATCTCCAAAAGTATTCCTTCCGGTCCAGCTCCCAACATCGTCGACAGAGTCGCCAATGGCCGTTCGCACCGACGATCAACTCCGCGAGATTTGTACAACTGCCGTCGTTTACGGGCACCCCGACAGGTTGGTGTCGTGCAGGCTCTTTCAGGACTGGATTCCATTCGCACAGATCCGGAATCGGTCGCATCTACATCCCCGCCTGTCGCAGAATCCCCCGATGTCCGAGCCTCATTTTCCCAACCACTCGTACGTACACCAACACCGGCACATCTCTTTATGATCCGCCGGCCGCTCACACACATGCGTGACGGTTCCGGCGTGACACCGGTGTCCGGCTTGCCGTGGCTGAACGCTCGTCATCCCACAACGTCGACCTTCGGCGCGACGGCGTTCGTACTCTTGAACTTCTTTCACGAGGTCATGGACAGACATCGATTCACTCCTTGACTTTGAAAAGATGCGGCGCGAATTCACCGACCATTCCGGAGATGGAGACCATACCGTTATAGCTCACGGCCTGAACCCGGTAGATTTCCTCCGGCCGATGGGCGAAGTAGACGTCTTTGCCGAGTAAGGAAAGGGCGACTTTCTTCTGTTCCCGGTCTTCGGCGGACATGATGAGCAGGTGCGGGCAGAGCGTGGAGCGATCGGCGTCGTCGTAACGCGTGCCGCAAGTCTTACATTTCACGTTCATGATTTCGCCGCCCGCTTTCCATTCGCCGGCGTCTCAATCGTCGCCTTCACCGAGACGTTCTGCTTGACCGGCTTCGCCTGCGCCATGAGCTTGTCGAAGCACTCCGCGCACAGCTGAAGCCGCTGGGTCTGGTAGTTGTGATCCTGGCGCGGCAGGATCTGCCTGCTCTTGAGATCGAGTTCGAAAGCTTCGACATCCAACAACGTCGGGCACTGATCGCACCAGAGCGTGACTTTCATGGCCATGTCGCTTTACCTCATCCAATGATTTTTCTTAACCTCTTTCGGGCGCACCATCTCCCGAACGCGATCGACAAGTTCACGCACGCGTTGGGTACATCCAAAGCAGATGTGCTCGATCGTGAGCGTGAGCAACCGCTCGCGCTTTTCACGGGCTTCGAAGTTCTCGGCCGGCGCGATGACCAGTTCATAAAGAAGTGTTTTGTCATCGCTCTCCGGCACCACCATCCCGCAGAACTCACAAATGTCGGCTTTCACCGTGCCACTCGCTTCTTCGCTGCTCGTTGGACGCGCGTCTCCATCTCGACACAGACCGCCTGCTGGCAGCGCGTGCATTCAAAGACGTAGAGATCCGCATCGTCTTCGACCAGTTTGAATTTCGTCCAATCGCCGCAATCGTCGGGCGCCGACTTGGTCTTCGGGCACGCATGGGCGACGCTAAAAACAACGCTTACTAATTCGCCGAGCACGGGCAGGTTGGAGCGCTTCGATTTCATTTCGCCGCTCGCTTCCGCCGTCCCTTATTCCGCTGGTTGATGAACGCGGACTCCTCGGCCTGAGCGGAGGGCGAGAGCAACGGATCTTCTCGTGGTGCCTCGTTCTCGCTCTCGTCGCCCGGTTCTCTCATCGTCTGCGCAATCGCTTCGGCTTTCTGTCGATCGCGGATCCGCTTGACCTTCTCGCCTTCCTGGACGTTCGAGGAATGGATTTCGCAGTAAAAGAATTTGCCGTCCGTGGTTTGGAATTCCGGATTGGGCGCCTGGCAGAGCCGGCAGAGGGGTTCGGGCGTCTCGTCGGGAGTCACCGGTCGAACGGTCGTGACGCTCGAGGATGCGGGCCGGTCGCCCTCCTCGCGCTCTTTTTTCACGCGAACTTTGACGGTCTCCTCCTCCACGACGAGTTCGATCTTGACGCCGTCGCGCTCGTAGAGACTGCGCTTACCGTCTTTCATCAGGCGCAGGAGCTTCGCTTTCAATTCCGATTCGTGTAGGGTCAGCTTCTGACGTTCATCGCGGATGGTCGCGTATTCGCGCGCCGCGTCTTCGAGTTCCTCCACGGCCGAGTCTTCCATGCCGGGTAAACGTTGGGGTTGGGACATTGCTGTTCTCCTATTTCAAAAGTGTGGTTTATTCGCGGTCGCGCGTACCGTGTGATCACTTCGGGGATCTGTAAATCGACCAGGCTGCCCTTGAGGCCGCTGATTCGAAGGGCGTGCATGTTCGCTTCGCCGTAGGCGACGAGTACCGAAGGAGCGCCGCCGGAGCTCTTCGCGCGGGATCCGTCGCGCTGGATGAAGAACAATCGCTTTCGAAGGAACAAGAGACCGGTAGCGCGAACGAAGATCTCATCCTGGAAAAGCGCTGTATCGACGCGGGCAAAGACGAGTGCGATGCCGTTACCGTGATCCCCGAGCCGGCGGACCCACTCAGTCGTCTTGCTACCGTATGGCGGATTGAGCCAGACGCGCCCGCGCCAGGGTTTCATGAAACCACCGTCAAGAACCGTCCACATGGTGTCGGCTGTTCGGTGCTGCTGTTCAGTAGAAGCGCACGGATCCAAATCGAAGCGGCCGAGTGCTTTCAAAATGTGCGGGGGCGTCTGCCAGTCGTCCGTGGGCTTCTGCCCGCGACGCTGATGCTCGACATAGGCCCAGTCAAAGTTGGTCAACTCTGATTCCTCATTCCGACGGGAAACGGTTGCATTGGGCGGTCAGCTGAAAGCGAATCCAGTCGTTTGGCGGCGATTTCGCAATAGCGCTCTTCGATCTCGATGCCGATCGCGCGACGGTTGAGATTTGCCGCAGCAACGAGCGTCGTTCCGGATCCAGCAAAAGGATCAATCACCATCCCCCCCCCCCATACCAGCGGACCAGCCACTCGACATGCTGGATGCGGCGTGGACAAGGATGGCCTTCCGTGCGCCTCCAATTGTCGGTGTTACAGACTTCGCCTTCCGTCCGATCACTCACGCGCCAGCCGCCATTCAGCGTCGCTTCGGTGTTCGTTGACTCGCCGGACATCAGCATGCTGGTTTCGTGCGCGGGCGGCGCTTCACCGAAGACGTAGGCGACTTCAGAGCCATTCAGCAGCCGACCTTTGTACGACGGCCGCGCATACCGCAGCCAACAAACGCGCAGAAATGGAAGCTGCTCAGGGACGGCCAGTGTGAAGCGCGGATCGGTATCACATCCGAGGTGAAGGACGAGTCTCCTGAAGGTGGCAAGGCGAAGCGCCTCCTCGAGGAGAGTAAAGGGGGCGTCGGCGCCGGCGAGTGGAACGCTGGCATTCGGCCAAACCGGATCGGTGATCATCGAGTCGGCCTGATACACCAGGTCACACCTGGGGATCTCGAGGAGAACCTTCCGGCAGTCTCCGTGGTAGATCGTGATGCCGTTCCGGCTGAAGTAGGGCTTCACTGGCGCCGCCTCTGCTTCATATTTCTATTCGTAATTTGCCGTTAGCGGAAAACAGTCGATACGTTGCAGGCATGGACCGTCCGAATGTTCTCGGCTGGGCTTCGAGGAACGCGGCGAGCCGTTCTCCTGGAATTACCGTTTGCGCGCCGGTCGTTGTGTTGACAACGATCAGCGCGTAGCGATGCCTGAGCAGAAGACAGGTCCTGACTTCGTTTCGCGTCAGGACGATACTGCTGCGTATCTGTCTATCGCTGTATTGCTTCAGTTCCGCCAGCCTTGTACGACCACGAAAGCGAAATATTCCATCGATGCAAATTGGCGTGAAGCCTTCAGTCGTTGAACCGGCCATGGGCTTGCTCAGACTTAGTTGCGTAAATACCTTCCAGTCTTAATCGATAAATAGAATGTCCCGAGCGCGAACTGTGCCGCGTTCCGGGTAATCAATTAAACCCAGCTTCCGGAGCCGTCCGCGTGGATTGTTATAAGCGCCGCCATAGGGCTCATATCCGGATTCCCGGGCGCAGTCTTCGTTCGAGATGCTGTCCGGGTATCGCTGAAGGAGAACGGTCAGAATTCGCTGTTCCGGTCCCGGGAGTCGGCCAAGGATCATTCGGTGCAATTCTGCCGTGGTCAGCGGCGTGTCAGGCGCAGTTGCAAGACTGCGTCCTGCTTCCGTGAGTCGTAGCCTGTCGCCGGAGTACTCCACGAGACCCTTTGTGCGCAAGGAGCCTCGCGGGTTATTAAATGCCCCTCCGCCATAGGTGTAGCCCGCCAGGAAAGCGACTGCTGTTTGTTCCGGAGCATCGATCCCTATGCTTTCCATCCACGCAATGGCGTCAATAATGCGGTGTTCAGGGCCAGAGAGGTCGCCATTCGATGTTGCCGATTGCGACGTTGCCTTCACGGGCGGCGATGTCAACGGTCTCGCCGCCGGCTGGTTCACGGGCTTCACTGAACGAGCCGTCAGGCCGTCGACCCGCGCCGTAACCGATTCGACCAGTCCCTGCAGGTTCACGGCGTGACTGCGCACGGCTTCAGTTGCGCCGAGGGCTTGTTCGAAGACCGCGAGAGATGCCCTGAGCAGCTTGCGATCATCATCGGTCAGGATCGGAACTTCAACGCGCTCCGGTTTCGCCGCGGGGGCCGGCGCGGCTTGCTTTAATGCAACGATCTCTTGCTTTAATGCAAGGATCTGCTTCCGTAACTCCTTCGGATCGTCGGCCTTCACCTTCTCGATCGTGGCGGCCATCTTCTCTTCGAGAAGCTTCAGGTCGACGACCGCCGTCTTCGGTTCGATCAGGCGGGCGCCGAGCTTTGGAGTGGCGGCCGAGTCGAAGGTGTGCCGCCGGCGGATCTGGCACTTTCCGAAATATTCCAGCCAGGCGGGCGAGTAGAGGAAGACCATGCCTTTCGGCAGGGAAGCGATCTCCGCGAGGAGCTGCTTCTGCTTCTCGGTATCCGGGTGATACTTGAACCACTCTTTGATCGCTTCGACGTCCTGCGGCGCCATCGTCCGGTGTGCCACGAGCACGCTGCACTGGGTGGTGATGTCCTTGTTGATCTTGGCAGACCGCTGCGAGATGAAGGTGCCGCCGATCGCGCTCGGCGAGCGGCCCCAGCGGATCAACCGGTCCATCGCGCCGAGCATCCGTTCTTCGCCGGGAAAAGGCCGTTGCGGGATAAAGGCATCGGCTTCCTCCACGATCAGGTGGAGCGGCTCGCGATTCTTGTCGAGGAGTCGTTCGGCAAAATCCGTCGTGAAGGCCGCGCGCTCTTTCCCGCTGAAGCCCTGCGTGCAGATCACACACGAGATGCGCTGCTCGATCAGGACGTCCGCCATCAAGCGCCCGGCCGTCGGTGCGAGCGGCAGATCGGCATGTTGTCCGCCGAAGATATAGACCGGCAGGCCTGGGCCCTTGCCATCCGCGGAGGATTTCAGACCCCACCAGACATCGATTGGCGTGAGAACGGCGAACGGTGCGCCGTGAGCGAAGAGCTCCTCCGCAATGACGGCGGCTGTATTGGTTTTGCCGGCGCCGCGCTGGCCGAGATCGAGGAACGTTTCCGTGACCGCCTCGAGGGGAAGCGTGAAGGTGTTGGAGATGTGAAGGGATTTCATCCGTTCACCTCCACCGCTTCCTCAATCAGGCTTCCGGCCTGTTCGGCAATCTCGTGCACTTCTTCGGAATTGAAGTCGGTTTCGAGGACTAGGGTTTTCTTCTTGCCCTCGACTTTCCACAAGCGCAGAACGTATTTCACGCGACAACCTCCTGGCTGTGAATGATGGCCGGGCGTACCCAGCGGCGTTGAAACGCCCTCCACTCAACTGCGGGTTTCCACTTCATCGCCGACGGCGTTTCCGGCTGCCACAGCATCGCCATCGGCGTGAATCCGATTCTTAGGATGTCCCGCAGGCGCGTCTCGGCCTTATCGAAGGTGTCATGCGGATAGCCGATCAGGACATAACAGCGGAGCCGATGCGACCGGGACGTAAATCCGGCGGCGAGGAGTCGCCGCGCGGCGAGCGCCAGCGTCTCGAACGCATCGCCCGGATCGTAGGCGAAGAACATGTTCGGACGCGGCTTCAAATTCGCGAGCAGCTCGACGTGATAGTGCTGAAGCGAGAGCGCCTCGAGGCCGCCAGTGAATTCCACGCGCCGCCGCTGCCGTGAGAGCATTTGAAAGACAGCACGAACATGCGCCTCGGGACACGCCAGCAGGTTATCGTCGAGAATGTTCCACCCGTCGTGGATGTCGAGCAACCGCGGCACCGGGTCGCGTTTCCACACGCTGCAAAACCAGCAGCGCCGCGGACAGCCGCGCGAGGTCAGGACGTAACCGCGTTTGATGTATTTGCCAGGTTCGAAATCAAGGCCGGGATCTCCATACGCGACGCCTCCGACTTTCACCCGCGCGACGTGTTTCCATTGCTCGGCCAGGCGCTCGGCTTCGGGCTTGTCGTAAGTGAAGGCGACGGAGATATGGACTTCATCGGCTTCGGCGAAGAGATCCGGCGGGCCCACATAGGCGAGATGATCATCCGGCGTGGCTTTGGTTTTTCGCGGGAACACACGGATGAGTCTCATGCCAGCACCGCCTTCAACTGCTCCGCAATTTCCGGAGGAACCGTCCAGAGTCCAAGCTTCCCCCGACAGGGAATCGGAATCGCGATGCGGCGCGCGTCTTGCAAGAACCAGGCAAACCGACCGGGTTCATAATTGCCGAAAGCCTGTTCCTCGGCGCTGAGCTGGTGCGCGACATCTTCGGTAAAGCGGCAGCCGCGTAAGACTGCGGTTCCGAGAATGGCGCCGGTCGGGAGATCGGCTGGCCCGAGAATCCCGCCGGCACGCAACGCTTGTCGGAACGGCGGCTCCATGCAGAGGTCCTTGTCTTCGTCCGGGAATTTCTTCGAAGCGTGAATCGCGATCGGTCCGCTGTACTGCGTCATCCAGCTGCGCGTTTCCACGGATTTGGCGCCGATGATAATCAGTGTGGCCCACGGCTGAGTGAGCGAGAGGGCTTTCATCCGAGCACCGCCTCGCGAATATCCGGCTGGCTGTATCCCATCCAATCCGCCAGCATGGCTGCGGTCAATTCGGTGGCCGTCGATACCGGCACAGAATTACCGATCTGGCGCACCTGATCGGTTTTTGTTCCGGAAAATCGGTAGTCCTCTGGAAAGGAGTGGGCGCGTGCCAGCTCTCTTGGTCGAAACATCCGATAGCGGATATCGATCTCGCCCTGGATGCCGCCCGCCGTCACTAAGCCGAAGCGGTCTTTCGTCGTGATGGTGTCCACGGGTCGTTGGAGTGAGCGCACGCCGCCAGTGCTGTAGTACTTGAAAACATATTGAGCGAGGCCGATTCCGCGACTGGTCGCGGTGATGGTGGGCATCGGTTCCTGAATCGGTCGGACCCGCCCGGGAGCGTGCTGCGGAATGATCAGCGGCTGGCATAGCATGTGATGCATTCCAGCCGCCGTTATGGCAGGGATGGGCGAAGTCAAGGCGAGCGCGGAGCCGTGATTACGGAGCATGACGATAAACGGCTTGAATTCCGCCGTGCAAAACTTCTCAATGCCAGCCAGGATGCGTTCGATCGTGCGCGCGCACAGTTCACGGTTCGGCGCGAAAATGCTTTCTCCGATATCGCTCAGAGTGACGATTTCTTCGGCGGTGCGCCACGGCAAGCGTTCACCGAACAGAGAATGGCCGGCCTCGTCATGCGTCGGCGCCGGCCAGAGGGGCTGCCGCTTGCCCAGTCTGCCCATGATGAAAAGCCTGCTGCGCGTCGTCGCGTCGCCGTAATTGGCGCAATTCAGAATGCGTTCCTCGATCGTGTAGCCGAATGCGCGCAACATCCCGAGATAACTGCGATAGATTTCCCCGCTGCGGCTCTTGATTTTCCGCTTCGTGACGGGATGAACCGGACCCCAGTCTCGGAACTGCTTGACGTTTTCAATCAATAGAAGCTTCGGCCGTAGGCATTCGACGAATCGAAGAACCGACATTGCGGACGCACGGCGTTGATCATTGATTTCTTTATTGCCCTTCGCTATCGAATGCTCGGTACACTCCGGCGCGGCCACCAACCCATCGATCGAGCCTTTCGGGATCAGGGTCCGCGGATTGGTGTTTTCCTCAAGCTCGGCTTCAATGTGTTCCGCCCATGGGTGATTCTGGGCGTGGGTCTCGATCGCCGTCGGCCAGTGGTTAATCGCCGTCAAGCGGACGCGTCCTCGCTGTCCGAGTCGCTCGAATGCGAGGGCGAGGCCTGTACTCGTACCACCAGCTCCGGCAAAAAGATCGAGCCAGACGGAATCGCGCTTCATGGTGTTTTCCTCACGAGAAAGCGGCCTTTCTTCTCGAGCTGCTGCCGATCCACCATCTGCGTGCCGCCGCAGTCGACACATTGCACTTCGAGTTGATCGACCTTTATCGAACCGCCCCGCACCAGTCCGTTAACCGAAACCCGGTAGTTGCCGGCGAACACTTTCATCGAGCCCGTTTGCTTGAAGCGCTTGCAGGTATGGCTCACCACAGCGCCTCCGTGTAGCGGATGCCCTGAAACCCGCGCCGTAAGATGGTTTCCGGCGGACGCGATACTGGCGCAGTGCAAACCGCCCAGAACTTCGGCTTGCGGATCGTCCGATCCCAGCACTCCCGCTCGTCGCCGGGAAGGTATTCGGCAATGTTCAACCGCACATCGATCCGGCCTTCAATGATCAGATACATGTGGATGACGTCGAATTTGGGAATGCACTGCAGCGCGATGTAGATGGCGTCGAGGCGGCCGCGTTCCAGGGCTTTGAGTGACGCCTTGTAGCGCACGGTGCCTGGACCTTCAAAGCTCGCGTACAAGCTGGGCAGTGTCCGGATGATGCCGGTCGGTCGGACCTCGGATGCCGGCGGATCGCCCGGCCGTCGTGCCAGTCCCGTCTTCGTCACCTGTTGACCTCCTCGTTATTTACAGGTCGCGGATTAATCCCCGATGAAACAAATTGCCCGACCGAATTGCGATTCCTGATCAGCGGAATGTACCGAGAGACGCCTTTGGTGATGTGCTTCCAGCTCTTGCCGGACAGTATCTGAATGATTGCGGGGACCGTCACTCCGTACTCTGTGGCGATCTCGGATATTCTCGTTCGACCAGGTTCGTAGATTGAGAGGATTGTCCGCACAGCCGCGTCGGTCAACTTCGCGCCAAAAGTCCGCTCACCATATGGAAAATATTCGGGGTGAAGATGCGCCGGATGCTTCTCGCCCGAAGACGAGCGTCCTTTCGCAATGCAATCCCGCCGATTATCCAGTTCCGTTCCGAGAAATAGATGTTCTGGATTACAGCAGGGCGGATTGTCGCAATGATGCAGGACATGCATATCCTTCGGTATGGGTCCATGGGTGAGTTCCCACGCCAGTCGATGCGCCCGCATTCTCCGGTTCTGGTACCGGATCAATCCATAGCCATCCTTGTCTTTGCCGAGAGTCCAAGGCCAGCAATGATCCGTAACCTCGACGCGACTCCAGAAACGTTCAGGCGTATTGAGTGGCGTTGGCCGGATATTAAGACCTGACGTTCCAGTGAGTCCCATTTCTGCATTCTCCGTATGGAATATGGCTGTCCACGTGGCGCGGATGTCGGCCGCCTGGCTGTAAGGCCTCAATCGGCATGAGGCACTTTCCACAGAAACCAGTCCGTTCGTATTGGCTCATCGCGTCGGATAAAACCCAACTGGTCGGCGAGCTCCTCGGCTTCGGAGGCGCTGAAGAGGTCACGTCTGGATCGGCAGTCTTCGTGGTACGACTCTTTAGTCTCGAGATCATAAATATCTTTGCCGGCCTTGGTGGGTTTGCCGCAAATCGAACAGGTGCCGTTGTATTTGCAGATCACCGGACTCTTCTCATCGCCGCACTCGATTTCGCATCACGCCCGACGTGTTTTCCGCGAGTGAACTGACTATCCGGAGAACGGAGCAGGCCGGCCACGCCCTGTAGCGTTTCAAGATCCTGCCCCCCCTAGTTCGTTTCTGTTGCGCAGCGTGCTTCCGTGGAGAAGCTGCTCGCTTACGACGCTCCACCTTCGACGCCTTGGGTTTCTCGCGTCCCTTGACGATCCGGCGGAAGGCGGCTTCGAATCCGGAGCTCATGATGTTCATTCCATCCAGGACACACAGCCCTGAGTCGAACAAGCTGCGTGCATGTGACCGTTCACATACGCCACCGAATAATGCAGAATCCCGCCATCACAAACCGGACACGGAATCGAACTAACGCCGCCATGACCACGGCCGAAACCTTTCGCCTTCGCGTCGTCTTTGGCCGCGAGTCGCGCGTTCATGGTCCGCCGCATCGCGGCAATCCGTTCGTCGGCTTCCTTCTCCGCCTCGTCGCGACTCATGATTTCGAATTTCTCGCAAGCCCACACCGGGCGGCCATTCGCCAGCCTGGGAATGCACGGCATTGCCGTACCGGGACTTCCCGCCGGATAACTCACGCCCGCCTTGCAGATTTTGTGTTGAATGCCGTTGAAGTGGCGGCAGTCATCGAGTTCGGATTGGATGAATTGCTCTCGGAGTTTCTGTTCGTCCATGGTCAGCCCTCGGTCTCGCGCATCGCCAGCCGAAAATGCGGCGGACAATAGTCCCGATTCGGTCCGACCGCTTTCGCATGGGTCACACACATCGGCGCGTCGCAGGTGTGCGAGGGATGCGTTTCGTATTGAGCGCCGGTCCGCCGCACAGGGAAGTCACAGAGCTTCGACGATGGACGACTGCACCATTTACAGCGCTGGCGCTGGTTCCGCGTGCAGACGATCCTTGTCGCTTTGCCGTTCTCGTCGTGAAGGACGTCGCAAGGCATCGTCAAAATCCAGTGAACACGCCGCGCACATGGGCGAGGGCGACGTCGATCGTGGTTGTGGTTTCCGTCAGCACGGATGCCGGCGCGGGATGTCCCGAGGCCTGCAGTTGCTCCTGATATTCGCGCAGCCGATCGTTCGCTTCCCGGATCTTTGTCGCTTCGCGGCGGATACCATTCAGTACAGTTTCGTAGCGCACTTTGGTGTTGTTTTCCGTCGTGCTCATCGGTTCAATATCCTCGCTTCATGGCTTGTTCCAAAATGCGGGTAACGGTCTCCTTCATGTGATCGCGGACAGTGGCGAAAGCGGCCAGGACCGTTTCTTTGGTAATGACGTCGAGCTGTTGTTTCAGATCCGGGTCGTCGGCAAGTAAGCGTTCAATCTCCGCCTTGGCGTGATCGTAGACGACTTGTTTGAAGATGTGCTGCAGCCGCGTTTCGGCCCCGCTTCCGTAGGAGGACTTATCTTTTTCGACGAGGACAGTAATGATGGCTTCCCGGAGTAGCGTTTCTTTGCGCTCAGGTGTGAGCAGTGTCAATAGCGTAGTTGCCAGAACATCCTTTGCCATCGCATCATCGAATTCTAGTTTTGCGCTCACAAGCTCACCTCGTCGTAGTGTTTGACCAGAAGCGCCTCCGCGGCTTTCCACGAGTCGCACGCCGGGCCCTCCCAGCCGCAGTCACAGGTGGCGATGTAGTCGTTACTGCCGAGATCGTTCTCGATAGCGCCGTTGTGGGTCGGGCTCATGAACCGGGCTCCTGTTCGTCATAGGGATACGGATTCTCTTCACTGGCGCTCGTGGAAAGCTCTGCCGGCCGGTGGGCCCGAATGTCGGCGATCCGCTCCTGAGCGCTCTTGATCCGTTGCTCCAGAGTCGACAACTCCGCTTCTTCTTGCGAGAGGCGTTCGAGATTCCGGATGCTCTCGAGCAGATGATTCTTGTGGTCCTCGATCAGCTTTTCCGCTTTCGCCTGCAGCGCCTTGACCACGGCTTCCATATCTTCGCCGTCCTCAATCGTGGCTTTGACGACCACGCCGGCGCGGAGATTCGAATAGGATTCGGTTGGATGCGGGATGACGCGGCCAGCGGAAACGTTCACTTCGGTAATTTTCATCGTCTTCAGTTCTCCTGTTAGTCGTAACCACAACAACGCTCCATCAGTCGACCCGACCCGCATCCACACTCCCAGGGCCGTGACTCATCGACCTCGAGCATCGCGATCAGATGACATCGACACGCGCAATCTTCATAGGTGCATCGAGAGCAGAACTTCGTCGGGCCAATACACTCGGCGCTATAGATAGAACGGTTCATTTCAATCGCCCCAAGGCGCGCAGGACGGGCACTGCAGCCATCCGCCCCTGCCGTTGCAGATATCGCAGCGCACGTTCGGATACGGATCGAGACAGCAACAGACATCCTCGCCGCAATCGTGATCGACCATGCCGTCTTCGTCGCAGTTGTAGCATTCACGCTCGAGCTTCTCGCTGCCGCACGTCGCGCAGATGGTGTCGGTCGCCAGTTTTTTTGGCATCGCTACTGCCTCCGTTTAGAAATCTTCCAGCGCGAGGTCATCGCAGTTCGATGAACGCCCGCTCAAGGGGTCCGTCTTCAGCTCGCTCGCGCTGGAAGGTCAAAAAGAATCCTCGGCACTTCCCCCGTCGAAGACATGAAATACGAAGCCGTCGATT
>Ga0075425_100000155_pt1 | contig 59084 bp, 51 predicted proteins | sample SoiMethybrSBSTD4_FD_75300 | JGI IMG/M metagenome (GOLD analysis project Ga0075425, IMG submission 75300) | Bulk soil microbial communities from a Populus tree surrounding site in Tennessee, USA - Soil MetaG P. TD hybrid SBSTD4 | ecosystem: Environmental > Terrestrial > Soil > Tree plantation... | reverse complement strand
CAGCTCCTTCTCGCGCGTCAGCAGCGACTGATAGACCTCGCGGTTGCTCTTCGCCTCGCGCTCCATCACGCCGTAGCCGATGCCCTTGCGGTTCAGATCCTGCGCCTCGGACTTCGCGCCGTCGAGGTTGCGCGCCAGCGTCTGCTCCTGCAGCACCGCCGTCTCGTACTCGTTCTTCACCGACTGCACCGCGCGCGCGATCTCGAGATCGAGCTGCCGCTGCGCGTCCTGCAGCGCCGCGACGGCGTTGATGACCTGCGGGTGCTTGTCCTGATAGCGCTCGAGCAGCTTCGCCTTCTCGCGCTGCAGATCGCTCAGCTTCGCCTTCGCGCCCGCGACGCCCGGGTTGGTCGCGATCGCCGGAATCGCGTCGGGCGCCGTGCCGTTCGCGATCGCCTTCACCTGGTTGTAGAGCGACTCCTTCTGCACGCGCTCGGTCCGCGCGCGCGTGACGGCGTCGTTCAGCTGGTTGAGCCGCGACAGCACGATGTTCTGCTTGTCGTCGAGCGAGAGCGCGTTCTCCTTCTCGCGGTACTCGGCGAGCGCCTTCTCGCTCTCCTCGACGCGCTTCTGCTGGTTGTCGAGCTCCTTGTCGAGCCAGTCGAGCATCCCCTGCGTGGACTGCAGCTTCAGCTCGAGGTTCTGGTTGACGTACTCCTCGATCAGCGCGTTGACCGCCTGCGCCGCGAACTTGGGATCCTCGGACACGAAGGAGACGTCCACGAGGTGGCTGCCGCGCACCGGCTCCACGCTCACGCGGCCGATGAAGGCGCTCACCAGCGCCGATTCGTCGGCCGTCTCGTCCACCTTCGGCGCCTCGGCCGGCGCGTTGGGCGTCGCGATGCCGACGATCTTGTTCTTCGCTTCCTGCAGCAGCGTGGACGCCGACGGCGGCGCCGGCTTCGTGCCGTTGAACTCGGGCACCGTGTCGAGCCGCAGCTTGCGCACCACGCGGCGCGTCAGATCGCGGCCCTTCAGGATCTTGTACTGCGTCTGGTAATACGGCTCGGGATCCTCGTAGTACTGGTTCGCGTCGTTCTGCAGCCCCGGCACCGCGGTGGAGCGCTCGTCCTCGATGAGCAGCCGCGCCTGCGCCTGATACATCTGCACCGTGCTGTAGCCCTGGATGATCAGCGCCGCGGACACGAGCACGAAAATCGCCGCGCAGATGCGGCGGTAGCGGTAGATGACCGCGAGGCGATCCAGCAGGTGGACGTCCTGCTCCGGCGTGTAGTGTGTCGAGCCGTGCCCGTGCGACGAACCCCCGTGCGACGACGATCCGGCCGGAGCCGTCGTCGATTGAGCCGGGGCGTCGGGCGGCGTCGACGGGAGCATTACTGATTCGGACTCACCGGCGCGGTCGTGGCGACGGCGATCACGCCGTTGGCGGCGGCCTGTGCGGCGAGCAGTGAAGCGGTCGGCGTGCTGTTGACGCCCATCGCGCCGGCAAACGGCGGCACGCGGAACGGCAGCTTCACGATCGCCGACACGACCTCGCCGCCGTTCACGTTGAGCAGCTGGCTCGCGGCGAGCACCGTGGAGTCGTCGCCCATCATCTCGATGATGTACGTGCCCGGATCGACGTTGCGAAACGCGAAGAGGCCGGACCGATCGGTGATCTCGGTATCGACGATGCGGCCGAAACGCGCGTCGCGGAGGCGGACGATCGTGTTCGGCAGCTGGCCGTTGGTCGAGTTGAGCGCATTGCCCTGAATGATCGTGGGCATGGCCGGCCGGCTGAGCGCGAGGACTCGCGCGCTCGGCGGACGCACGACGCTGCGCGCTGCCGTCACGGCAGCCGGCTGCGGCGCCGGCGCCGCAACTTGCTCCACGCCGGCGGCCGCGCTCAAGGCGGCGCCGGCGCCGACTACAATCAGCGCTGCGTAGTTCAGAACACGAGACATACTGCCGTCATTTCAAATATCGGGCGAAAACGCGTGAATCGACAGCCCGTCCGTATAAGACAGTATAGGACAAGATAGGTCTTTATAGCCGCTTTTTGTATCATGCGGGGCACAGATTCTCGCGGGTTGCTCCCGCTCGGGGCCGCCTCCCGCCGGGCAACCGTTCCACTCCGCCGGGATCTTCGCGTTAACTGATGAGAACTGCTGGACTTGTTCGACTCTCGCTGGCCCGGGGCCTCGCCGTTGGCGGGGCCGTCGCCGCCGCCGCCGCGCCGATTCCCGCCGGTGTCGTCGATCGCGTGTACGCCGCAGGATTGTATACCCGCGTGCAGCCGCTCCTGACTTCGATGTCGAACCTGACGCCGGTTGCGCTGTTCGACGTGCTGATCCTCGTCGTCGCGGCGGCGTGGGCCGCGTTCGCGTGGCGGGACTTCCGGATCGCCCCCAGCCGCGGCCGCGCGGCGCTCAGCGTCGTCGTTCGCACGGCGAGCTGGTCCGCCGCGCTGTACCTGCTGTTTCTCCTCGCGTGGGGTTTGAACTACCGGCGCATTCCGCTCGCCGCGGCGCTGCCGTTCGACGCGTCGCGCGTGACGGGCGCTGCGGCGTCGCGCGCGGCCGCGGCGGCCGTCGAACGGCTGAACGCGCTGCACGATCGCGCGCACGCGGCGGGATGGCCGGCGGCCGACGCGATCGACGCCGATCTCGCGGCCGGCCTGCACCGGGCCATCGACGACGTGCGGCGGGGCGCCGTCATCGTGCCGGCGCGGCCGAAACGGACGGCGTTCGATCTGTACTTCCGCCGCGCGGGCGTGGACGGCATGACCGATCCGTTCTTCCTCGAGACGTTCGTCGCCTCCGGCGTTCTCCCGTTCGAGCGCCCGTTCGTCGTGGCGCACGAGTGGAGCCACCTTGCGGGCTTCGCCGATGAAGGCGACGCGAACTTCGTCGGGTTCCTGGCGTGCATGCGCGGGTCGATCGCCGCGCAGTACAGCGGCTGGCTGTTTCTGTACGGTCAGCTCGCGCAGGCGATCGGAGGGCGCGACGCGGCGGCGATCGCGGCGCGCCTGGCGGACGGCCCGCGCGCGGATCTTCGCGCGATCCGGGATCGGTTCGTGCGGCACGTGAGCCCGCGCGTCGCCGCCGCCGGCTGGCGCGCGTACGACGCGTACCTGCGCGTGAATCGGATCGAAGCGGGCACGAACAGCTACGCGCTCGTCGTGCGGCTCGCGCTCGGCGTCAGCCTGCCCTCGGGCGCGCCCGTCCTGCCGTGAGAGCGGGAAGCAACCACAGAGACCACAGCGCACACAGAACATCGATCTTCCGCTGTCACGCTGCATTCGTGTCCTCGCTGTCACGCGGCATCCGCGAGAAAAGCAACCGCGGAGATCGCAGAGTTACGCAGAGCATTTCTTCTGCTGTCACACTCATCCGCGACTCCGCTGCGGCGCTGAATCGATCGGGACCGACGGGTACATCAGATGGCCATCGAGCTCAGGGTGCTCTGTGTGCTCTGTGGTTGCTTTCTGTTCGCCACGCGGCGTGACGCAAGAGTCGTGATTCACCGTGACAGCGAAGACGTGATTGCAGCGTGAGGCCGAGAAAAACGTCTCTGCGCGCTCCGCGTGCTCTGCGGTTGCTTTTCCGTCACGCAACGCCGTCGCGAACGATGGCGTAGAGCGCCGCCGAGCAGATCGCGTCGGTCATGTGCGCGAGCACCCACTGGCGGGGCGCGAAGGCGGCGCGATCGGCGAGCGCGCCGCGCAGCTGCGATTCGAGCTCGTCGAGCGATCTCCACGGGCGTCCGGTCGCAGGCGTGAGGTACGGCGCCGACGATTCGGCGACGAAGGTCCGCCCCGCCCACGCCGCCTCCGCGCGCGGATCCCACGCGAGCGTCGGCACGTCCATCGACCACGCTTCGGCGAGCGCGATCCCCTGCGTCTCGAACGCGCTCAGGAAGATGCCGATCGCCGCGCGATCGAACAGGTCGCGCAATGCCTCGCGCGTGAAGTGCTCGTGCTCGCCGGGGCCCGAGCGGACGCGCTCGGGCTCGAGGCCCGCCGCGCGGACGATCCGCTCGACGCCCTGGCAGAACGCTTCGTCGCCGTTCTTCCAGTAGACGACGGCCGTGCGCGCCCTCTCGCGGCCGGGCGTCGGCGACCAGAAGCGCGCGTCGACGCCGCACGGGCAGGCGCGCGCCTTCGCGAGGAGCGCCGGCTCGCCGCGGTAGAACGTCTTCACCCATTCGCTCGCGACGATCAGCCGATCGATCTCGGCCATGCGCAGCACGCCGTCGTTTTCATCGGGGTAGAGCGCGTTCACCGGGCCGGCGACGAGGTAGTCGATCCGCCCGCGCCGCTTCAGATCGGCCGCCTGCCGCAGCGACGCGTTCTCCGGCGCGTAGACAGCGCGGCCGACATCGCTCGCGCGCCGCGGGTTGAAGTTGAAATCGGCGCCGATCTCGGTCAACCCTTCGACAACGCTGCGGACGAGCGCGTGGTGGCCCGGATACCGCGACGGCTGCGGCGGCGGAGGCGCGCCCGGCTTGACGAGCGGTCGAACCGCGCGCCGCGCGGCCCGGTACAGCCGCCGCGGCGCGCTCGGAATCGGCGACGTCAGCACCGTGAGGAACGGCCGGCGCATCGCTCAGAGGCGCAGGCGGCGGCGCGCGCCTGCGGCGATGCGGCGCACGACGCTCTCCGCGCGCGCGGGCCACGCGGGGCGATAGGAGCGGTCGGGCCGCGGGCGTCGTCCCGCCGCGCGCACGAACTCGTCGCGCAGCCGCGCGATGTGCCAGATCTCGAGCGGCTCGAAGTGCTGCGGCGTGTGCTCCGCGAACCAGCGGAGCACATCGCGATCGGTCCACGACTCCTCGCGATCGACGGAGAGATCAGGGAACGTGAGATCGCGCACCCACTCGGGCGGCACCGGCGCGGTGCGCGCGCCGGGCGCCGGCAGCGTGCCCTGATAGCGCTCGTTGATGCCGGCGGCGTCGCGGCCGTCGAGCCATTCCCGGCACCGGTACCACGCCTGGCGGCTCTGCGTCCGGTTGGGCAGCAGCCACTGCAGGTGCAGCACGGCCACGTCGGCCTGGATCGTCGCCGCCGCGCCGTCGATTGGCACGCGCGGCTCGTGCAGCGACAGGAGGTTCGCGCGGTGCCAGTCCATGCGTCGATCGTCGACGAACGCGAGCTCCTTCCATTTCGGCGCGTAGTTGACGTTGAAGACGCGGTAGCGATCGAAGCCGCCCCACAAGTGGATGTAGCGGCACTCGATAAGGGTGCCGGGCGTCAGTTCCGCGCGGCGCTCGTCGACGAACGCCTTCGCCTCGGCCGGCGACACGAGCTCGTCGGCGTCGGTCGACCAGAGGAGATTGCACCCGTCGTAGCTTCGCGCCGCGTCGAGGAGCTGCCATCGCGCGCGCGTGCAGGTGCGGCTCTCCGCCGATTCGATCAGGACGACCTTCGGGAACGTTCTGCAGATCTCGCGCGAGCCGTCGTCGGAATTCTGATCGGCGACGATCACGACGTCGCAGAACGCCGTGAGCGACGCGAGCGCGTGCGGCAGCACCCACGCTTCGTTCTTCACCGGCAGTAGCCCGATGATCTTCATCGCGTCAGCGTCCCGTGAGCATGAGCCCGACGAGCCGCTTCCGTCCGTAGCCGCGCGACCAGCGCGGATCGTACAGACCCTCGCGCCAGGCGCGCACGACGAAGTCGCGCAGCGACGATCGCTCGGAGGGCGCCGTCATGCGGTACAGCGTGAACAGCCAGTAGCCGCTGAAGTCGTAGAAGAGCCGCCGGTCCTCGTCGCCGAGCGACGGCGGCAGCGCCGCGCGGTACCGCGCGAGCAGGCGCAGGATGTGGTCCGGCGTCATCGCGAGGTTGCGCGTGTCGCCGTCGCCGTGCGCGCGATACCAGACCGCCGGCCCGCGGACGACCCGAGCGGTCCACCGTTCGAGGATCGCGAGGAGGAACGGGCGATCGACGAGCGTCGCGTACGAGTCGTGTTCCGGCGCGACGGCCTCGACGGCGGCTCGCCGGTACACCACCGATCCGAACATCGGGTTCACGCCGCGCAGGAGCGCGCGCACGAAGGCGGCGCCGTCCGCGCAGCGTTCGATCGCCGATCCATCGATCGGCTGCCGCAGCGCATCCGCTGGCGGCTCCTCGTCGAACGCGGTCATCTCGGCGGCCACGAAGCCGCACGATGGATCGCCGTCGAGCAGGCGGCACGCCGTCTCGAGGTAGTGCGCGCCGAGGAGATCGTCCTCGTGGAACGCGATCGTGTAGCGCCCGCGGCCGGCGGCGATGGCCGCGAACATGTTGCGCATCGCGCCCAGACGGACCTCGTTGCGATGGTAGCGGACGCGCGCGTCGGCGAGCGACGCCGCGTAGTCGCGGTACTCGTCCGACGCGCCGTCGTCCAGCAGCGTCACCTCGAAGTCCTGCAGCGTCTGCGCGAGGACGTTCTTCATGCACCGCTGCAGGCGATCGAGCTGCCGGTAGCACGGGATGTTGACCGACACGAGCGGCGCGCTCAACTGCCGTTCAGCCATTCCTGGTTGATGACGAAGTCGCCGTCGTTGATGTTGGCGATGCCGTGGCCGGTGTGGAACAGATCGCAGCGCTCGATCGTGAAGCCGATGGCCTTGCTCCACGCGTCCCAGCGCTCGACGTTCCAGACGCCGACGCTGAAGCTGAGCGAGTACGCGCCTTCGGTGAGCGGCAGCGGCCCCAGCCGGCAGACGAAATGCTGGTCTTCGGCACGGTAGTACCTGTCGCGCACCGGGTTGGCCGCGCCGTAGCTGATCACCTGATCGTCGTCGTTCAACAGCTTGAACTCCGCGGTGTAGGAGTTCTCGGGCGCGCGGCCGCTCGACCAGAGGTGGATTTCCATCACGTCGCCGGCGTCGAAGCGGCTCGTGACCTCGCCCGTGCCGTTGCGCAGCTCGACGCGGCGGAGGTGATACCCGCGCGGCGGCTGCGCGCGGTCCGCGGCGCCGGTGGTGCTGCCGGCGGCGCTGTGGTGCTGCCGCTCGTACCGCCGCGTCACGTCCGCCGGCGTCCCATCGTCGACGAGACGGCCGCCCTCGAGCATCACGGCGCGCGTGCACAACTGGCGCACGGCGGTCAGATCGTGGCTGACGAAGAGCACCGTGCGCCCTTCGCCGCGCAGGTCCTGCATCCGCCCGAGGCAGCGGTTGCGGAAATGCAGATCGCCCACCGAGAGCACTTCGTCCACGATCAGGATCTCGGGATCGAGGTGCGCGGCGACGGAGAAGGCGAGCCGCACGAACATGCCGCTCGAGTAGTGCTTGACGGGCGTGTCGATGAAGCGCTCGAGCTCGGCAAACGCGACGATCGCGTCGAACTTGCGGCGGATCTCGGCGCGGTACATCCCGAGAATCGCGCCGTTCAGGAAAATGTTCTCGCGGCCGGTGAGCTCGGGGTGAAAGCCGGTGCCGACCTCGAGCAGGCTCGAGACGCGGCCGGTGAGATCGGCGTAGCCCGTCGTCGGCGGCGTGATGCGCGACAGAATCTTCAGGAGCGTGCTCTTGCCCGCGCCGTTCGGCCCGACGATGCCGATCACCTCGCCGACCTCGACGCGGAAGCTGACGTCGGTGAGCGCCCAGAACTGCGTCTCCTCGTTGCGGCCCGACAGGTGCACGAAGCGGCGCCACGGCGCCTTCACCCACGACGCGAGCGATTCGCCGAGCGTCGCCGCGCCCATCTGCGCGGCGCCGATCGTGTAGCGCTTGCCGAGCCGCTCGATCGCGATCGCGTCAGATGACATCCGCGAACCGCCGTTCCACCTGCACGAAATACCGGACGCCGGCGACGGCCAGCACCACAGTCGCGATCGACGAGACGAGGACGACGTCCATTGGAAACGGCGTCCCGAGCACGCTCGCGCGGAATCCGCTGATCATGCCGGTCGCGGGATTGAGCGCGTACCACAGACGGTACTGCGGCGGGATGATGTCGAGCGTGTAGAGCACCGGCGTCGCGAACAGCCACAGCTGGACGACGAAGGCGAGGACGTAGCGGACGTCGCGGTAGGTGACGATCAGCGCGGCGAACAGAATGCCGGCGCCGGCCGCCGCCGCCACCGTGCCGGCGACGAAGAGCGGCGCCGCCGCCAGCCGCCACGTCGGCGCCACGTGATAGCTCGCCATCAGCACCGCCAGCACCGCGAACGACACCGCGAAGTCGACGAGGCCCGAGGCAATCGCGGAGAGCGGAACGAGGATGCGCGGAAAGTAGACCTTCGTGATCAGATGGCTGCTGCCGACGAGGCTGTTGCCGGCGAGCGTCACCGCGTTGGCGAAGAAGGTCCACGGCATCATGCCGGCGAAGACGTGGAGCGCGTACGAGCCGTTCACCTGCTTCGACATCCCGCCGAAGCGCCCGAACACCAGCGCGAAGAAGAACGTCGTCGCGAGCGGCTGGATGATCGCCCACATCGCGCCGAGCACGGTCTGCTTGTAGCGGACCTTGACGTCGCGCCAGACGAAGAAGAAGAGCAGCTCGCGGTAGTCGCGCAGCTCCGCCAGATTGAGCATCTGCCAGGAGCGCGGCGGCTCGAGCCGGAGCGTCCGGCGCGCCGGCTGGGCTTGAGGGACTGCGAGCATCGTATCGGCTATCGTCGCCGAGGCGCCGAAGCTGTAGGGCGCGCGGTCACCGCAGCGGCGTAGCCGCGCGAACAGGGACGTCGAGCGCGTCGCCCTTGTAGAAGACCTTCTCCAGAAACAGCCCCGACGGCGGCGCGGTGAGGCGCGCGGGCGCGTCGGATTCTCCGTCGAGGAGGCCGGCGGCCGCCTCGGCCGGCAGCCCGCCGCGGCCGATCTCGACGAGCACGCCGACGATGCGGCGGACCATCTTCCAGAGAAAGTGCGATCCGTGGACGGCCACGAGAATCAGATCGCCGTCCTCGACGAGCTCCACGCGGTCCACGAGCACGCGCGTCGACGGCGCCTCGTCCGCCTCGTCCCGCGCATCGGCGGCCGCGAACGCCCGGAAGTCGCGCAGGCCGACGAACGCGCGTGCAGCGGCGCGCATGCGCGCGATCTCCAGCGGCTCCTTGACCCACCAGACGTAGGCTTTCGCGAACGCCGTGCGGCGCCGGGCGATCTGATAGAGGTAGCGCCGCGCGATCGCGTCGTGCCGCGCGTGGAAGCGATGCGGCACCTGCGCCGCCGCGAGGATGTTGATGTCCGCCGGCAGCTCGTCGTTGATCCGCCGCCGCAGCGTCTCGGGCGCGAGCGGCGTCGAGACGTCCAGGTGCGCCACCTGGGCGATCGCGTGCACGCCTGCGTCGGTGCGTCCCGATCCGTACAGCTCGAAGTCCCTGCGGCCGGTCACCGACTTCACGGCGCGATCGATCTCGCCCTGCACCGTTCGGGCGTTCTTCTGGATCTGCCAGCCGCTGTAGCGCGTCCCCGCGTACTCGACCGTCAGCTTGAAGCGAGGCATGCAAAGGCCGCTACAGGAGGCAAAGGCCGCAAAGTATAATCCGTCCCCCATGGCCGAAGGAACGCGCGTGCCGCGGCTCGTCGTCGTCGACACGCTCGGGCGGCGCATCGTGAACATCGACAAGCCGCTGTTCACGATCGGCCGCCGCAGCGAGACGGACCTGCGGCTCGCGGGCCCCGCCATCTCGCGCGTGCACGCGGAGATCGCGGTCGAGAACTCGACGTGCGTCATCCGCGACAAGCAGTCACGCTTCGGGACGTTCGTCAACGGGCAGCAGATCACCGAGCGGACGCTCGCGCACGGCGACAAGGTGCGCCTCGGCCAGTCGCCGGACATCGACATCGTCTTCTACGTCGACGACGAGGCGCCGTCGGTGGAGAAGAGCGCCGTGTCTGCGGCGACCGAGCTGCGGCAGATGGCGGCGCTGCTCGAGGCGCTGCGCGCGCTCGGCTCGGGCCGCGTCCTCGACGAAGTGCTGGCGATGGTGCTCGACTCCGCGATCGACGTCACCGGCGCCGAGCGCGGCTTCATCATGCTCGCGGGGCGCGACAAGACGCTCGAGTTCAAGCTGGCGCGCGCGCGCGGGAAGATCACGCTGCCGGGCCGTACGTTCGAGACGAGCCGCAAGATTCCCGAGCAGGTGTACGCCACCGGACGGATGACGATCGTCGAGGATCTGCTCGACGCCGACGCCGCGCAGAACCATACGGCGACCGTCGCGCTCGGCATCCGCCAGGTGCTCTGCACGCCGCTGCGGCTGGTGCGCTACGTGGAGCGCGCGGACCAGAAGACGGCCGACGAGGCGATCGGCGTCCTCTATCTCGACAGCCGCGAGCGCGGCGTGCTGCGATCGGCGTCGTCGCAGGCGGCGCTGGAAACGCTGTCGGCGGAAGCGGCGATCGCGATCGAGAACGCGCGGCTGTACCGCGAGGCGCTCGACAAGGCGAAGTTCGAGCAGGAGCTGAAGGTCGCGGCGGCGATTCAGCAGGCGCTGCTGCCGGTCGCGCACCGCGAAGGCGCGTTCTTCTCGACGGCGGCGGCGTCGATCGCGTGCCGCGCGGTCGGCGGCGATTTCTTCGACTACGTCGATCTGCAGGACGATCGCTTCGGCTTCATCGTCGGCGACGTGGCGGGGAAGGGATCGCCGGCGGCGCTGCTCGCGGCGGCAGTGCTCGGCATGTTCAGCGCCGAAGCGACGTATCAGGCGCGGCCGGCGCCGCTCATCACGCGGCTGAACCACGGGCTCTTCCGCCGCGCGATCGAATCGCGCTTTCTCACGACCTTCTACGGCATTCTGGCGGCCGACGGCTCGTTCACCTACTGCAACGCCGGGCACAATGCGCCGCTCCTCGTGTCCGCCTCGGGGATCCGGCGTCTCGATCGCGGCGGCGTCGTGCTCGGGCTGTTCGAGCGCGCGTCGTTCGAGGAAGAGACAGTGACGCTCGAGAAGGGCGACCTGATCGTTGCGTTCAGCGACGGCGTCACCGAAGCGATGGACCCGAACGGCGAGGAGTTCACCGACGAGCGCCTGCTCGCGTGCGCCGACGCGCACCGCGGCGAGCCGCCGCAGCGGGTGCTCGACGCGCTGCTGGCGGACGTGCAGGCCTTCTGCGCCGGCGCCACGCAGAGCGACGACGTGACCGTCGTCACGGTGCGCTACAACGGAACGTAGGAATACCTGCGTCGATTAGCGGAGGAGCGCGAGCACGGACTTGTCGATCCCGCACGTGACGGTCTTGGCGCGTCCGGCGAGCTCGAGCGTCGCGTCTTCGGTGGGCGCGAAGGCGGTGAAGTCGAAGATGAATTTTCCACCGCCTCCGCTCTCGAGCGATTGCGTGATCGGCTTCACGACCCGCCCGCCGCGCTCGATCGTGACGCCGGCGATCGCGTTCTTCGACCCGGCTGCCGGCGTCACGCCGACGGTGATCCGCGTCCGCTGCGCGTCGGCGTAGCTCGGCGTCGGCGGCTCCTGCTTGTTCCGCACGGCCTGCCACACCTCGTACGCCACCTGCTTGTACGGCGTGAACAGCGCGAGCGTGAAGTCGGCGTTCTTGCAGAGGCCGGCGTCGTAGAAAACGCACGGCGGGTTCGCGCCGCCCTGTTTGCCGCACGCGATGGCGTTGTAGTAGCTGTCGCGGCTGATCGGCTGGATGCCCTTGTCCCACGGCGGCGTCAATGGACCCTTCGGCGGCTGCGCCGTGATCTGTGCGGATGCCGTACACGCAAGGACCGCAAAGATGGCGAAGAACGCAAAGAGGCGCTTCACAGGTTCCACCCGTGCGGGCCGGTAAATCCTTCGTCGAGCAGCCCGCGCTCGAGCTCGCGCTGGCGATCGGTGAGCTCGCGCTCGGTCTCGAAGCGCTCGACGCGCTCCGACCCGCCCGCGTCGATCACGCGCAGCTCGAACGCGTGTTCGGTCAGCTGCCGCGATTCGTAGCGCACGTAATCCGATCCGCGCTTGAACCACCAGAACATGCGAGCCGTATCGGCTCGAGCCCGTCCGTTCTGCAGCCTCAGCCGCGGGAACGGCTGTGACTGGTGCGTCCGCCCTTGCGCATCGGCTCGTGGTTTTCCGGCTTGCCGAAGCCGCCTCCGCCGGGTTTCTCGCCGCCGCCGTGCACCTTGTTCACGGTTGCCCACGCGCGCCGCTCGGCTTCCTTCTCGGGAACGCCGCGCTCTTCGTAGCCCTCCTCGATGTGCTCGGCCTGGCGTTTCTCCTTGTCGGTGTACTTGCTCTTGTCGCCCCTCGGCATGGTGTTCCTCCTTCGAGAGACGTGAAGCAACGCGACGGCCAGCGTGGAGCGGCGGCCGAGGTGTCGGTCAGCTCCTCCGGCGGAGCCACCGCGGCGCGCCAGAGACGAAGCGCCAGGCGTAGAGCGCAGGGAGGAGGAGCGCCGACTCGACGCCGTACTTTCCGCGCATGTAGTGGGGCGAAGGGAAGAGGTGCTCGCGCACGAGCCGGCCGCGGTCACGCCAGCTCGCGAGCGCCCGGAGATCGAGGCGGAGCAGATCGGTCTCGCTCGACCGCGCGGCAATCACCGGCACTTCATCGCGTTCGCCGCGCCGTTGTGCCAGACGCTGCGCGAGGCGATCGGCAGCGGCGCCGCCGAAGCCGTGGTGCGCGAGCTGCAGCCCGTCGCGCGCCAGCAGGCGCAGCCCGCGCGCGCGCACCAGATCCTCGAACGCGGTCTCCTCGGCGGCCGTCAGCGCGGCGGCGAGCAGGTGCAGATCGTAGACCCACAGCAGATCGCGCGAGCCCGGGTGGTGGCCCGCGCGGTGCACGAGCGCGAGCACGAGCGCGTCGGGCGCGTCGACGGTCGCCGCCGCCGGGCCGAGCGGCGGCAGCTCCACGCGCCGGTCCCACAGCTCGGCGAACGTGACGCGATCGGCGAGCGCGTGGCGATTCGAGATCTTCACGTGCACGTCGAACGCGTGAAAGACGCCGTGGCGATCGCGTTTGCCGTAATGCCGCTGGTGCGAGACGAGGCGGCCCGAGGTCTCCTGCTGCCGCTCGAATCCGAGCCGCGCGAAGACCTCCTCGACCGGCGCCAGATCGGCCGCGGAGACCAGCAGGTCGGTGTCGGTGTGCGGCCGCATGTGCGGGGCTGGATACCATCGACGCGCGAGCGCGGCGCCCTTGAACGTCAGCGTGCGCACGCCGCGGTCCCCGAGCGCCGCGACGACCGAAGCCGTCTCGATCTGCCGCACGCAATCGACGGCGATGGCGGCGCGCTCGGCCTCGAGAAATGCGTCGACGAACGGCGGCGGCCAGCCGCCGATCGTTCCCGCGGCGCGCAGCCGCGAGCCGAGAAGGACGAGCACGCGATGCTCGGACGCAGCGGCGACGAGCTCCCGTACGTCCGCGCGTGGCAGCGCCGGAAACGGATCGTCCGGTGCGGCGATCGCGCGCGCGACGATCGCCGCGGCGCTCATATGGGGCCGACGACGAGGAGATCGTGCGCCAGCAGCATGGAGACCAGCGTGCGAATGGTCTCCTCGTCCATGTGTCCTGATGCTGCATCAATCAGATGTCCGATCGGCGTCGGCCCGCCGGGATCCAGCTGCGCGACGAGCCAGCGCATGCGTCCTGGAAACCTGAACGTCCGGCCGCCGCACGCCACGTCGACCGATGCCTCGGACGCGCCGGCGGGTACGACGTGCGCGCGTTCCTTCAGGGCGATCGAAAAACTCCGCCCTGGAGGCAGCCCGTCGACGGTCGCGCTCCACGGCAGCGAGAACGTGGGCCGCGGCTTCACGTTCGATCCGGTTTCAGCGACGTACTGTTCGACGAGATCGCCGTCGCACGCCGCGACGATCGCGCGGCGCAGCGCGTCGCTGTACCGCCGGCGCTCGTCCGCGCCGCCGACGAGCGGCGCGTCCTGGCCGGCGATCTCGTGCGAGCGGATCCGCTGCACGATCCAGGTCGCGAGATCCATTCCGCGCGGGTTCTTCACGCCGAGCGTCAGATGGAGCGCCGGCTCCTCGATCGGCACCGCGAGGTGGTAGCAGCCTCTCGGGATGTACAGGAGATCGCCGGGCCGGAGGATCTCGTCGAGCACCGCGCCGGCCGGCGGGATCGACGTGTCGGCCAACGCGCGGGCGTCGACGTGCTCGATCGAGCGGCCGTAGAGGAGCCAGCGCTTCCGGCCGTCCAGGTGCAGGATGAAAATCTCCTGGTTGTCGCGGTGCAGATCGAGGCCGTGCACCGGTCGCCAGCCGGCGTAGATGTTGATCTTGGTGCCGCCGCGGAAGAACGCCTCGAAGGCCCTGGCGAGCGCGGTCAACGGCTCGTGCACTTCATCGATCGCGTCGAACGACAGCGTCGCGCCGCGCCGAAGGTGCTCGGCGAGATCGCGTGCGCGGATGCGCGGCGTGAAACCGTCGAGATCCGCGTACGACGCGGGATCGAGATCGCGCCCCTGCCGCGCGAGCCTGAAGCGGAACGTCTCGCGCCAGTGGTGCGCGAGGATCGTGTTGATGTCGGCCCACGAGATCAGATCCGCAAACCGGCCGGCGGCGCCGCGGCAGAACAGGTGCTCCTTCAGCCAGTGGCGCGACAGAAATTCGTCGACCGTCACCGGCGCCAGCAACGTCGAGAGCCACGCCGTATCCGACGCCGCCCGGCGATCCACCGTGGTCACGACTCCGGTCCCCTTCTACGAGGTGAAGTGTCGGTTCGGGTGCCCGGAGCCGTCGTTGGTCTTGCTCCCGGTCTGACCTTTCGTCATCTGCGCCAGGTCGCCGTACACCTGCAGGCGCGGCTTCGTGTACGGCTTGCGGGCCGGCGTGTCGTTCGACGTCTCGTCAGCGCTCGACGAGGGTTGCGGTTTCATCGGCACTCTCCTGTTGGGGACGCATCTGTTCACGCTGGCGCAGCCAGTACTCGAGGCCGAGCGGGCGCAGCGCCGCGCGCAGCTCGACTTCGGTCCGCGGCAGCGTCGGCATCCGCCGCGCGTTCACGTAGCGTAGCAGCGCCGGCGACGGCGTGAGCCGGGGAAATCCGGAGGCCTTCACCCGCGCGAGATCGGCGCTGACGCCGACCACCGTCTTCTTCCGGCGAAGCACCGCCGGCGGCAGCGCGCCGCGCATCGATCGCCTGACGATCAGCTTGTCGCGGCACCAGGGCATCGCCGGCAGCGCCAGCATGAAGCGGAGCAGCCGCAGATCCAGAAACGGATGGCGGATCTCCGTGCCGCTCATCGCGCTCGTGACGTCGCAGTAGTCGAAGAGCGGCTGCCACAGCACCTGATCGAATCGCCTGTAGGCGTGCGGCTTCACCGGATGCGGCGACGGCTGCGGACGGCGATACGCGTCCCACCTCGCGCGGCAGCCGCATCGCGCCGCGAAATCCTGGTCGAGCCACGCCGGAAACTCTTCGCGCCACCGCCGCGCGTCCCGTCCGGCCCCCGCCAGCTGCCGAAGCGACGACCACAGCGGCACGCGGCGGTGCGTCACGAGATCGCGCGTCAGCGCGAGCCCGATCCTTCCGACATCGCCGCGCGCCGCGAGATGCGACAGATACGGCCGCCATTCGTACGTCAGCGCGTTGTCCGGCCCTTCGCCGTAGAAGAGCACGCGCGCGTCGGCTGAGACGCGCTTCGCGAACGCGACGGCGGCGGCGAACGCCGCCGGGTTGTCGATCGGTTCCGGCGTCTCGACCGCCACGCGATCCCATGTCGCGATTGACGGCTCGTCGTCGCGCACGTCGTAGGTGATCGGAATCTGCAGGTGCTCGGCGGCAAGGCCGGCGTAGTGCCGCTCGGCATCGGGAATCAGCCGGTCGTACACGCACGTCAGCGCCTGCAGGGAGAAAGCCTCCGGCCGCTCGCGCAGGACTCCCAGCGTCGTCGCCGCAAGCGTCGTCGAGTCGATGCCGCCGCTCATGAAGACGGCAGCGCGCCGGGTCCGCGTGCGGTCGCGCAGGGCGCTTCGCAGCAGCTCGGCGAAGCGGTCGGTGTAGTCCGCGGCGCGGGCGTAGTGCACCGGTTCGTCCACGGGCAGCGTCCAGAAGCGCCGCTGCCGCATCGTTTCCGTCGAAAAGGTGACCGAGTGCGCGGCGGGCACGCGATGGATGTCGCGGAATATCGTCGACGCGGCATCCTGGTTCGCGCCGAAGAGCAGGAAGTCGGCGATCGCCGGCTCGTGCAGATCGTTCGAGATCAGCGGGTGCCGCCGGACGCAGTCGAGCGTGTTGCTGACGACGATCGTGCCGCCGAGCCGCGCGTAGAAGAGCGGCTTCACGCCGAGCTGATCGCGCGCGCAGAACAGACGGCCTCGCGGCGCGTCCCAGACGACGAACGCGAAGTCGCCGAGGAGATGCGCGGCGCAGTCATCGCCCCACCGGCCGTACGCGCGCGCGATCAGCTCGACGTCGGGCGCGTCGACCGCACACGGTATTTCCGCACGCAGCGATGCGACGAAATCCGCCCGCGCGTCGATCCGCGCGTCGGCGACGACCCACGTTCTGCCGTCGAGGGTGAAGGGTTGATCGCCGCGCGGCTCGTCGCCCAGCCGCAGCAGCGTGTGGCCGAGGCCCGCGTTCGCAATCGCTCGAGCTGTGAGCCGGTCGGGTCCGCGGAACGAGAGCGCGTCGGTCAGGCGCGCGAGCAACGCGCGATCGACCGGCGCGCCGTCGACGTTGACGATCGCGACGATCCCGCTCATGTGCGGCGCTGCCGCAAAAGTCGTCGCATCAACAGGGCGCCCACTCCACGGCCGCCGCCTGCTGCACGACGTCGGCAAGAATCGCGTCGCGCACGTCCGACAGGCGACCGAGCGCTCTTGGATACGCGAGGCGCCTGATCGGCACGAGCGCGCTCACGCGCGCCGCCATCTCGAACTGCCGCGCGAGCCGATCGGCGTTGACGAGGCGCCAGTTGAACGTGCCCTTGACGACTTCCATGAGCGCATCGCGCGGCGCGAGCGGATCGATGCGGACGCCGTCGCTCCGGGCAACGCCGCGCGGCGGCGCGAGCACGTACATCGCACCGAGCGGCGCCGGCGCTGAGGAACCGCCGTGGCCGTCGAGCGGCAGTATCAGCTTCTGCGTATCGGGGTTCATCGGCACGCGGCCGGCCAGCGGGCCGAAATACCGCCTCGCAATCTGCGGGAACAGCTTGATCCGCGCCGGCCCGGAGAAGGCAACCATCTGCCGCGCGCGCTCGAGGAGCAGCAGCAGGTCGTCGGTCAGCAGGCGATGGCCCGCCTCGATGAAACACGCCGCGAGGCTCGACTTCCCGGATCCGTTCTCGCCGAGAAACGCGACGGCGCGGTCGCCGACGACGACCGCCGTCGCGTGCAGCGGCTCGAACCGCTGTTTCACGAGCGCGAACGACAGCGCCTGTCCGAGCATGTACACCTGGAACGACTCGATCGACGATCCGTCGAGCCGGCGCCACGCGATCGTGCGCCCGTCGGGGGCGACGAGAAACTCGCCGATCCCGTCCCATCCGACGTAGGTCGAGCCGTCGTCGAGCGGCGCGAAGCGGTACCACGAGTCCGGTGACGTGCCGGCGCACGCGTGCTCCCGCGCGGCGCGAAACACGTTCGGCGGCGCGCTTCGCACGTCGATCCGTGCAAGCCCGGCGTCGCGCGATTCCGGCAGCGCGAGCGGCGTGTCGCTGACGACGACGATGCCGTAGACGCTGTATCGATAGTGCGAATCGCTCATGCGAACCACGAAGGCACGAAGAGTACGAAGATCACGAAGAAGAAGCTTGTGCTCCGGCCCCATTCGACGAGCGGCGCGAACTGGTCCGAGGGCTCGCCGACGAGCACACGGTCTCCGCGCGCGAGCCAGGCGTGCGCATCGACGATGCGTCCGGTGCGTTTGACGCCGATCGTCAGCACGAGGCCGCTCGGGTCGTCGACGATGATCTCGGCAGCGAGCGCGCGAACCAGGCACGTGCTCCAGCGTCCGAGCCGGCGGCCGGTCGCCAGAATCGCCCACGCGACGCGATCGTCGGATCCCCGACCGATCGCGCGCACGATGGGGCGCGCGATCGCGGCACCGCGACGCACGCCGGCGACCGACGCGACGCGCAGCGCCGCCGCGATCGCGATCTGCGCGGCCGCGGCCGCAGTCAGCAGGCGCCACTCGAAGGCGCGCAGCCTCGCGCATCTGCGCAGCAGGCGTACAATCGCCGCCGTGGTCGATACCGGCCGCGCCGGGGCGGCGCTCTGGATCGCGCTCGTGATCCCCTCGTCGTTCGTCGTGCACAAGTACGCGGGATCGGCCGGCGCGATCGCGTACGCCGCCGTCGCCGCGGCGGCGGTTGCGCGCGCGCCGGAACTGCCGGCGCGGGTGTCGGATCGAACCGTGTTTCGGCTCACGCTCGTCACGATCGTGTTCGTCGCCGCGGCGTTCGCGGCCGTCTACCCCATCGTCGACGTCCGCGCGCCGGGCGCCGGGAGCGACGATGATAATACCCTCGATCTCGGCGCGTCCGCGCTGTTCACCGGTCGATTTCCATACGCGCAGACGACGTATCTCGGGAACCGGCTGCATCATCTCGCGGGCAGCTTCGTGCTCGCGGCGCCGTTCGCCGCGCTGGGCGCGAGCGCGCTGCAGAACCTGTTCTGGATCCCGCTGTTCTTCGTCGCGGTGTGGATCGAGACGCGAGACAGCCGGTGCGCGCTCGAGCTCGCGTGGCTCGTGCTCGCGCTCAGCCCCGCCGTCCTCCACGACGTCGTCACCGGCACCGGCTACGCGTCGAACGCGATCACCGTCGTCCTCGGCCTGTGGTGGTTGACGCGGACGCGTCATCGCGACGCGGCAGCTGCCGCGTGGGGCGTCGCGCTGGCATCGCGCGCGAACTTCCTGCTGCTCGTGCCGATCGCGATCGGATGGATGCGGCAGCACGCCGGCGCTCGCGCGGCCGTTCGCGCGGCCGCGATCGTCTGCGCCGTCGTCGCGCTGCTCACCGTGCCGTTCTACGTGTACGATCCGCGTGGGTTCACGCCGCTCGAAGCCGCCGATCGCCTGCTTCGCTTCGACGCGCTCGCGCCGCATCTGGGCGGCGCGGTGATCGCGTCGACGATCGCGCTCGCGGTCGCGATGTCGTTCGGCGCGATGGACGCGGCGGCGCTCTTCCGCCGCTGCGCGTGGGTGCAGGCGTTTCCCGTGGCGGCGGGGCTGGCGCTCGCGAGCGTGCAGGAGCAGCGGCTGGCGTTGTCGCACGCGCGCTACGGCGCCTTCTTCGCCTGGTTCACGCTCATGGCGCTCGCCGCGGGCGGATCACTGAAGCGTCACGAGGCCGCGCGACGAGAGCTCGTCGACGAACGCGAGCAGATCCGCCTGTAGCTCCTCGGCCGGGGCGTCGAACTCGCGCTGCATCGCCTGCCAGACCGAGCGCAGCGATCCGTGGTCGCGGCAGAACTGCCAGATGCGCGTGCCGACCGTGTCGAGGCCGAAATACGTGCCGGTCTCGAGATTGAGAATCACCGCTTCGCCGTCCAGCTCGCGGAACACGACGTCCTTGCCGACGCGCACCGATCGATCGAGCGACGCTGACATCTCATCACCTTCCTGCGATACGCGCATTGCCGTTCGCGCCGGTCATCGCGGGCCGCGCCACGCGACGCGGTAGCCGAGGCCGAGCTCCATGAAGCTCGCCTTGCGCCCTTTCACCGCGCGAACCGCGAACGTGCTCCACACGTGCTCGGAGACCTGGAATCGCGCGCCGTAGCGCTGGTAGAAGCGCGGCACTTCCGCGTCTTCGAATCCGCGCCACGCCGTGTATCCGAGCTGCAGCAGGACGCTCAGCCGCGCCAGCACGTGCTCGTAGCCGCCGTACACGCCGGCGGCGAAGCGCCGATCCATCAGCGCGCGCGATTCGATCTCGCGGCCGTCGAGGACGTCGACGCGCGCACCGGCGCCGCCATCGTAGGTGAGGTCGGCGCCGCCGGCAATCCGGCCGAAGCGGTAGAAATGCCGCTGCACGCCGGTCGTCAGGTTGACGGCGGTGAAGCTGCGCCGCCGATCGATGCCCGCGGCCGCCGGGACGCCGGCGGCGACGACGTTCTTGCTGCTGCCCCCGAGGCCGGCGACGAATTCCCACTCCGGGACGAACGGCGCGACGCCGTCGCGCCGCGCGCGGGTGCCGGACGATCGCGGCGCGAAGTCGTACCGCACGCCGACCTTCGGCCCGATCACGGCGAGGCCGAGATTCGGCTGCCGGGTCGCGCCGTTCGACCAGTGCGTGACGTTCATGCCGCCATAGACGCTCGCGCGGCTCGCAAACGCGTAGTGCAGCAGCGCGCCGCCGTCCACGTGATATGCGGCGCGCGACCCGAGCGCCGTGTTCGTCGGGTTCGTCGCCGGATCGAACGCGGTCCAGTTCCACGCGACGCCGAGCCCGAGATCGGCTGTGATCGCGGTGCGCTCGGACAGCGGAAACGGCCACGAGAAGAAGCCGTAGGCGGCGAGCGGACGTCCGAGCTCGCGATCGTGGCCGAACCGCGCGGCATAGAAGCCGACGCCGTACGACGGAAAGTTGTAGACGCGATGCCACTCGCGTGCGCCGCCGGTCTGGCGGCCGATCTCGAGCGTGAGCGCCGCCGCTTCGTCGCCGCCGGATCGAAACGGGCTCGCGGCGACGACGATCGCCGGCGCGTACGCGACGCGTGCGAACCAGGTGTCCGCCGTCCCGCCATCGTCGTCGGCGGCCGCGGCCGGCGGCGTCGTCTGCTGCGCGCGCGCGGCGCCGCTCGCGCCGACGGCAATCGCCAGCGCCGTGCAAAGGGTCGCGCACGCCTGCGGTCGTTGTCGCCGCGGGGATTGCGCGCGGGCAGCGGTCACGCACGCTAATACTATTCGAGGAAATCGAAGTCGCGCTCCGGCCGGAGCTGCCGCGAGGCGCCCCTGCTGACGATGCGGTACAGGCGTTCGCCGGCGTGCGGCGTACCTGCATGCGCGGCGCGCACGAAGCGCGCGGTCACGACGCTCTCGATCAAGTCGACCATCTTCGCATCGAGCGTCAACGGATCGGCGGGTCGGAAGTACGCGCGCCGCGGCCGGTACTCGCGCTGGTGGCTCAACGACCGCAGCCAGCGGAGTCGACCCGCGCCTGCCGGTGGGGACGCCGCGCGGGACGCTCTGCGGTCGCTCATGGCGGACGCCGTAGTCCGACCGCACGCGCGGCCGGCGTCGCGCCGCGTAACGTTCACACGGATCTGTTAGGTTCCCGTGCGATTCCGGCGCGATCGGCAGACGGCAGAGCCGTAAGGGGCAAGCGGGGTACCCGATCGATTGTTGCGGTGCGGGAGGGCGAAAGCCGCGCGTCTCCGCCCTCCCGCCGTGCGTCAGACCTGCTGCGCCATCTGCTTGAAGAAGTCCGCGGCGCGCCGCTGGATCTCTTCGCGCGTCAGATCTTCGGCGCGCGTCGCGATCCACCACGTGTAGCCTGAGGGGTCGGCGACCGCGCCGCCGCGATCGCCCCAGAACTGATCGGCCAGCGGCACTTGGACCGTCGCGCCTTCGGCGACGGCGCGGTTGAAGATCTCGTCGCTGTTCTCGACATACAGCCACAGCGACGCGGGCGATCCGCCGAGCGCGGCGGGCCCTTTGCTGCCCATCACCGGATCGTTGACCATGAAGCGCGAGTTCCCGATCGCCAGCTCCGCGTGCATGATCTTGCCGTCGGGCCCGACGCTGCGGCTCACTTCCTCCGCGCCGAGCGCTTTCTTGTACCAGTCGATGGTTTGTGCCGCATTGTCCAGCACGAGATGCGGCGTGATCGCGTGGAATCCCTCGGGCACCGGCTTCGCAGCTTTCGCCATCTCAAACCTCCGTGTGTAACACGCGCGTGACGCGACCTCGGGTCGCTTGGAACCACGCACTATGGTGCGAATCGCGGCGCGATGCAAGGGGCGGATGGAACGTGCGCGCGCGGGTCACCTCTCGTCGCGACGCGCGAAATCGATTCGCGACGACGGGACGACGTACAACGCAGAGCCCGCGGAGCACGCAGAGACTCTATTGGTTTGGTTTCGGCGGGTTCCGCGAGTTCTGCGTTGTTCGTCGTCGTGGTCAGGCGCGCGAGCCCGCAGAAACTCTAATGGTTTGGTTTCTGCGGGTTCCGCGTGTTCTGCGTTGTTCGTCGTCCGTCGTCAGGCGCGCTATTGCACCGGCGTCGCGCTCGCGGCGAAGACGTTCGTGAAGGTCGTGCCCGTGTTGTCCTGGAAGATCGTGCCGTGCTGATCGACGCCGAACGAACGCTGGCCCGTGGAGCCGAGGACCGACGGGTGCGCCTCGGCGTAGTAGGACGCGAGCGCGTCGGCTGCCGCCGCGTTGCACGTGCTCGCGCTGAGCGTGACGACCGACGCGATCGTCCCCGGCCCGACGTTCACGACGTAGCCGCTCTTGGTCACGCCGTTGACGGAGATGTCGGGGCTGACGAACGCGGCGTTGCCGGGGCCGGCCGTCTTGGCGAGATCGGCGAGCGACTGCGCGTAGCCGCCGCGCGCGCAGCTCGCCGCGTAGGTCGACTGCGCGCTGTAGATCGCGCGCATCGTCGCGATCGCCGACGCTTCGTTCCCCGACATGCGCGCCCGCAGCAGCTCGGGCGCCGCGATGGCGGCCGTGATGCCGACGATCGCGACGACGATCAGCAGTTCGATCAGCGTGAAGCCGCGCTCTTTAACCAGTTTCATATCGCGCCCCGTTCCGGTGGTGCGTTGAGATCGGTTCGAGAAATCTGCCGATGTTCAAACTACTATAAGGTCATCCATATGACAATAGAGGACAATAAGTGTCACGCGCGCACGTGCAGTTACGTGCAACGCTGCCGCGGCGCGCGTCCGCGAGAGACGGTTTTTCACGACGAAACGAAGATCCACGAAGACACGAAACCCACGCTGTACATCGTGAGTTCGTGTCCTTCGTGGACCTTCGTATTTCGTGATAATCCGTACCGCGCGCGCTACGCCGATTGAGCGACGGCCGGCAGCTTGCCGATCGCCTGGAACATGGCGAGCTGATCGAACTGCTCGAAGTCCTCGACGACGATCCCTTTCACCAGGCGCGTCATCATCAGACACGGCACCGTCAGGTAGCGGCCCGTCGCGGCGACGCCGGCGAGGTCGCCGCGATGCGTGCCGCGCGCGGTGAACCTGGTGGCGACGGTGTCGCCTTCCGCAATCTGCAGATCGATCGTCAGCACCAGATCCGGGAACGCGCCGCGATACATCGCTACGAGCTGCTTCCATCCCTGCGGGCCGTGCAGGTCGCCGCCGGGCCCGCGGTACACATAGCCGTCAGCGAGGAGCGCCGCGCCGTCGTCGAGCCGTCCCTCGTTGATCGCTTCGATCAGGCGCCGCACGACGGCCTTGTTCTCTGCAGACATATCGACCTCCTTGCCCGCGATGTACGTGAAGCGCGCCAATGATGCGCGTCGCTGCGCGTGCGGTCAAGCACTCGATCGCGCGCGCGCACCTTCGCTCATGCACGCGCGCGATGCGCAGTCGAGCTGCAGCAAATCGATCGACGATCGCGCGAGGTGATGCACACTTGATGCGACCTGTCGATCGAGGAGGTCACCGTGACGAAAAGGATCGTGCCCGCAGTGCTGCTGATGACGATCGCGATCGGCGACGGCGCGTTCACGCCGTCCATCAGCGCCAGCGGCGGGACGACGACATCGCAGAGCGTGGTCTGGCCGGGCACGCTCGGCGGCAATTCGAGTTCGGCGTACGGAACGTCCGGCAACGGTTCGGTCGTCGTCGGATATGCGTCGAACGCCGCGGGACAGTACCGCGCGTTTCGATGGACGGCCGCGACCGGGATGAAAGACCTCGGTGATTTCGGCTACGCGTACGCGTCGGCGTACGGCGTCTCCGGCGACGGATCGATCGTCGTCGGCGAAGCGTGGGACGCGAGCTTCAACCAGCGCGCGTTCCGCTGGACGGCCGCCGGCGGCCTCCAGGATCTCGGCACGCTCGGCGGCCCGTACGCCGTGGCCGCGCGCATCTCCGCCAACGGCCTCGTGATCGTCGGCGAGTCGTGGGACGCGAGCAGCAACGCTCATGCGTTTCGGTGGACCGCCGCCGGCGGCATGCGCGATCTCGGCACGTTCGGCGGATTCGAGAGCGGCGCGTACGGCGTGTCCGCCGACGGTTCGGTGGTCGTCGGCATGGCCGAGGACGCGAACGGAATGAGGCGCGCGTTCCGGTGGACGGCGGTGAGCGGCCTGCAGTACCTCGGCACGCTCGGCGGCTTCGAGAGCACCGCCTACGGCGTGTCAGCCGACGGATCGATCGTCGTCGGGCGATCCACCAACGCCGCGAACTCGTATCGCGCGTTCCGATGGACCGCCGCCGGCGGCATGAAAGATCTCGGCGGCCTCGGCGGGACCTACAGCGAGGCATACGACGTGTCGGGCGACGGCGCGACCGTCGTCGGCGACGCCGCGGACTCGACGGGTTCGACGCGCGCGTTCGAGTGGACGCCCGCGACCGGGATGAAGAGCCTCATCAGCCTCTACCCGGCGGGCAGCGGGTCGTTCTTCGTGTATGCGAACGGCGTCTCGGGCGACGGACAGCACGTCGTCGGGTGGGGCTACAACCGGAGCAAGTCGCGGTACGAGGCGTATTGGACCAACTGATCGACCAACATCGTGCCCGGCGCGTGATCGCTCACGCGCCGGGCATCGCGACGACGAGGCCCCCGCTCAGAATCAGCGCCACGCCCCAGATCACGTCCAGGTTGATCCACGCCGTGCGCAGCAGCCCGACGCCGAGCTTCGCGAAGACGATCCACGCCACGAGCGCCGTCACGAGCAGGTAGCCGGCGCCGTGTATCGCGGCGGCGGTCAACGCTGATGCGAGGTCCGGCGCCGCCGGCATGTGCGCCGCGTGCGCGTGCTCGTGCGCGGAGGGCGCGGCCGCGAGCCACACCGGCAGCACCATGAGGCCGGCGCCGTGCGCGGTCGCGACGAGGAACGACCAGATCGTCAGGCCGACGACGCCGATGCGCATGCCGCCCCATCGCAGATGCCGGTGGCGCACGAGCATCCGGATCCCGAGCCCGACGAGCAGCGCCGCGATCGGCCAGCGGAGGAGCGAGGTCGGCATCGCGATCCCGGCGAGGAGCCCCGCCGCGATCGCGCTCGCGACGGCGAGCGCGTGCCCGAGGCCGAGCGGCACGAGCGCCCGCCACACGCCCACCGCACGGTTCTCCTGCATGCCGAGCGCGACCGCGAACAGCCACCCCATTCCGGGATTGATGCCGTGGAACGCGCCGAGCAGCAGCAGCGTTCGCCACGGCACGGCGCTCAGGTCGCTCCAGTACCCCATCACACCGCTTACGAGAAGCAGTACGAGTCCGACGATGCGTCGCCGCCCTCGAGATGGACCTGATGCGGGCGGAGCCCGCCGAACTCGAGGAGGAACTCGCGATCGAGCCGGCATCCGCCCTCGGGCTGCACGTCGAGCTTCGCGATCCAGCCCTGGATGCCTTCCGGATAGAACTGCGCGTCCCACGACGCGTAGAGCGAGTTGGTCACGTACACGCGGCGGCCGTCGCGGCTGATCTCCACCATCTGCGGACCGCCGTTCAGCGGCGTGCCGGCGCGCGACGGATGCGCCGCGCGGCGCACGATGCCGCCGATGCGCACCGATCCCGTCAGCTGCGGGTTGAACGGATCGCGGACGTCGTACTGCCGCAGCTCGCCCGTCCCCCAGCACGAGACGTAGAGGAATCGATCGTCGAGCGAGAGGTTGATGTCGGTGACGAGCGGCGGCACCGCGTTGAAGCCTTTGAGCAGCGGCGGCAGATCGTCGGCGGCGGCCGGCTCCGCGGCAATCTCGATCGTCTTCTTGACCGCCCACTCGCCCGCGTCGGTCCGATACCACGTCCAGATCGACGACGACAAGTCCTCGAGCGACGTGACGACGCCGACGAACCCGTACGCCTTCTTCGGATCGTGAGCCGGCCGCAGCTCGAGGACCATCTGCTGCTTCGCGCCGAGATCGAGCGTCTGGAGATGGCGGCGCCGCTGCAGATCCCAGACGTGGAGCGCGTGGCCGTACTTCCCGGCGAGCAGCAGCTCCGGGTCGACGCCGTTCTCGACCATGTTCGGCGTCCCCCATTCGCTCGTGATCATCGTGTCGAAGCCGAGGTGCCACCAGAAGTCGTACGCGAGGTGCTGCGGACCGCGCTCCTTCTCCCACGGGCCCTGGATCTCGAAGGTCTGCGGATCGATGACGAAGATGCCGCCCGGCCCGTTGCCGTCGGGCGATCCGAGCGCGTTCATGTAGATCCCGTCCGGCCCGCAGTGCGTCGTGTGCGGCCGCGAGTATCCGCTGCGCCGGGCGACCTCCTCCGGCTCGATCACCTTCACGAGGCGCGGCGTGGCGGGATCCGCTTTGGTGTCGAAGACGTGAATCCGCGAGGAGCGCAGGCCGGGCACGATCAGGTAGCGCCGCTCCATGTGCGGGTGCGGCGCGTACGGGCAGAGGCACGAGCTGCACGCGTTCCAGCCGAAGTGGTGGAGCTCGTCGCCCGTCTTCGGCATGTCGATGCGCGCGATCGCCTCGCCGTAGGATTTCGACGAGGCGTTGACGTCGATCGTCGTCAGCGCATCGGGTCCGCCGTCGGGATTGAGCACGGCGACGTAGGCAATCGTCTCCGGCGGCGCCTTGATCGCCATCGCCGGCGAGGGATAGAACGTCGCGTCGGGAATCATGCGCGCCATCTGGATCCTCCTTCTCGACCGCCAAAAACGGTGCCGTGAATCTGACGCGCCACTCTAACGCAGATCGACCGCGCCAGGCGGCCCGGATTCCCTTCGCGGCTGGCGCGCTGTCCCACGCAAACAAAAGAACGTCTGGCACCTGCCCTGCCGGCGTATAATGCCCGTCCGTTCCCGCGATCGGTGGAGTCGTGATGCCGGCGGAGCCGGCACCGGAGGTCCTCGTGAGACCGCGCTCACTCGATTCGTTCCTGCAGCAGTCGCGGGTCCCCTTCACCACGTTCCGGCATCCGCCGGCCTACACCGCGCAGGAAGAAGCGGCGGTTTCGCACGTCCCGGGCTGCTCGTGGGCGAAGATCGTCGTCTGCGCGGCCGACGAGGAGCTGATCCTCGCCGTCGTGCCGGCGCACCGGATGGTCGATCTCGAGGCGCTCGGCCACCTGGCGGGCTCCGTGATCATCCGCCTCGCGCACGAGCGCGAGTTCGCGCGCGCGTATCCCGACTGCGAGCCCGGCGCGATGCCGCCGTTCGGCTGTCTGTACAAGCAGCGCGTCTTCGTCGATCACAGCCTCGTCGGCGAGACCGAGATGGTCTTCAACGCCGGCACGCACACCGACGCGATCCGGATGCACTACGGAGACTTCGCGGAGCTCGCCTCGCCGATCGTCGGCGCGTTCGCGCGCGCGGGAATCGCGGGCGCGGAGCCGGCGAGCGTCTAGCGTCAACCCCGCGGGCGCAGGGGCCGAACCATGAAATCTGTCAAAGCGATCATCGAGGCGCAGCAGACCGCGACCGTCGCGCCGTCGACGTCGGTGCTCGAGGCGGCGATCATGATGGCGCGGCGGGGCATCGGCGCCGTGCCGGTCGTCGACGGCGATCGCCTCGCCGGCATCTTCACCGAACGCGACGTGCTGACGCGCGTGGTCGCGGCGGGCCTCGAGCCGGCGTCGGCGCGCGTCTCCGACGTCATGTCGACGCAGCTCGTCGTCGCCGAGGTCAGCGAGCCGTACGACGTCTGCCTGCAGCGGATGCAGCAGGCGCGCGTGCGGCATCTCATCGTGCTCGACGGCGGCCGCCTCGCGGGGATCGTGTCGCTGCGCGACGTGATGGCCGTCGATCTCGACGAGAAGGACGACGCGATCACGCTGCTGAACGCGTACGTCCACTACGTGCCGGCCGGCACGCCCGCCAAGACGTAGCGCGCGTCAGACGAGCGCGGCGTCCATCGTGATCTTCGCGTTCAACAGCTTCGAGATCGGGCAGCCGCTCTTCGCCGTCTCGATCGCCTTGTCGAACGCCGCCTTGTCGGCGTTCGGGATCTTGACCTTCGTCTCGAGGTGCGACGCGGTGACGGCGAATCCGCCCTCCACCTGATCGAGGCTGACGGTCGCCTTCGTCTGGATCGACTCGGCGCCGGGCAGGCCGGGCGGGGTGCGTCGGCCGCCCGGCCTCTCGTCTACGACAACGCCACGGGCGAAGCGCCGGCGGTCGGCGCGATCGGAGAAGGCGGTGCGGCCGGCGCCGGACGCGGCTTGGCCTCCGCCGGCTTGTGGCTCGCGGGCGCCGGCATGCGCTCCTTCAACAGCCGGTCGGCGTGGGCGAAGAGCTCCTCTTTCGAGATCCGTTCGGCCTCGAGGTCGGCGAGCACGGCGCGCTGCGCCTTGTACTCCCGGTTCTCGATGCCGGCCTTGCTCTGAAGCATGCGCCACGCCTTGCGGCGCTCGACGCAGAACAGCACGAGCTGGCGCGAGATCGCGCGGTACTCCGTGCGGCCGTCGGCGCCCTGGACCTTGATCCACACGCCGAAGTCCGGCACGTAGGCGCGATGCGACGGCACGAGGTGCCGGCGGTAGACGACGTCCTGCTGCGTGATGCGGACGAGCATGTTCTCGAGCGGGATCAGCTTGTCGGCCTCGTCCTTCTTGATCTTGCGCAGGTGGTTGCGGAATCGCGCCTCGGTGGCGCACCAGTGCGCGACGGTGTAGCGGTAGCTCTCGTTGGCCTCCTTGAAGCGCGCCTCGTACCAGTCCATGTCGATCGTCGGGTTGCCCTTCAGATCGAGCGCCTCCGGGTAGGTCTCGCCGAGCCGCGGGTTGAAGACGAACTCCGGCGCGCCGCGCGAGTCGCGGACGCGCTGCGCCTGCGTGAGCGCCATGTCGTCGGCGACGCCGTGCTCCGGCTGGCACGTCGTGAAGCACTGGAGGAACGCCGTGCCGCGGTACTCGAGGCCGTCGAGGATCGCGCGGTACAGCTTCGGCGCGTTCGCGATCGAGATCTGCGCGACGAACGGCGATCCGTGTCCCGCGAGGAACGTCTCGGCGACCGTCTTCTTCTCGACGTTCTTGCCCTGGGTCGCGGCGCCGAACATGTTCATGTCGTTGCCGCCGAGCATCGGCGTCGAGTCGGAGTTCTGCCCGCCGGTGTTCGAGTAGACCTGCGTGTCGAGCATCACCGCCTTCACGTTCGGGCGGTTCTGCAGGACGACCTTCGACACGTTCTGGTAGCCGATGTCGCCCATGCCGCCGTCGCCGCCGACCACCCAGGCCTTGGGCAGCTCGATCACTTCCTCGTCGGTCATCAGCGCGTCGCTGAAGTGCGTGAACTCGTAGTACTCGCGCGGCGTGATGACCGTCTGGCCGCGCTGCATGAGCGCGTCCGCGAGCCGCTCGGGGATCACCGAGCGCCGCGCGTGATCGACGATGAAGCTCTCGCCGAGGAGCCAGCCGACGGTGATGCCGTCCTGGAAGAGCGAGTTCATCCACGGGTAGGGATGCGGGTTGTTGGGCGGCGTCGAGCCGTAGACGGTGTTGCAGCCCGTGTGCGCCGCCATCGCCATCACCGACATGCCGTTGGCCGTGCGCCCGTCCACCGACTGCAGGTTCTTGTGGTTGAACGCCTCCTGCCGCATGATGGCGGCCAGCGCGCCGACGATCTCCTCGTCGGCGATCGGGCCGTGCGCCGCGATGCGCGCCTTCGTGTCCTTGTCGTCCTCGCCGCCGAGGCCCATCAGGGTGTGCGCGACGAGCTGCCGGAACAGATCGTACTCCTCGGCGCTGCGGGCCTTCAGCTCGGCGAGCCGCTCGACGCCGACCGCTTCGATGAGATCCGCCTTGTTGCGCAGGCGGTCCGCCTTCGCGTGGAAGATCGGCCGCATGTAGGCTTCGGTGACGGCCGTGGCCGCGCGCAGGATGCTCTTCTCGCCGCAGCCGGCGCACGCGCCGTCGCCCGAGACGAGCGCGTCGTAGTTGCGGCGCACCATCAGCATGTTGCGCAGCGTCGCCGTCTTCGAATCCTGCGGGCGCACGTCGTTGTAGAGGCCGAGGTACTTCTGCGGCGTGTCGGGCAGCAGGTCGAGGAACGCGGTGCCGCTCTCGTGCTCGGCGTTGACCTCCTCGGTCTCCTGCACCATGCGCAGCGCCTGGTGCTCGCCGCACGCGGTGACGCACGCCGCGCACCCCTTGCAGAGATCGGAGACGAAGATGGAGAAGACGCCGCCGCCGCCGGGGCTCCGCTTCTCGAGCGTCGCGAAGATGGCGTTCGTCTTCTGATACGCCATCGGGACCTTGTCGATGATGTCGAAGAACTGGCGCTTCGCTTCTGGCGAGAAGCCGTTCACCTCGTTGGTGACTTGCTGGATGATCTGCGGCAGGGGCGGCGCCGGCGCCTGCTTCAGCCCCTCGCGCATCAGATCGCGCGTCCGCTTCTCGATCTCCGGCATGAGCGTCAGCATCTTCTGCCGCTCGCTCGCGTCGGTGACGTAGTTGGACACCGCGGTCCGGAGGATCGTCGCGAGGTCCTCCGAGCAGTTCGGGAGCGCCGTGTCGGGGCAGACCGCGATGCACTCCATGCACTGCGTGCAGTTCTCGGGGATGTAGAGCGGCGTCTCGCGCCGCGCGACGTACTTCGACGCCGTGTCGCCGCTCCCCGCGCCCATGATGCCGAGCGACGCGTAGGCGTTGGCCGGCTGGTTGTACCCGTACTTCGCGCGGAAGAGATCGTCGAACTCCTTGATCCGCGTCAGCGGCGTGCGCTCGGCCTGCCCCTCGGGCAGCGCGTGCGAGCGGCAGCCGCAGCCGAGCGCGTCGCCGTTGCCGTTGCCGGCGGCGACGACGGGCAGGAGCGCCTGGCCCCGCAGCGTGGAGCGATCCGGCGCCTCGAGCTCGCCGACGCGAATCTCGCGGACGCGCTCGAGGCCCTGCGTCATCACCTCCATGTTCGAGTTGACGACCGCGTCGCCGAGCCGACCGAACTTCTTCACGTACTGCCGGTGCACGACCTCGCGGAACTGCTCCTGCGTGATGCCGAACTCCTGGAGGAGCGGCGACACGGCGAAGAACGCGCCGAGGAACGCGTTGCCCTGCATGCGCAGCTGGAGGTCGGCGCGATCGGTCGCGTTGCGCGCGATCTGGAAGCCGGGCAGCGTGAACACGCGGATGTTCTTGTCGATGATCTGCTTGCGCGCCCAGAGGGGCAGCCGCTCCCACGCCTGCTCGCCTTCCTCCTCCGATTCCCAGACGAGGCAGCCGCCCTCCGACATGCCGTCGAGCGGGTTGGTGTGCGTGAACGCCTTCGGATCGCAGCAGAGCACCACCGTCACGTGGCGCAGGTCGCAGTTGACGCGGATGCGCTCGGGCGCCGCGACCATGAAGTACGCCGTCGGCGCCCCCTTCTTCTCCGACCCGTACTTCGGGTTCGCGCTGACGTGGATGATCTCCTTCGGGTTGCCGAGCTCGTCGACGACCTTGTCGCGGTCGTACAGCAGATCGTTCAGGTCGCCGAGGATCGCGCCGAGGTTCTTGCCCGTCGTGATCGCGCCCCACCCGCCGATCGAGTGGAAGCGGACGGCGATCGCGTGCTCGGGCAGAAGCGACGGCGCCTCGTCGGACTTCACCTCGTACGGATGCTCGACGCCGAGCACGATGAACGACGTCCCGTCCGCCGCGCGCCTGCCGTCCCTGCGCGCGCGCTCGCCCGCAGCGAACTCGTACGCGCCGAGGATGTGCTCGGGCCGGAAGTCGCGCGATCCCAATCCGTACACGCCGGAGAACAGCCGCGGCATCTCGTCGATCGTGATCGCGGGCAGCCCGTCGGCGGCCGGGCGTCCCGGGGTGACGAGCGCCTTGTTGAGCGCCGTCCGGATGTCGCGCCCCATCGGGTTGTCGCCGGCCATCGCCTCGTCGGTCCGCTCGAGGATGATGACGTTCTTCTTCCCCGCGAGCGCCTTGACGACGGCCGCCTCCGGGAACGGACGGATCACGTTGAGGTGAATCGATCCGACCGCCGCGCCGCGCCGCTCGCGCAGGTAGTCGACGCCCGCCTCGATGTTCTCCGCCGCCGATCCGAGCGACACGAACACCGTGTCGGCGTCGGCGGTCTTGTACTCGGTGACGAGCCCGTAGTAGCGCCCGGTCAGCTTCGCGAACGCCTCGTACGCCTCGACGAGCGTCTGGAGAATCGGCTCGGTGAAATGATTGCGCCGCGCGACGACGCCCTGCATGTAGTGCTCCTGGTTCTGCACGGGACCGAGGAGCACGGGGTTGGCGAGATCGATCATCCGCGGCACGCGCCGCCGCGTCGGCCCGAACAGCGTCCGCTGGCTCTCGGTGGGGCACTCGATGATGTCGTCGGGCGATCCGAGGTATTCGCGAATAAGGGCTGCTTCGTGCTTGTAAAACGTCCGCTCGAGGTGCGAGGTGAGGAAGCCGTCCTGGATGTTCATCCCCGGCGTCAGCGTCAGCTCGGTGATGCGGCGCAGGATGAGCGCCTGATCCGCCGTCTGCTGCGCGTCCTTCCCGAACACCATGATCCAGCCGGTGTCGAGCGCGCCGTAGATGTCGTCGTGCCCGCAGTGGACGTTGAGCGCGTGCTTGGTGAGCGCCCGCGCCGCCACCTCCAGCACCATCGTCGAGCACTTGCCGGGCGCGTGGTAGTACTGCTCGACGCCGTACACCACGCCCTGGCCCGACGTGTAGTTGACGACGCGCCGGCCGCAGACCGAGTAGGCGATGGCGCCGCCCTGCGCGGCGTGCTCACCCTCGGCTTCGACGGCGATCGTGCTGCGCCCGAAGACGTTCAGCTTGCCTTCGGCAAAGGCCTGCTGATAGAGCTCCCCGCCCTCGGTCGACGGCGTGATGGGATAGAAGATGCCGCCGTCCGCGATCCGCGTTTCCGTGTGGTAGGAGACGAGCTGGTTGCCGTTGGCGGTGACCCGAATGCCCGGATACCGAGGTCTGTCTTTCATGCGACACCCTTCCGCGCCGTGGGAACGGGAAAACCGAGAGTTTGTCGCCGAGGATCCGCAATTGTAGGGTCGTTGTCGCGCGGATTCTACCGCCTCGGCGTCCGGGCGGCAACTGCACCAACGGGGTCCGACCCCGGTTGTCGCGGATCGGTGACAATCACATCCGTTGGCGGCTGCACGGATGAGCGTGGGCGGAGGTCGGGATCTGGCGGCGTGGATCGCGGTCGTCGTCGTCTCGACGGCGTGCGGCGGCGCGCGGCACGACGCCGAACCCGCCTCGACCGCGCGCGCGGCCGAGGAGTGGTTCACCGAGCGCGCGGCGGCGACGGGCCTCGATTTCGCGCACTTCAACGGCGCGTCGGGGGAGTTCTACTATCCGGAAATCCTGCCGCCCGGCGTCGCGCTGTTCGACTTCGACAACGACGGCGACCTCGACGTCTTCGTCGTGCAGGGACAGATGCTCGGCGCGGGGAAAACGTTCGCCGACGCGCTGATGCCGCCGGCGTCGCGCTCGCTGCCACTGCGCGGCCATCTGTTTCGCAACGACCTCGAGGTGCACGCCGACGGCACGCGGACGCTGCGCTTCACCGACGTGACGGAGAAGAGCGGCATCGACGCGCGCCAGTACGGCCTCGGCGTCGCGACCGGCGACGTGGACAACGACGGCTGCGTCGATCTCCTGCTCACGAACTTCGGCACCAACCAGCTGTTCCACAACAACTGCGACGGCACGTTCACCGACGTCTCGATGGCGAGCGGCATCCAGGCGCCCGCCGGCGTGGCGGTCGCCGCCGCGTTCTTCGATTACGACCGCGACGGCTGGCTCGATCTCTACATTGGCTACAATGTCGACTACACGCTGACGAACGACACGCGGTGCCCGAACGTGGCGGGCGTCCGCGATTACTGCCCGCCGCGTACCTACGGCGGGCAGCCCGACCGGCTCTATCACAACGTCGGCCACGGACGATTTGCCGACGTCACGGCGAAGGCGCTCCTCGGCGGCACGACCGCCGGCCCGGCGCTCGGCGTCTCGACCGCGGACTTCAACGGCGACGGCTGGATCGACATCTACGTCGCGAACGACGGCGTCGAGAACCTGTTGTGGATCAACCAGCGCAACGGCACGTTCAAGGAGACGGCGCTGCTCGCGGGCGCTGCGGTCAACGAGGTCGGGAAGCCGGAAGCCAGCATGGGCGTCGATGCGGGCGACTTCGACAACGACGGCGACGAAGATCTCTTCTTCACCAACCTCACCGGCGAAGGACACGATCTGCTCGTGAACGACGGCTCGGGAACGTTCCAGGACATGAGCGCGCGCGCCGGTCTCGGCCCCGCGAGCCTGCCGTACACCGGCTTCGGCGCCGCGTGGTTCGACTTCGACAACGACGGCCTGCTGGATCTGCTGACGGTGAACGGCAAGGTCGCGCTGGAAGGACGGTCGAACGGGGTGTTTCCCTACGATCAGCGCAAGCAGCTCTTTCGGAATCTCGGGAACGGGACGTTCAAGGACGTGACGGCGGAGGCCGGCGCGGCGTTCGCGATCTCGGAGGTCGGCCGCGGCGCCGCGTTCGGCGACATCGACAACGACGGCGACATCGATGTCGTCGTGGCGAACGACAGCGGTCCGCTGCGGCTGCTCGTGAACAATATCGGCAATCGGAACCACTGGCTGGGGCTGCGGCTCGTCGGCGCGAGCGGCCGCGACATGCTCGGCGCCGAGGTCGCGGTGATGCGTGGATCGCGCGGGACGCTCTATCGCCGCGCGCGCGCCGACGGCAGCTATGCGTCGGCGAACGATCCGCGCGTGCTCGTCGGGCTCGGCGCCTCGACCGAGAACCCCGCCGTCCGGGTACGCTGGCCGGGCGGCCGCGTCGAAGAGTGGCCGCAACTCCCCATCGATCGCTGGACCGCGATCAAAGAGGGGAGCGGCCGGCCGGCGTCGTGGCCGCGCGAAGGCAGTCATCGTGAGTAGATCTCCGATCGCGTCGATCGTCGCCGCGTGCGCCGTCGCCGCCGCGGCGGCCGCGTGCACGCCGCGCGACGGCCGATCGACCGCGGCCGACGCCGCGCGGCCGGCGGCCGGATCGCGATCCGCGCTGCGATCAGTGGCGCTGCCGGATCTGTCGCAAATGGCACCCTCCGCGCAGGCGCAGGTCCGCGATCGCCATGCATCGTTGACGCAGAAGATCGCGAACGCCGGCACGAGCGACGCCGATCTCGCCGACGCGTACGGCGAGCTCGGCAAGATCCTCATGGCGTCCGATCACCGCGACGCCGCCGAGCCCTGCTTTCTGAACGCGGAGGCGCTCGCGCCGCAGGAGTTCCGCTGGCCCTACTATCTCGGCCACGTCTACCGGCAGAACGGCGACGTCGCGCGCGCGATCGCGTCGCTCGATCGCGCACGGCAGCTGAAGCCGGACGATGTGGCGGCGCTCGTGTGGCTCGGCGATCTGCAGCTCGATGCGGGGCATCCCGAGCAGGCGAAGCCGCACTTCGCCAGAGCGCTGTCGCTGCAGGCGAGCGCGCTCTCCGCGCGCTTCGGCCTCGCACGCGCCGCGCTCGCCGAACAGGACTACCGCGGCGCGGTCGCGCTGCTCGAGGAGGTGCTGCGCGAGGATCCACAGGCGTCGGCCGCGCATTATCCGCTCGCGATGGCGTACCGCGCGCTCGGTGACACGGCGCGGGCCGAGGCGCACCTGCGCCTGCGCGACAATCGCCAGATCCTGCCCGCCGATCCGTTGATCGTCGATCTCGAGGGGCTGCTCGAGAGCCCGCAGACCTACGAATCGCGGGGCATCCAGGCACTCGACCGAAACGACTGGTCCGGCGCCGCGGCGCTCTTTCGGAAAGGGCTCGAGCTGGCGCCGGACGACGCGGCGCTGCGCCACCGGCTCGGCACGGCGCTCTACATGATGGGCGACCGCCGCGCCGCGCAGGAGGAGTTCGAGCGCGTCGTGCGCGCGGCGCCCGACTACTTCCTCGCGCAGTACAGCCTCGGCGTGCTGCTGCAGTCGGAGGGCCGCGACGGGGAAGCGATCGCGCACTTCTTCGCCGCGCTGAAGGCGCGGGCGAACTACACCGACGCGCGGCTGCGTCTCGCCAACAGCCTGCGGCGCGTCGGCCGCGCCGCGGAGTCGCTCGGCGAGTACCGCACGATCCTCGCATCGGCGCCGGACAACGCGGAGGCGCGATTCAACTACGCGCTCGCGCTCGCGCAGCTGCGCCGCTTTCAGGAGGCGCGCACGGCGCTGGCGGACGCGATGGCGGCGTATCCCGCGCAGTCGCTCTTCGCGCACGCGCTCGCGCGGCTGCTCGCCGCGGCGCCCGACGACGCGGTGCGCGACGGCGAGCGTGCGATCGCGCTCGTCCAGGATCTGCTGAAGAAAGAGCAGCGGACGCTCGAGCTCGGGGAGACGATGGCGATGGCGCTCGCCTCGCTCGGACGGTACGACGAGGCGGCGTCGGTGCAGCGCGATCTGATGAAAGGCGCGCGCGACAACGGGCTCGAGCGCGTCGTGCCGCGCCTGGCGCGGAACCTCGCGCGCTACGAGCGCGGCGAGCCGTGCCGCACGCCGTGGGCGGCGGACGAGGTCCCGTGATGCCGGCACTCTTTGCGATCTTCGCCTCCTTTGCGGCCTTTGGCTCCTTTGCGGCCTTTGCTCAGTCGCCGGTCGTCGTTTCGTCGGCGGCGCCGGACGCCTCCGCCGGCACGATCACGATCACCGGCGAGCACTTCGGCGCGACGCCGTTCGTGACGCTCGACCTCGTGCCGCTCGCCGTCCGATCGATCGACGGCGATCGCGTCGTCGTCTCGGCGCCGATCGGGATGATGCCGGCGGGCACCTATCTGCTGACGGTCAGCTTCGGCGCCGCGCCGGCGGAAACCGGATCGCTGCAAATCGCCATCGGCCGGCGCGACACACCGAGCCCCCAACCGCCGGCCCCGGGCTCGGCCGCCGCGAACGCATTCAGCGCCGCCGCGAACGACCCCGCCGCCACGGTCGGCGATCGCGTGATCACGCTCGGCGACGTCGATCGCGAATGGCGCCGCACGGATCCCGCGCGCTATCTCGGCCTCAGCCGCGATCTCTACGACGCCCGGCGGCGCGTCGTCGAGACGATGGTCGCCGACGAGCTGATCGCGCGCGAAGCGGCGGCGCGCAAGATGACGAGCGCCGCGCTCCTCGCCGAAGAAGTGCCGAAGCGGATCGTCGCGATGCCGGAATCGGCGGTCGTGTCGCTGTATCAGAGCCTCGGCGATCTGGCGCGCGGCGCCACGCTCGACGAGCTCCGGCCGGCGCTGCGGGCGTGGCTCGCGACGATTACGGAGCCCGAGATTGCGAAGATGAACTACGTCGAGGAGCTGATGAAGGTCTCGACGAAAGCGGACGTCTTCCTCGCCCCGCCGCGCGTGCAGATCGAGCACGCGGCGCAGGACGCCGCGCTCGGCCCCGGGAGCGCCGCCGTGGAGATCGTCGCGTTCGGCGATTTTCAGGGCCAGGCGTACGCGAAGTTCGCGCAGGCCTTCGCCAAGGTGCGCGACACGTTCGGCGATCGCGTGCGCATCGTGTTCAAGAATCTTCCCGTCCTCGGCCCCGGTTCGGTCGCCGCCGCCGAGGCGGCCGAGTGCGCGAACGCACAGGGGCTGTTCTGGGCCTACCACGATCGCCTGATCGCGCAGCCCGGACGCATCGACGTGGCGCGCCTGGCCGCCACCGCGGCCGACGCCGGCCTGAAGCGCGACGCCTTCGACGCGTGCATCGAGCGCGGCGCGTCCCGCGCGATGGTGCAGGACGCGATCGAAGAGGCGGGACGCTACGGCGTGAAGGCGAGCCCGAGCTTTCTCGTCAACGGCCGCCTCGCGCCGGAGGCGCCGCCGTTTCTTCCGCCGTTCGATTTCTTCAAGCGGCTGATCGAAGAGGAGCTCTCGCGGCAGGCGCGCAAGCCGTGACCCTCGTCACTCGTCTTTCCTGAGCCCGCGGCTTTCGTCGATCGTCACGCGCTGGTTCACGGCGACGTCGGTGAAGGCCTGCATCGCGCCCGACGGCCACGTCACCTCGATCTTCGAGACGCGCGCGTCGCGCCCGAGCCCGAACGTCAGCGTCAGCTCGCTCTGCGACGCGTAGCTCGATCCGCTGCGGACCATCTGCCACGCCGTGCCCGACGCGCTCGTCACGCGCACGATCGCGCCGAGGCCGCTGCGCGTCGAGCGCGATCCCGCCGCGCGCACGCGCAGCCAGTTGTTCCGGTTCGCGCCGTCGTTGCGGAACAGATACGCCGGGCCGGCGAGCGTCGCGACGGCGAGATCGAGATCGCCGTCGCCGTCGGCGTCGAGATATGCCGCGCCGCGTCCCATGATCGGCCGCGTGAAGGCGGCGCCGAGCGACGCGGCGACGTTCTCGAACGCGCCGTGCCCGCGATTGCGCAGCAGAATAGGCGGCTGGCTGAGCCGCGCGCGCGCGTCCATGCCCTGCGACTGGTCCGTGCCGCCGTTCGCCGCGAAGATGTCGACGAGGCCGTCGAGATCGTAGTCGAGGAAGAAGACGCCCCACGTCACCGAGAGCAGGCTCGCGCGGCCCACCGGCGATCGCGGGGCGACGTCGACGAACGTCGAGCCGTCCTCGTTGTGATAGAGGCCGAGCATCTCGTTCAGGAAATTGCCGACGACGAGGTGGGGGCGGCCGGATCGATCGTAGTCGGCGGCGTCGGCGCCCATGTTCGCGCGCGCGGCGCCGCTCTCGCTCAGCGCGACGCCGGCGCGCAGCGCGTCGTCCACGAATCGACCGCGGCCGTCGTTGCGGTACAACTTCGCCGGCACGCGATCGCTGCCGACGAACAGATCGGGCCATCCGTCGCCGTTGTAGTCGAGCACCGCGACGCCCATCGCCTTGTCGGTCGGCCGATCGAGGCCGGCGCGCGCGGTCGCGTCCTCGAAGCGTCCGCCGCCGAGGTTGCGGTACAGCCTCGGCGCGACCGGCTTGTATGCGTCGGGCCCGCAGTAGCCGCGCTCGCCGTCGTGCACGCAGCGGACCTCGAGCTCCGGCGACCACTTGACGTAGTTGCCGACGAACAGATCGGCGAGGCCGTCGCGATCGTAGTCGAGCCACGCGGCGCTCACGCTGAACTCGCGGTTGCGAATGCCCGCCGCGTCGGTGACGTCGCGAAACCGTCCGCGTCCGTCGTTGTGAAACAGCCGGCCGCCTTCGACCGTCGTCACGAACACGTCGTCGCGGCCATCGTTGTCGTAATCGGCAACCGTCGCGCCGATGGCGTAGCCGTCGACGGCGTCGAGGCCGCTCGCGGTCGAGACGTCGGCGAAGGTGCCGTCGTGATTGTTCCGATAGAGCGCGCAGCGCGACCGGGGCGCGGGCGTCCAATCGGCGCCGTTGACGAAGAGCAGATCGGGCCAGCCGTCGGCGTCGAGATCGAGGACGGCGACGCCGCCGCCGAACAGCTCCGGGTATCGCTTCTCGCCCGCGGCTCCGTTGCGATGAACGAACGTGATTCCGGCGCGCTCGGTGACGTCGGCGAACGCGATCGGCTGCGGACTCTGCCCGGCGACGACTGCTGCGAAGGCGACGCTGATCGCGAGAGTCGGTCTCAGCATCCAACAATCCGAATAATTCTCGTGTTCTTCTTCGTGCTCAGTAAGCCCAATGGTTCTTCGATGCTTGACGGATCGCGCGACGGCCCTATACTACGCGCGATCATTCGGGTCGATCTGCCGTTTCCCTGCGAGTAGACGTCAGGCGAGGAGGCAGCCGGTGACATCACGAAGACGAGGGCGGTGGACGAAGATCGCGATCGCGGCGATCGCGATGCTCCTCGCGTCGCCGCTCGCGACGTGCGCGTGGGCGCAGCAGGCGGCGGGCATTGCGGGCATTGTGCGGGATTCGTCCGGCGCGGTGCTGCCCGGCGTGACCGTCGAGGCGGCGAGCCCGGCGCTCATCGAGAAGGTCCGCACGGCCATCACCGACGGCGAGGGCCGCTACAGCATCGTCGATCTGCGGCCCGGCACGTACACCGTCACGTTCACGCTCACAGGCTTCTCGACGGTCGTGCGTCCGGGCGTCGAGCTGACGAGCGGATTCACGGCGACGATCGGCGCGACGCTCAGCGTCGGCTCGCTGCAGGAGACGCTCACGGTCACCGGCTACTCGCCGGTCGTCGATGTCCAGAGCTCGCGCCAGCAGGAGTTGATCAGCACGACGCAGCTCGAGTCGCTGCCCGCGGGCAACATCGGCCTGCAGACGCTCGCGTACGTGACGCCCGGCTTCGCGACGACGCAGGCCGACGTCGGCGGAACGCGCGACACCTGGTCGGCGCAGGGCGCGTATACGTTCTTCCACGGGAAGACCGGCACGCGCGCGTCGTTCGACGGGTTCCGCAATCAGTATTTCATCGGCGCCGCCTCCGGGGTCGGCTACATCACCGACCAGGGCACGATTCAGGAGATGCAGCTCGAGACGACCGGCATGGGCGCCGAGTCGGGCTCGGGGAGCACGTCGCTGAACGCGATTCCGAAGACGGGCAGCAACGTGTTCCACGGCGCGATCGACGGCTACGTGTCCACGAAGGACATGCAAGGCACGAACATCGACGACTACCTGCGATCGTACGGGATCAATTCGAGCGCGCAGGTGCAGCACATCTATCGCGCCGGCGCGCAGCTCGGCGGCCCGATCCTGCGCGACCGGGTCTGGTTCTTCGCCGCGATCGCGCGCTGGGGATCGACGGTGAACGAGCCCGGCGCGTACTTCAACGCGGCGCAGGGCAAGTCGGGGATTCCGAGCGTGCCGACGATCACGTTCGTCCCGGACACGAGCCGTCCGGCGGCGAGCTTCGACTGGTTCCGGAACCATTCGCTGCGGACGACGTATCAGGCGACGGCGCGCCAGCGCGTGAACGTCTACTTCGACGTCCAGAAGTCGTGCCGCTGCACGACGGGCCCGTTCACCGGCGCCAACGCGATCGAGTCCGAGCGCGGCTGGGACTGGTGGCCGTCGGGCGTCGTGCAGGGCACGTGGACCGCGCCGCTCACGAGCCGCCTGCTGCTCGAGGCGGGCGCGTCGTGGCAGGTGGCCAACTGGGTGAATTTCGCCGAGCCCGGCGTCCGGCGCGACGATCGATCGATCCTCGAGCTGACGGGCACTTCCACGATTCCGGCGAACTTCCGCTACGGCGCGACGTCGCTCCTGACCGCGCCCATCGCGCGTACCGGCCGCAGCGCCGAGCGGCTCTCGGTGTCGTACGTGACCGGCACGCACAACTTCAAGTTCGGCGTCACCGACGAGCAGGCGTTCAACGACGAGTCGCGGAGCCGCAACAACATCCCGGGGCCCGACTGCACGACGCCGGCGTGCGACGCGCTCAGCTACGACTTCTCCGGCGGGAGGCCCGCGCGCATCCAGTACTACGCGCAGCCGTACTTCCAGCAGGAGCGGCAGACCATCGAGCTGGGCGTATTCGCGCAGGACGCGTGGAAGATCCAGCGCGTCACGCTCAATCTGGGATTACGGCTCGATTATCTGAGCATGGGCTATCCATCCGCGGATCTGCCCGCCGGTCCATTCACCCCGGCGCGCCACGTGGATGCGTTGAGCGGCGTGCCGCAGTGGACCGACATCAATCCGCGCATCGGCGCGTCGTACGACATCTTCGGCAACGGGCGCACGGCGGTGAAGGCGTCGGCGGGGCGCTACAACCAGCTCAGTCGCAGCGACATGACGCGGCGCTTCCATCCGTTCAGCTCGTCGATCAACTCGGCGTTCCGCGGATGGACCGACAGCAACAACAACTTCATTCCGGACTGCGACCTCTCGAATTTCCTGCTGAACGGCGAATGCGGCCAGATCAGCAACCTGAACTTCGGCAAGTTCCTCCCGCAGGCGACGCAGTTCGATGATTCGGTGATCAAGCGCAATCGCGACTTCCTGTGGGACATCAATCTCGAGATCGATCACGAGCTCATGCACGGCCTCTCGGTGACGGCCGCCTACAACCACAACTGGGACGGCAATTTCATCGTCACCGAGACGCTGGTGAACGGTCAGCTGCTGACGCCGGACAGCTTCGACGAGTTCTGCGTCACGATCCCGAACGACTCGCGGCTGCCGAACGCGGGGCAGAGGCAGTGCGGCTACTACGACGTGAAGCCGCAGCTGTTCGGGCAGGGCGTGCTGAAGGTGACCAACGCGAACCAGTTCGGCAAGCAGCAGCGCTACTGGGACGGGTTCACGTTTGCCGCCAACGGACGGCTGCCGCGCGGCATTCAGCTGGGCGGCGGCGTCGATCTCGGGCGGCAGGTGGACGATCACTGCTACACGGTGAGCGTCCCGAATCAGCCCTTCGACATCAACAACGTTCCGCTCAACGGCGGCGCGAGCGGCACCAGCGGCCTGAATCCGTTCTGCCGGATCGTCACGGCGTGGGGCGACAATCTCGACGCGCGGTTCCGCGGCAGCGTCCCGCTCAAGGCCGGCTTCAACGCGAGCTTCATCTATCGCAATACGCCGGGCGCGGTGGAGAACGGTCTGCTCACGGTCACGTCGTCGCAGGTGACGTTCGTGAACCCCGCGCGCACGACGCTCAACGCGCCGACGACGATCGTGCTTTTCACGCCGAACGCGTTGTTCGGCCCGCGGTTCAATCAGCTCGACGTCGCGCTGAACAAGACGTGGCATCTGAACTGGGCGCGCGTGCGGACGGCGATCGACGTGTATAACGTGTTGAACTCGAATTCGGTGCAGAACGTGAACACCGCGTACAACCTCAGCGCGAACACGTGGTTGAGGCCGACGGCGTTCCTCGATCCCCGCCTCGCGCGCTTCACGTTCGGTATCGACTTCTGATGCGCTGACGGGTCGGACCGGGGTCAGACTGGGGTCCGACGCCGGTCTGACCCCCGCAGTGGGCGGGAGGCACACAGATGAGGGTCATCGTCTTCGCGCTGGGAGTGTCGCTGGCGGGCGGCACCCCGGCCGTTGCCGGCGAGACGCTGCTCGCGTCCGCCGTACGCGCCGGGCAGCAGCTCGCGCGTGCCGACTTGCCGCGCGGCGCGGCGGTAGCAGCTGGGGTGAATGCTCAACCGGCTCAGCCGCCCCAGCAGCCGAGCGGACTCGCGTCGGCCGGCCTCAGCCGGCGCTCGAAAATCCTGATCGCGATTGGGGCGGCCGTCGCGTTCGGCGGCGTCGCGTACGCCATCGATCACCACGTCGTGGACAACACGCCGTCGTCGCTCGGCACGCGCAAAGACTGACCATCTGCTATCCTCGTGCGAGGACCACGAGCCGCGCGAATTCGCCGTGCCGGCGAGGCCGAACGCGTCGCCGCACATGTCTTCGAGGAGTGCGATATGGCGGGTCGATCGAGCAGCTGGAGACGGGCCATCGGATGCGGCGCGCTGGCCGCCGTCGCGGCGCTCGCGCCGCTTCGCCTGATCGCGGCGCCGCCCGCGGTACCCGACGACGTCACGTTCACCAAACACATCGCGCCGATCCTGCAGCGCAGCTGTCAGAACTGCCACAGGCCCGACGGCGTCGCGCCGATGTCGCTCATCACCTACGAGGACGTGCGGCCGTGGGCGAGGGCGATCAAGCAGCGCACCGGCGTCGGCCCGCGCGCCGGCGTGATGCCGCCGTGGTACATCGAGAAGAACATCGGCATCCAGCGCTACAAGGACGATCCGTCGCTGAGCGCCGCCGAGATCGCGACGATCGCGAAATGGGCCGACGGCGGCGCGCCGAAAGGCGATCCCGCCGACATGCCGCCGCCGAAGCGGTTCCTCGACTTCGACACCTGGAACATCGGCACCCCCGATCTCATCGTCAAGACGAAGGACGTTGTCGTCAAGGTGAACGCGCCCGACTGGTGGGGCGAGATCGAGAGCGTGCCGATCGGCATCGACGAGGATCGCTACGTCCTGGCGCTGCAGGTGCGCGAGGTGAACGACGTGCCGAAGGACGGCACCGGCCGCGCCACGGTCGGCGGCCGCTACGTGTTCCATCACATGATCTGGAGCACGCGCGCCGAAGGCCCGGACGGGCACGTGGACACGAGCCCCGACATCGGGATCGATCAGGCGAACAGCACCTCGTGGCCCGTGCACGAAGTCGGGCGCAACGCGGACTTCTTCGATCCCCAGGGCGCCCGGCTCCTGCGAGCCAAATCCTGGCTCGTCTCCAATTCGGTGCACCTGCACTCGAACGGCCGCGACACGAAAGCGCACCTCGAGATCGGATTCAAGCTCGCGCCGAAGGGCTACACGCCGGACTACAAGCGCTCGCTGACGCGCGGCCTCGGCAACGGCGTGGACATCGACATCCGTCCGATGGAGGCGAACCAGCAGCTCCACGCGTACACCGTGCTGCAGGAGAACACGAAGATCACGACGTTCGAGCCGCACCTTCACGCGCCCGGCATGCGCATGTGCCTCGAGGCGATCTGGGGCTTCAACATCCAGACGCTCACGTGCGCCGGCTACGATCACAACTGGGTGCGCGGCTACGCCTACGACGACGACTACGCGCCGCTCTTGCCGAAGGGCACGATCCTCCACATCATCGGCTTCATGGACAACTCGCCGTCGAACCGGAACATCCCGGATCCGCGCAACTGGCAGGGATCGGGGAACCGATCGATTGCCAACATGTTCATCGATCTCGGCATGGGCGTGTCGATGACCGACGAGCAGTTCCAGGACGAGATGGCGCGGCGCCGGCAGAAGCTGCACCTGACGCAGAACGACGTGCTCATCGGCTGTCCGCTGTGCATGGTCGTGCCGAAGACGCCGGCGCAGAACGCGACGCGATCGAGCGGCGGACGGTAGCGGCATGCGCGCGCGCACGGGGCTGACGCTCGTCGCGGCAGCAGTGGTGCTGTCGGCTTCGGCCGCAGAGCGTCCGCGCGCGCAATCGCTCACGTATTCATCCGGCCAGAACGTCTCGCCCGCCTTCGAGGGCTGGGAGCAGAACGCCGACGGCTCCTTCAACTTCCTCTTCGGCTACATGAACCGCAACTGGGAGGAGGAGGTCGACGTTCCCGTCGGACCGGAGAACACGGTCGAGCCGGGCGGACCCGATCAAGGGCAGCCGACGCACTTCCTGCCGCGCCGCAACCGCTTCATCTTCAAGGTCCGCGTGCCGAAGGATTGGGGCTCCAAGGAGCTGGTCTGGACGCTGACGACGCAGGGGAAAACCGAAAAAGCGTACGCGACGCTGCGCCTCGACTCGATGGTGGACGACGTCGTGAAAGCGTCGGAGACCGGCGCGCTCGGTGCGGGCACCAGCAGCCCGGAAGTTCGCTCGAACAAGCCGCCGGTCGTGAAGCTCGACGGCGAACGCCACCGCACGGTAAAGGTCGGCGAGCCGCTGCCGCTCGTTGCGCGGGTTACCGACGACGGCATCCCGAAACAGCGCTCGATCGGTCTGGATCAGACGTCCGCGGCCGTCCGCCGGGAAGAAGCCGAAGGGCGGCGCGTGACGAACCCGATGATGGTCCCGCCGCGGCAGGCCACTGTCGGAAAACGCGTCGGCTTGCACCTGTCGTGGTTCGTTTACCGCGGCGCGGGGAACGTCTCGTTCGATCCGCCGCAGATCAAGGTGTGGGAAGACACGCGCACCGGCGCCTACTCACCGTGGGCACCCCTCTTCACGGTCCCGCCGGCGCCCAAGGACGGTAAGTGGGTGTCGCGCGCCATCTTCGACGAGCCGGGCACGTACGTCCTTCGCGCGCGCGCCGACGACGGCGCGCTCACGACCGACGAGGACGTGACAGTCGTCGTCTCGCGCTGAGCCGCCTCGTCCGTCGGATTTGTTCTATCCCTAATTCATGACATTGTTGGCAGCAGGATTGCTTTGCATGAACCCTCAAGCACATAATAGTCTGCCAATGCGTATTCGAGTCATACGCCGGCCGTCGGCGACGTCAGTGGATGGACTGGAGCTCGATCGCTTCGAGCCCGGGCGCCTGTACGACGTGGGCACGTCGCTGGGATCCCTGATGCTGTCCGAGGGGTGGGCCGAGCCCGTCGCGACGGAAACCGCCGCGCCGGCGCCGCTCGAGCCGAAGGCCGAACCCCGATCGTCGGAGTCGACCCGCCACGACGACATTCACGGCCGACGCATCGACGAGCGATCCGAGGCCGAGCACCGCGGACGCTCGACGCCCTCTTCCGACATCGACATCGCCGCCGACTACCGCCGCCGGCGTGATCCTGAGCCTCGATGACATAATGCGCGCGTGACGCGCATCACCGCTGCCGCCGCCGTTTTCGCGCTTGCTTCGCTCGCATCCGCGGAACAGCCTGACGTGGATCGCTACGTTCGCGAACATCAGCAGGCGATCGTCCGCGAGCTGGTGGAGCTCGTCGCCGTGCCGAACGTCCGGACCGACCTGCCGAACATCAAGCGCAACGCCGAGCTGCTGCGCCGGATGCTGGAGCGCCGCGGCCTGAAACCGGAAGTGTGGGACACGCCGTCCACGCCGCTCGTGTACGGCGAACGCCTCGTTCCCGGCGCGAGCCGCACGATCCTGTTCTACATCCACTTCGACGGGCAGCCGGTCGACAAGGCCGGATGGAAACAGGCGGATCCGTGGCAGCCGGTGCTGCGCGCCGGCACGATCGAAGAAGGCGCGGAGGAGATCCGCGACTGGTCGTCCCGGACGACGTTCCCCGATACCTGGCGGGTCTACGGGCGCTCGGCCGGCGACGACAAAGGACCCATCGAAGCGTTCGTCTCGGCGATGGACGCGATCGACGGCAAGCCGACGGTCAACGTGAAGGTGATTCTGCACGGCGAGGAGGAAGGCGGCGGTCCCGCGCTCGACTTCGTCGTCAGGAACCATGCGGACACGCTCCGGTCCGACGTGCTGCTGATCGTCGACGGACCGCAGCATCCGAGCGGCAATCCCACGATCTACTACGGCGCGCGCGGCGGCGCCGGGCTGACCGTCACCGTCTATACGGCGAAGAGCGCGATGCACAGCGGCAACTACGGCAACTGGCTGCCGGATGCGAACGTGCGGCTCGCGCAGCTGCTCGCGTCGATGGTGGCGCCGGGCGGCAGGGTCGCGATCGACGGCTTCTACGACGATGTGCTGCCGTTTCCGCCGGCGGCCGTGAAGATGATGCAGGAAGTGCCGGACGACAGCGAGTCGATGCGGCGGTTGTATGGGCTCGGCTCCACCGACGGCGCCGCCGCGTCGCTGCAGGAAGGGCTGAACCTCCCGAGCTTCAGCGTGCACATGATGAAGGGCGGGGAAGTGGGCGGCGTGATCGCGGCGAGCGCGACCGCCGAGATCGCGATGCGCCTCGTGAAGGAGAACTCGCCGCGTCAGATGATCGACCGCGTGCTCGCACACATCCGCAAGCAGGGCTACTTCATCGTCGACGCCGATCCTGACACGGCGACGCTGGCGGCGCATCCGCGCATCGCGAAGGTGACCACGCGCGGCGGCGCGGCGAGCGGCGCGTGGCGCACCGATCCCGACACGCCCGCGGCGCGGCTGGTCACCGACGCGTTGAGGGCACGCTACGGCGGGCGGCTGGTGCGGATCCGCACGCTCGGCGGCGGCGTTCCCGCCGGTCCGTTCATCGACGCGTTCCACGTGCCGACGATCGGCGTGTCGCTCGCCAACTACGACGACAACCAGCACACCGACAACGAGAACCTGCGGCTCGGGAATCTCTGGAACGGCGTCACGACGCTGGCGGCGATCATGACGGCGAAGTGATCGCCGTTCAGCGGGCGGCCGGGTCCGCGAGCGTCAGCTCGAGGACCGGACTCCGCGCTGCCGCCTCTCTCGATCCGACCTCGATCTGCGCGCTGCTGTGCGCAGCGTTCTGCAGCGCCACCGTGACAAGGCTCTTGCCGGCGCGCTTCTGCGCCTGGACGTACGCGGTGATGTCGACCTCGTACCACTGCGGCGCGACGCCGCGGACGGTCGCGGATCCGATCGCCGCGTCCACGCGGGGGCGTGTATGCCACGTCAGCGAGCGCTCGTCCCACGACACGTCGCGCACGGCATGCACCTCGGTCGTGACGCTCGCGTTCGTCGTGTTCGACAGCGACGCGTTCAGGCGCAGCACGGCGCGCTCGATCTGCGTGTCGCGCACCTCGAACTTCACGTAGCTCACTCGAGTGTTGTCCTCGGAGACCCCCAGCTTGGCGGCGAGCTGCGGCGCCTGGCCGAAGGATCGGCCGGCGAACAAGCCGCCGCGCACGTACGCATCGGCAACCGGAACGAGCGTGCGGCGATTCGGCGGGTCGCTGCGGTACCGCGCGAGCGAGAAATCGGTCGTGCCGTTTCGCGGGTTGTCGGTGCTGCCGCCGACCACGATGCCGCGATTCGGCTGGATGACGACCGCCTGGCCGATGTCGCCGGCGCCCGGAACGTCGGTGACGGCGATGCCGTTGGCGCCGAAGGTGCGATCGAGCGTCCCGCTTCGCATGTAGCGCACGACCGCGAATTCGCTGCTCGCGAAAGTCCGAATGAGCTGCGTGTACCCGGCGACGACGATGCGGCCGTCGGGCTGCAGGGCCAGCGCGGTGGCGTTGTCCCAGTTGCCGAGGTCCGTGAAGACGCGGCCGGCGTTGCCGAAGCTCCGATCGAGCGTGCCGTCGTGCTCGAAGCGCCACACCGCGAAGTCCGCGCCTTCTCCGCTCGTGAGCACCACGCCGGCGACGACGATCCGCCCGTCGCTCTGGATCGCGACCGCGTGCGGAACCGCGACGATGCTGTTGAGCAGAACCTTGCCGTCGGTGCCGAACGTGTGGTCGAGCGTCCCGTCGGGCATGTAGCGGATCATCGCCAGCTCGTTCTCGCCGATGTTGAACGCGATGCCGACGACGACGATCTTGCCGTCGGGCTGAAGCGCGACGCCGAACGGAATCTCCGAAGACGGCGAGAGGTCGGTGATCACGCGTCCGCCGGCGCCGAACGTCGGATCGAGCGCGCCGTCAGCCGTGTACCGCACGAGGCCGATGTCCTGCTCCCGTGTCGCGTCCTCGACCATCCCGACGACGATGATTCGTCCGTCGGGTTGAACGGCCATTCCGGTTGCGAGATCGAAGTTCCCGAAGAAGTCGGTCGTGGCGCGCCCGTCCAGGCCGAACGTCGGATCGGACTCGAGCGTCGGGAGAAGACGGGCGACGGCGAAGTCGTAGTTGTTGCCGCCCGACGACGTGTGTCCGGCCACGACGATCCGGCCATCGGCGAGCGCGGCGACTGCCACCGCTTCGTCGTTGAGCGCACGGCCTGGATGGAAATCGATCGCCGCGAGCGCGCGCAGCGCGCCGTCCGCCGAATAGCGCGCCACGCCGAAGTCGAAGCCGCGGCCGGGGTTGAACACCGGTCCGGCGGCGACGAGGCTGCCGTCGGGCGCCACGGCGAGGCCGCGCAGTTCGTCGGCTGCGCGAAAGAAGTCGGTCAGCGCCGTTCCATCGGCGCCGAATCGCGCGTCGAGCGTGCCCGCCGACTGCGCGCCGACGAGTGCAATCGAAACGGCCAGTGCCGCCGTCGTGGCCAGCGCGCGAACGAGCAACCTCATGCAGCGTCCCTCCGCGCATGAGTGCGCAAAGGTCCGGCCATGAGCGATTCGCCGGTGTCCAGCGGATTCCGACCGCCGTCCGCGGGACGCTATCGGAAGAGATATAGCGCGGCTCTCTTCGGGGCGCGTCGTGGCCGCCGCTTGACGCCCTGTGATACACTCGGCGCAGTTCGTCAGTCGCAGGCCGGATTCACCATCCGCCTCACCGCCGTCCTTCCGCCGTGCGATTCCCAGCGCGTGGCGCCGGCACAACCAACGCGAAACATATCTCGCCGCCGAGGAGGACGCATGCCTACTCCGCCACGCCGTTGCCGCGTGCAGCTTCTGGCGCTCGCCGCCACCATACTCGCGTTCATGTCGGCGAGCGCGCTCCACGCCGCCGAAGCGCGCAAGGTTTCGATCGAGAGCCTGCTCTACGACCTCAAGAGTCCCGACCCGCTCAGGCGTGAAGTCGCCGTGCGGGAACTCGGGATCGCCCGGTATCGCGCGGCGATTCCGCAGCTGATTCCGCTCACGAGCGATCCGGCGGCCAGCGTCCGGCGCGAGCTCGAGCTGACGCTCGAGCGGCTCCGCGACATCCAGACGCTGCCGGGCTTCGTCGCGCTGGCCGCCGACGCCGAGAACGACATTCGATCGCGCGCCACCGATGCGCTCGTGAATCTCCACCTGCCGCACACCGACGGCGTCGTCGGCGCGCTCACCGTGATACGCGAGCGCATCACCGGCCGCCCCGACGCGGCGCAGGACCTCGTGATCGAGCCCGACGTGCCGGTCGATCCCGTCGTCGTCGAGACGCTGCGCGTGCGGCTCACGGACTCGGAGCGCGGAATTCGCCGCACCGCGATCCGCGGCCTCGGCATCCTGCTGGCGCGGCCCGCCGTTCCCGATCTCCTGCGCGTGGTCCGCGAGGATCGCGACGAGGGGCTGCGGCTCGACGGCGTGCGCGCGCTTCGAAAGATCGGCGACACCTCGATTGCCGGCGATCTCACGGCGCTCCTCAACATGAACAGCGACGCCGTCCGCAACGAGCTCATCGCGACGGTCGGCGGCATGAAGTACGCCGGCGCCGTTCCCGAGCTGACGCGCATCGTCGAGCAGACGAAGCGCACCGATCCGGCGGGCGTGCTCGCGCTGGCGGCGCTCGCCGACATCGCCGATCCGGCGTCGACGGGGATGTTCGCGCGGTTCAGGGACGACAAGGACGATCTGCTGCGCCTCTACGCGAACGAAGGCATCGCGCGCACGGCCGACCAGTCGATGAAGACGCAGATATCGGCCGCGCGGCTCGTCGAGAAGAACGCGTGGGTGCGCACGGCGCAGGCCTTCGCGCTCCTGCGCCTCGGGCAGAGCGAGTACCTCGACGAGCTGATCCGCGGCCTCGACAGCTGGACGACGCGCGACCTCGCGAAGGAATACCTGCTCGAGACGCCCGGCGCGGAACGTCAGGCGCTGTTCGCGCCGCGTGCCGCGACGCCCACCGCGCGCGCGAGCCTGGCGGACGTCCTCGGCTTGATGGGCGATCCCGACGCGCTGCCGCTTCTGCAGGAGCTCACGCGCGATTCGGACAAAGGCGTCGTGAGGGCGGCGGAACGCGCGACGAAGCGGCTCGCAGTCGTGAGCAGCGGACAGTAGCCGTCGCCGCGGAGATCCTGCCTGGCGAGTCCGCCTACTTGCGCAAGACGGGGTGGACGTACCCCGCAGGCAGGACGTCCTTTACATCCGGACGGATGCTCAAGTACGTGAGCTCGTCGCGGATCTCGTCGAATCCGTGCGGCACGCCGGGCGGGACGATCACCACGTCGCCCGGCGCGACGCGCCGACGGTCGCCGCCTTTGAACGTGCCGCCGGCGCTCGGCCCGACCGCGAGGCGAACGAACTCGGTCTCCGGCGGAAACGCGCGCTCGTTCTCCACGGCGCCGCCCGTGACGAGCGTGCCGGCGCCGGAAACGAAATAGAACACCTCGGCCACCTGGCTGTGGCTGATCGCGCCGACCGGCGCGCCGGCGCGCGTCGCGCCGCGGCGCAGGACGCCGACGCCGAGCCGGTACGCGCCGAGATCGACGACGCGGATCTGGCGATCCGTTCCGGCGCCTTCAGCGCCTGAATAGTTGAGCACCGCGTCGATGTCGCTTCGCGCGATCGCGACGACCGGCGACGGCCGCGTCTGCGCTCCCGCCCACACCGCACCGGCGACGAGCACGCCGGCGACGAACCCCTGCACGCGGTGCATCTGCATGAAGGCCCTCCCGGCAGCAGTACATCACACCCCCGCGGTTCCATGGCATCATCGATGACCATGGTCGCAGCGATGGTGCTCGGCCTCGTGCTCTTCACCGGCCAGGCGGATCTGCCGGCGGTTCTCGCGCAGGCAGACGCGCTGTCGAAGACGTATCTCGAGCGCGGCCAGACGTCCGCCGACAAAGCCGCGATCCTCGAGTTCCTCGCCGCGCACGACACTCAGTTGGCGGCCGAGCCTCGTTACCTCCTCGTGAAGATGCGACTGCTGTTCGACATCGGCGAGGACGAACGTGCGTTCGACGTGTTCGATACGGTTCCCGACGCCGCGCTCACCTCGCCCACCGATCTGGCGAACCGGCTGCGCGAGAGGGTCGTTCGCGATCCGGCGGCGGCGCTCCCGCTCGCGCGGAAGCTGGCGGCGGCGTCCGCGTCGGCATTCGTGCGCTGGGTGCACCAGTCGCTGGCGCAGCAGTACGCGCCCGCGATCAAGCCTGCCGTGGACACGCCGGCGCACGACGCGCTGCTGGCGGCGCTCGCGGGCAGCGAGCCGGCCGCGTCGGCAACCGCCGCGCTGCGCGTGTGGCGCGAGGCGCAGCGGACGACCGACGCCAGCGCCCTGCGCACCCTTGCGAAGACTCCGGTCTCGCCGCCCGACGCGTACGCGCCGCGGTATCTGCTCCTGCTCGCGGGCCGCATGGAATCGCTGCCCGCGGTCGCCGACGACGGGCGCGCGCTGCGCGCACGGGTCGTCGCGGCCGTCCGCGGCGAGCTCGAGTCGCTGCCGCCCGACGACGAGCGGCGGCCGCGCGATCGGTACTGGCTCGCGTACGCGAACGCGGCCGACGCGCGCGCGGCGCGCGCGGCTGGGAACGGCGATGCCGAGCTCGCGGCGCTTGGAGAGGCCGCGCGGTTCAGCCCCGACGCCGGCGACCGCCGCTTCCAGTTCCGGTATGCGTACGAGAAGGCGACGCTCGGCGGCGCGGCCGAATACCGCTCGGCGTACGCGGATGCGCTCGAGCGCGCAGGCCGAATCGACGACGCGCTCGCGCAGCGCGCGGCCGCCGCCGCGCTGGATCCGGCGATGGTCGCGCCGCTGCGGCAGCTGTTCGCGCGAGCGCGGCCGTCGCAATCCTTCGACGCCTACTGGCTCGACACGCTGCTCGCCGGCCGGCCGACGGCGCCCGATTTCTCACTGCCGGGTCCGTCCGGGGAGGCACTGTCGCTCGCGTCGTTCCGCGGCCGCTGGGTGCTCATCGACTTCTGGGGAACGTGGTGTGCGCCGTGCCAGGCCGAGATGCCCGAGATCGACGCGCTCGCGCGCGAGCATGCGGGCCGCGTGCTGACGATCGCCATGCACGACGCCGCCGCGACCGTCGCGAGCTACATGCGGCAGCGCGGCTTCACCTTCCCGGTCGCGATCGGCACCGACGCTGTCGAGCGCGCGTACGCGGTGCCGTACTACCCGTTCAAGGTTCTCGTCGCGCCGGACGGGCGGATGCTGCCGGTGCAGAACCAGACCTGGCGCGCCGACGTGCTCCGGTATCTCGCTCAGAGGTAGCCCGCGCGTGTCGAAATTGCGCGCTCATTTCAACCCGAGCTTCTTGCCGGCCGCGAGCAGCGCGATCGACTCGCGAATGCGCCGTTCGCGCGTCTCGGGTCGCTTGGCGATGTGAATCCACACGACGAAATCGCGCCGGTAGGTCGGCGCGAGCGCCTGAAAGTGTCGCCACGCCTCGAGGTTCGTCTTGAATGCTTTGGCGACGTACGCCGGCAGCTCCGGGATTGACGGACGCGGCGCGTAGCGATTGTCCGTCGGCGCCGCCGCGAGGCCGGCGGGCGCGAGCAGGCCGGCGGCCTTCAGGTCGTTCCACCGCTTGCGGTTGATGTCCGACCATTTGCTCGTCGGCTTGCGCGGCGTGACCTTGATCGCATAGCGATCGTCGTCCAGTCGCTTGACGAGGCTGTCGACCCATCCGAATGAGAGCGCCTCGCTCACGACGTCCGCGTAGGGCATCGACGTGACGCCGGCGTGCTGCTTGTGGCGAACGAGCCAGACGCCGGCGCTCGACGCGTGGTGCTTCGCGAGCCACTGCCGCCACTGTTTGCGCGTTCGCACGTCGAGCGTGATCAGCGTCCCGGGCATGGCGAGCTCCTCACGTCGCGAACGCACGTCATTCGTCGACGGGCTTCGTCGGGTCGACCCACAGCCAGCACACCGCGCCGAGCAGGAACAGCACGCCGGCAAGATAGAGCGGCGCGCTCCACTGCGACGATCGCCGCACGACTTCGGCGACGAGGATCGGGCTGAGAATCGACCCGACCTGGCCGGAGGTGTTCATCGCGGCGCTCACCGCGCCGGAGCGGCGGCCGCCGATGTCGAGGCACGTTCCCCACGCGGCCCCGAGCAGAAAGTTCGACGATGCGCCGCCGAGCGCGATGAGGACGGCTGCGGCCACCGGCGACGCGACGAGCGCGCCGGCGATCGTGAACACGCCTGCCGCGGCGAGCGCGCCGCCGCCGATCGAGATGCGCCCGGGACGCAAACCGAAGCGGCGCGCCGCCCGATCCGTCGCGATCCCGCCGGCCAGATCCGCGGCCGCGCTGAACACGAGCGGCAGCCCCGCGAGGACGCCGGCGGTCATCCCCGTGAGGCCGCGCGCGGCGAGATACGTCGGCAGCCACGTCACGTAGAACGTGCCGCCGAACGCCTGCGTGAAATACATCAGGCAGAGGCACACGACCGTGCGGTTCGCGAGCAGCCGCTTCCAGTCGGCCGCGCCGAGCGCGCAGCCGGTGTCGGCGCCGAGGCTCGACTCGATCAACTCGCGCTCCGCGGCGCTCACCGATGGATGTTCCGCCGGCGAATTCCTGAACCATCGATACCAGGCGAGCGACCAGACGAATCCAATCGATCCGAACAGCGCGAACAGCGATCGCCAGGTGATCCAGCCGAGCAGCACCGTCACGAGCATCGGCGTCAGCCCACCGGCCAGGTGCGCGCTCATGAAGAACACACCCTGCGCCCTGCCGCGCTCCTCGCGCGGGAACCAGCGGGAGAAGGTCCGCGCGACGTTGGGCCACGCGCCCGCTTCGCCGCTGCCGAAGAGGAACCTGATGGCGACGAGCGACGGATAGCTGAACGCCAGGCCGGTGAACACCGTGAACGCCGACCACCAGCAGACGATGCGCGTGAGCACCGATCGCGTGCCGACGCGATCGCCCCACCATCCGGTCGGAATCTCGAACAGCGCGTACGCCAGATAGAACGCGCTGAACACGTATCCCATCTGGATCGCGCTGAGCTGCAGATCGCGCGCGATGTCCGGCCTCGTCACCGAGATCGCGACGCGATCGAGATACGTGATCGCGCCGAGCGCCATCGTCATCGCGAGCACGGCGTAGCGCGTGCGCGACACGGCGGGCGCCGCCTCGCGAGGCCGGGATGAACGGGGGAGATCCGTTTCGATGCGCGTGGTCACGAGTGACGGCGGACGTGCCGCGCTCGAAGAATAGGAACCTGGTTCGGAGAGTGTCAATGGTAAATTCCCGCCACCATGGCGGAGCGCGACGCCGCAGTGCTCGTCACCGAACTGGAATACCGGAAGGCGAAAGCCACTTTTTCCGCGTGCGCGGATGTCCGCTGCGTGCCCGCTCCGGCCGACGAGGCCGATCTCGCGCTCGCGATCCGCGATGCGGGAGCGGGCGCCGTGATCGTCGGCCCCGGTGTGTATACCGGACCGCTCTACAGCGCTCTGCCGGCCGGCGGCGTCGTCGCGCGCTTCGGCGTGGGACACGACGGCATCGACAAAGCCAGAGCGACCGCGGCGGGACTGCTGTGCACCAACACACCCGGCGTGCTCAACCGATCCGTGGCCGAATACACGATGCTGCTGATCGCGGCCGCTGCGCGCGCGATCGTGCCGATGTCGGACGCCATGGCGCGCCGGATCTGGCAGCCGATGACCGGAACGGAACTGGAAGGCAAGACGCTCGTGATCGTGGGCTGCGGCGGCATCGGGCGCGAGGTCGCGCGCATCGCGGACGCCGGATACGGGATGCGAGTCGTGGGCTGTGTGCGCCCGGGGGCCGTGCCGCCGGCGCCGCCGCACTTCGCGTCGATCACCGGCGATTTCGCAGCCGCCGCGCGCGAGGCGGACTTCGTGAGCCTCCACATGTCGGCCGGCGACGACAACCTGCGCTGGCTCGACGCCCGGCGCCTCGGCTGCCTTCGCGAGCGCACGTGGGTGATCAACACGGCGCGCGGGTCGCTCGTCGACGAGGCAGCGCTGTTCACCGCGCTGGCCGAGCGACGCGTCGGCGGCGCCGCGCTCGACGTCTTCGCACGCGAGCCGTACGAGCCCTCCGGCGGCGGCGACCTGCGCTCGCTGCCGAACGTCATCCTGAGCCCGCACGCCGCCAGCAACACGTCCGAGGCCAACCGGCGGATGGCCGAGCGCGCGCTGCGGAACGTCGTGTTCGCCCGCCGGGGCGCATTCGCGGAGATGGACCTGCTGAATCCGGCTGTGCTGAGGTGACGCCCCGGAACAAAACTTCGGTAGCGCCTGCGCTACGAGAGTGTCTATCGCCTAAAATCTGGCAGGAGGCGGTATGCGACTGAGACCGATCGCTCACCTGGGCGCGCTGCTGATCCTGGGAACGATGACCGCGTCGATCCACGCAGGCCCGCCGCAGGATTCCACGGCCGCTCCGGTGACGTTCAACAAACAGGTGCTGCCGATCCTGCAGAAGAACTGTCAGGCGTGCCATCGGCCCGGAGAGATCGCGCCGATGTCGTTCCTCACCTACCAGGACGTGCGGCCGTGGGCGAAGGCGATCAAGGTCGCCGTCCTGAAGCGGCAGATGCCGCCGTGGTTTGCCGATCCGGCGTACGGCCATTTCGCGAACGACAAGCGGCTGACCGACGCGGACATCGCGACGCTCAGCGCATGGGCCGACGGCGGCGCCGTGGAAGGCGACGCGAAGGACAAGCCGGCGCCGATTGCCTTCCACGACGGGTGGAACATCGAGCCCGACATGATCGTCGAGATGCCGAGGGACTTCGACGTCCCGGCGACCGGCACGGTGAACTACAAGAACATCCTGGTGAAGGTGAATTTTCCCGAAGACGTCTGGGTCGTCGCGGCGGAGATGCGTCCCGGCAATCCGCAGGTGCTGCATCATGGCCGCGTTCTGGTCCGCCCGCCGAACTCCGACTTCATGAAAGACGCGGTGCCGGGCGAGGCGTACGAGACGACGAGCATCGGCATGAGCGAGAAACAGGCTCCGGAGACGCTCGGCAAATTCAATCCCGGCCTGGGACCGCAGGATTTCAATCAGTTCGAGTCGGCGAAGCTCGTGCCGAAGGGATCGGACCTCGTCTTCAATCTGCACTACACCGCGATAGGGAAAGCCGCGACCGATCGGTCCCGCGTCGGGCTCGTCTTCGCGAAGACGGCGCCGAGGCTGCGGTACGTCATGCACAACGGCCCGACGGCCGCCAACCTGGCGATTCCGCCGCGCGACGGCAACGCCGAGATCGTCTCGGAGATGACGACGACCGTCGACATGAAGCTCGTGTACGTGCAGCCGCACATGCATCTGCGCGGGAAGGATTACGAGCTGCGGCTCGTGTATCCGACGGGCAGAATGGAAACGGTGTTCAAGGCGAAGTGGGACTTCAACTGGCAGATGGGATACGACCTCGAGGAGCCGAAGTCGCTGCCGAAAGGCACGCGCATCATCGGCATCGCGCACTTCGACAATTCGGTCGCCAACAAATTCAATCCCGACCCGAACAAGACGATTTACTGGGGCGATCAGAACTGGGACGAGATGCAGAACTGCTTCGTCGGCGTGCTCGTCGATCCGAAGATCGATGCCGCGCGCCTGTTCTCGCCGTCGGGACCAAGCCTGCTGCCGCGGGGCGCCTCGGGGCCGACGCTGTCTGCGCTCAAGTAGTCGCGTCGCGGATCGGGTAATTGGGGAATCGGGTAATTGGATAATTGATTGGCAATTGCAATTACCCAATTACCCAATACCCGATTACCCGATTACCCGATTACCCGATCCCTGATCCGTGCCAGTGTTGCGGCCAGGTCGTCGCCCTCCGCGAGCGCGAAGCCGCCGCTCTGTTCGGACAACGCGCGAAGGCTGTCCCGCGTGGCGGCCCAATAGGCGTTCCAACGATCGGCGTTCACGCCGGCCCTGTCGACAGTTGCGCCGGGCAGGAGGCGCGGATCGATCGCAAAGATCGGGATGCGGGCGCGGCCGCCGGCGCGCGGCAGAGACGGCACCCGATCGACGTAGCCACTGCTGATGAAGATGATGCCGATCCAGCGATCGCCGATCCAGCGATCGATCGTCGGGTCGACGCTGGCCATGATCTCGTCCACACGCGACAACGCCAGCGTCGCCCGCTGACCCACTTCGTCGGTCGGCGTGAGGCCCTGTGTGATCGCCACAATGTCGGACACCTTCAGGCTGTTGCCGGCGATCTGCCTGGCCACGCTGTCGACTGCGCCGCGATCGCGGGTCCATTCCACCGAGATCGACGAGGGCCCGGTGGAGTAGAGCGCGACGTGGTCGCCGTCGCGGATCAACCCGGCGGCGATCGCCTTCAAGAGGGTTCTGACCTGGCCGGTGTTGCGGAAATCCACATGAAGATCGTCGACGATGATGAGCCAGCGGACGGCGAGTTGAGCGCCGGATAGACCCGCCGCCATGAGCGCGGCGGCGGCAACGAGGGCAATCGCGCGTGCGTATCTCACGTCCACTTGGACGGCCGCGCGAAGCGACCGGCCTGATCGCGTATCATCAGTGCCGTTTTCTGGCGTCACGACAGGAGGCTCCCGTGAAATCACTCCACATGTGGATCACGCTGGCGATGGCGTGTGTCGCAGCGCCGGCCTTGGGCCAGACCAAGGCGCAGACGAATTGGTGGTCTCAGGCCGGCGGCGAGAACGGGCCGGAACGCGTTGTCTGGGCGGCGCAGAAGACGCCGGAAACGCCGTACACCGGCGTCAACAAGCCGATCTGGCACATCGCCGACATTCTCAAGTCGCATCAGGGGCAGGCGCGCTGGGAAGAGAAAGTGGTGCTGACGCGCGACTTCGACGGGCGTTACGTCCAGATGGCGCCGGGAGACAAGACGAAGTGCCTGTTCTACGCCGACGACCGCGTCTTCGGCTGGGTCTACAGCGGCGCGGTGAAGATGACGATCGACGGACAGGAGCCGAAGGTCTTGTCGAAGGGCTGGGCGTTCAACGTCGCGCCGCGCCTCGCCTACTGCATGGAGACGGCCGGCAACGAGCCGGTTGTTTACTACCGCAACACGCCCGCCGGACAGGTGCCGTCGTATCCGGAAAGCGAAACGCCGACGCCGATTCCCGGCTACAAATACATCAAGACGAAGATCACGTCGACCGGCGGCTACGACTCGTTCAACGTGCCGTTCTTCAACGTGACCGAGTACGGCGATTCGAAGCGCAC